>Ga0164292_10000911_pt1 | contig 23585 bp, 18 predicted proteins | sample GEODES117metaG_FD_111486 | JGI IMG/M metagenome (GOLD analysis project Ga0164292, IMG submission 111486) | Eutrophic lake water microbial communities from Lake Mendota, Wisconsin, USA - GEODES117 metaG | ecosystem: Environmental > Aquatic > Freshwater > Lake | place: USA: Lake Mendota...
AGAATTTATTGATGAAATTTTAGATGAATCTACAATTGATGATGTTAAATTAATTGTTAAATTTAAAAAAGATACATTAAATAAATTGATTTCTGAATATTCAGAACATAAAAATTATTCAGAATATTTAGATGCTATTGAATATAATTTAAATCTTTATAGTAAACTTAGTCATCATATTAATTTATATCAAACAAATAATACAGTTAAAGAATATAAAAATTATGAAGATGTAATTAAAGATTGGTTTTATATTAGAAAAGATTGTTATCACAAAAGAATTGATAGAGAATTAATTCTTCTAAAATATAAAATTATTATGTTAGAAAATATTATTAGATTTATTGAAAACCATGAAAAATATAATATTTCAAAAAAATCTGATTCAATTGCTAATAAAATATTAAAAGAAAATGAATATATTGAATTAAATACATCAATTATTAATAATCCAGGATTATTATCTAATGATAAATTGGAATATCATATTTTATCAGTTAATCAAAGTTATGATTATTTGTTGAATTTAAGTTATCGTAAAATGAATGATCAAGCTTATAATAATAATAAAAATAAATTAAAAGAATTACAAGACTTACTTAAATATTATCAAAAAAAAGATATTTATAAAGAAATTTGGATTCAAGAAATTGAATCTTTATATAAAGAATTAAAAGATAAATTTAAAAATGGATTTTATCAAGAGAATGAAAATTTATTTAGAAAGTAAATGACTAATTTATTAAAAAATAAGAATATATAGTTATTTTTTTATAATAAATAAAAAAGTATAATAGAAGAGATAATAATTAGAAACATTGTTAATATAACAGTCTTATTTAATGTAGTACTTAATTCTTCTTGTAATGCATACATAATAATTAATTTATATTTATTATAAATTAATTATTTTTTGTTTAATATATAATACTAATTAATTATGGATAGTGATAATACAAATACTAATATAAATACACCTAAAATTAGACCAGCATTTGGACAACAATTTATAAAAACTACATTACAAAATCAAGATATTAATACTAAGAATCTTAATTTTACTAATATAACACCTAAGGAAGCAAATTTATTAGAAAAAGAAAATAAAAAAATAAATAGTAATTTTATAATTAATTTAAATAAAAAAATATTTAAATTTGATATTATTTATATAACTATAATAATTATATTATCTATATTATTAATAATTTTAACTGAATTTACTAATGCAAATAAATTAATATATTTAACATTTTTAATTATACCTATATCTTTTATATTTTATTATATTAAAAGAAAACAAATTAAAAAAAATAATTTAAATAATATTGAATCAGAACAAAAAATATTAAAAGACAAATTTATAAATAAATATCAATAATTTAATCTAATATAAATTCATAATTCTATTTAATTCTTTTTCACATCTTTTAGTATAAGATAATATATCTTCATTATTTTTTTTATATATATGATCTCCAATAACTAAATTAATATGTATTGGTAATGGAATAACTAAATAAGATCCAAATACTAATGTAAACACCATTTTAATATAAAATAATATTTTATAAATAAATAAATTATTTATATTATTCATTAAATTAAAATATAATTTTGTTATATATAATTTATTTGCTAAATATATACCTGGAGAAAATACCATATATTCTACATTATGTGGATGTATTGGAATTACTGGGATATTATTATCATAAGCTAATTTAGCAAATCCAGTTTTATATTTTTTTGATTTAGATATCCAATATGTTTTTTTAAAATTTTCTGATCCTATAGTCATTTCTTCCCCACCTCCTGGAATTATAAATAAATATTCTTTATTTGTTATTAAATTTAATGCATTTTGTTTAGTTCCTCTTAAAACACCTATAAAATAATAATATGGACATAATATAAAAATTAAATAATGACCTAATCCTCTTACTAATTTATTACTATATTTATTTAATGTTATCAATCCAATTAATAATTCCCAATTATGAGTGGTATGTCTACTAATATATATACAAGATTTATCTGGATCATTATATATTTTTTCTTTATTTATAATAGTTATAGGATAATAAATTAATATAATATTATATATAATTTTTTCAAATAATAGATAAATAATATTTTTATTAAATCTCATTTTTTATATAAAATTAATTAAATATTTATTAAAATAATAAAAAAAATAATTAATTAATTTCATATTAAATATTATATAATATATATTATATACATATAGCTTAATATCTAAGCATTTGAGATAGTCTCTCAAAAGATGTTGGTATAGAATCCAACTATGTATAGTTCTGCTACTTGGCCGGTCGGTATCGGACATCGTCTTATAAACGGTGGCAAGCAAGATCAACACTTGCAAGTAGTATTTATTTTTTTTTAAATTTATAATATTATAAATATAATCAAAATAAATATGAAATATTTATTAATTCTTTCAGTAATTATATTAATAATATTAATTATAATATTATTAACAGAAAATATTTATTATTTTATAATAAATATTATACTATATAGCATTTTAATAATTATTCAATCAATATTATTATATAATTATTATAAAATAGAAAAAATTAATAAAGAAAATTGTAAAAAAATATTAGGATCTAATAATATAAATGATACAAATAATATTAAAAATTTAATTATTAAAAATTTAAATAAAGATAATATTTATTATCAATTTTTTAATGAACTTAAAGTAAATACTATAGATTTAAATAAATTATTTAATGATACTATAGAATATGGTAAATTAGTAAGAAAACATATTAATAAAAATCAAACTGATAATAATTATACTAAAATAGATGGTTTATTAGCATGGAATACTATAAAACCATATATTGAAAAATTTAAATGTAATAATAATAAATTAAAGTGGATTAAAGGTAAAGATGAAATTTTAAAATTATATAATTATGTATATAATGAATTAAATATGAAAGGTGATGATAATGATGAAAAGAATAGTAATTGGGAAAAATATCATTTCTTTTTACAATTATTTAGAATTCCTAAAAATAAATATGATGAAAGTAATGAAATTATATTAAGAGTTGTACAAATTGGATATAATATAGGACAAATGAATTGCGAATTATATGATAATAAAGCAATAAAATGGCTAAATAATGAATTTAAAACTGTAAATAATAATAAATTATTTTATTTTATTAATAATAATTGTAAATTAAATATGTATTAAATTAATTTAAAATTGAAAAAAATATTTAATATATTAAACTATGAATATTAATAAACTTTGTGAATCATTTGCAATTTCAAAAGATATTGAAAATATTATAGAAACATATATTTATTATAATTTAGATTATTATAAAAATAAACATAAAAATAATTTTAAAAATTGTTTAATTGATATTAATCAAAATTGGAAATTTGTTTCAATATTTAAAACAGGAAATATATGTGAAGAATGTTATATGCAATCATTTGTAAATAATACATCTTATATAGATATAAATTATTGTGATTTATGTAAATCTTTATCTGATAAAATTATAGATTATAAATTAATTAATTATGATGAATTTATATTATCGCAAGAAATTAAACATTTTCCTAAATGGAATATTATTTGTAAATCAAATAAAGAATTAGCAACATATATATTTTATAATAATGAATATTATTATGGTGATATAAAAACAATAAAAGGATTAACTTATGAAATTAAAAAGGGTCCAATTTTATGGACAAAAAAACAATTACAAAATAAAATTTTAAAAAAAAAATATGGTCCGCCCACATCATTTGATGAAAATAATACCTTTTATATTTAAAGTTAAAATTTAACTTTTGGTAAATAAATTTCATCATTATTACTTTTATCAAATATAGGATTATATGTTATCTGCATACTACAATAGTTTACAGGATATTTATTATAATCAATATTTTTATATATACCTATTTCAATAGCATTTTCTAATAAAAATTTAAAATTATACCAAAATTCATCATCATGACCATATGATTTACTACAACTATGAGCTAATTCATGTATTGCTACAAACATAATATCATTAAATTCATGAAATGATTTAGAATTTTTAAAATCTCTTAAACATAATGATATATGATCACCCTTATTTATATTAAATGAAACATCCTTACCTGCTTTAGATGGGAAGTTTTCCTTTAAAGAATGCGATTTATAATTTTTTTGTAATTTAGAAATTATATTTTTAATAATTTTATATTTTTTTTCAGACATATTTGAATCTTTATTTTGATATTTCTTGGTAATATAGTTAATTAATAAAATAATATTATTATCAATTTTATATAATAATTCTGCAGCATTTTCATAATTTTCTTTATCTTGTAAAACATTATAAGTTTTATTTTTTACTGTTATATTCATATAAGAAACATGTCTAAAAAATATTATATCATCTATATAATATATTAAAAGAATAATACCTATCAAAATAAAAGAACATCCAAATAATAATAATATATTAGAACATGTATTATTTAATGAACTATTAGTCATATTAAATTAATTATTAATAATTAAATTATGATACTTGTTAATTAATATATTAATATAAATACAAAAAACTAATTAAAAAATATATTTGTAATTAAAAATATAAAGTTAATATAAATATATTTAATTTCATAAAATGTGTGGAATTTTTGCAGTTTATCATTCAAATGGATTTAATAATGACAAATTTATAATAAATAATAAAATTAATAATAATGAAATTAATAATAATGAAATTAATAATAATGAAATTAATAATAATTTAAGTCCTAAAGAATATATAAATATATTATTAGAGAATGCAAAATTATTAAAACATCGTGGAACTATAGATAATTATAAAGTTATTAATAATAAATTATTAGTATATCATAACCGTTTAGCAATTAATGATTTATCAAAACAAGGATTACAACCAATTTTAAATAATTTTATTTGTGTTATTGTGAATGGAGAAATTTATAATTATAATGAATTATATGAACATATTAAAGAAAAATTCCCAGATTATAAATTTAAATCTAAATCAGATTCAGAAATATTAATACCTTTATATATATTATATGGTAGTGCATTTATTAATAAAATTAATGGAATGTTTTCATTTGTAATGTATGATATGAAAAAAAATATATTATTAGCAGCCAGAGATCCTTTTGGTATTACATCATTATATTATGCAACTGATAATAATAGAATTATTTTTAGTTCTGAATTAAAATCATTAATTAATTTATCATCTAATATTAAGATATTTTTACCTGGAAAATTATTTATAAATAATAATTTATTTACTTTTTATAAACCAAATTGGTTAACTAATAAAAAAAATAATGAAATTACTTTACCTAAAAATGAATTAAATTATGAAGATTTAAAAAATAATTTAGTAAAAAGTGTATATTCTCATATTAAATTAACTGATCAACCATTAGGATTTTTATTAAGTGGTGGATTAGATAGTAGTTTAATAGTAGGTATTGCAACATATTTAAAAAAAAGTAATTTAATAAATAATGAAATTAAAACATTTACTATTGGATTAGAAGGGGGAAAAGATATAGCATATGCAGAAAGCGTTGCTAAAGAACTTAATACAACACATACTACTTATACATTTACATTTGATGAAGTTATTGAAAATTTAGAAAATATTATATATTTAATAGAAACTTATGATATAACAACTGTTAGAGCTTCTATTTGTAATTATTTATTAATTAAAAAAATTAAACAAGATACTAATTTAAAAGTATTAATTTCTGGAGAAGGGTCTGATGAGATTTTTGGAGGATATTTATATTTTCATAAATGTCCTTCAGAAGAAGAAATGCAATTAGAACTTATTGATAAAGTAATTAATTTACATAAATATGATTGTTTACGATCTCATAAATCAGGAATGGCTAACACTATTGAGGTAAGAGTACCATTTTTAGATAAAGATTTTGTTAATTATGTAATGGAATTACGACCTAAATATAAAATGATTAATACAGAGCAACCAATTGAAAAATATATTTTAAGAAAAGCTTTTGATACTAATCAATATTTACCAAATCATATATTATATAGACAAAAAGAACAATTCAGTGATGGCATATCCAATAATGAAAATAATTTAATTGATAACTTAAAAGATTATGCAAATAAATTAATATCTGATAAAGATTTTGATAATAGACAAATTAAATTTCCTATTAATACTCCTATTAGTAAAGAACATATGTTATATAGACAAATTTTTGAAAATAAATTTAATAATAATATTAATACAATTTTAACTGTAGATCATAATGCAGAATCTATTGCATGTTCTACTAAAAGAGGTTTATCCTGGTTAAATTTAGATACTAATTCTAAATTAAATGATCCATCTGGTAAATCAATTATTGATATTTATCAAAATTAATAAAAAATTTAATATAATATATAATATAAAGAATGTTATCTAAAATTAATCAAATATATAATCAAATTAAATTATCATTTATAACTAATAAAAAAATTAAAAATTTAGATATTTATGTAGAATTAATTGAAAATACAAATTATAATACAAATCAAAATACAAATTATAATAATAATAAAAATAATATACAAAATTATAATCAAAAAAAGTTTTTTAATTTATTATTAAATAAAAAATGATTTAGATACTAATTAGAATATTAATATAATTTTTTTGTTAAAATGGAAATTAATAGTAATTCAGAAATTAATAGTAATTCAGAAATTATTAGTAATTCAGAAATTATTAGTAATTCAGAAATTAATAGTAATTCAAATAATCAATTTAATTATGATTTATTAAAAGATAATAAAAATAAACTTATTAAAGATTTTCATGAATTATCAGAAATTAAATTATATATGATAAAAAATAAACAAATGATTTTTAAAAATTTTGAAGATTATAATCTATATTTAGTTAATTATAGTATTAAAATAAATATTAAAGATTATATTGAATGTATTCAACCACATTTATTTCAACATATAGATATTAGTATTTTACATTTATTTTTAAATTATAGTAGAGAAGATTCTATTTATAATATAACTTCAGAAGATTTAATTAAATATAATTTAATTTTAGATAAATCAGAAGATTCAATAAATACTTTTATTAAAAAATATAATTTAATTTTAGATAAAGAATATAGAGTGCGAAAATTAAATAATTCTAAAAGAAAAATTAAAAATTTAATTAATTATAATAAAGAATATAAGTTTACATCTAGAGCTTTTAAAAAATGTTTAATGAAATTTGATGATAAATATATAGATTATTATTTATTACTAGAAAATTGTATTGAATATTATACTAATTATCAAAATAATTTATATTATAAATTAGGATATATTAAGGATATTAAATTAGATAATTTAATAAAAAATTTTGAAGAACAAAATACTACTATTTATAAATTATCTTTAACATTAGAAGATCTATATTTAAAAAATAAATTAATATATGAAAATATAAATTATGCGCATGATAAAATTAATGATTTAAATACTTTATTTGAAAAAAATATATTAATTAATAATAATTCTAATAATAATTCTAATAATAATTCTAATAGTAAATTTAAAAAAATTATATATACATTTTCATTATATTTAATTAATAATAAAAAATTATTATATTTAGATACATATCAAGAATTAATATTAAAATTAACTAAAAAATATAGTTTAAAATATGATTATTTTGAATTATTATATACTATAGATTATAATGCCAAATATATAGATATTATATCTAAGGTAAAAAAAAAATTTAATAAAGATTTAGAATTTTTTAATTCAGAAATCATAATATTAAATAAAAATTTATCAGCAAATCATTTAATTAATTATATAAAAGAAGAAATAAAAAATTTTGATTAAAATATATTATTTTTTTTTATATTTTTATAAATTAACTAATTTAAAATTTAATTAAAATATATTATTTTTTTATTTATATAATTAATAATTAAATTATTAAAATAGAATAATGAAAATTATAATTAATTATAAATTACCTAAATTTAAGGATAATAAAATTATTCAATTTGATATTATTAATAAATATACTATAGATTTATTATCAATAGAAAATAAAATAAAAGGTGGTGATATTTTTGATGAAATAAATTTAGATGATATAATAATTAAAAAGGATAAGGATAAAAAAGATATTTATACAAATAATATAAATCAAGAAGATAAAGATAAAGATAAAATAACAATAAGTAAAAAAAACTCTATTTTAAAAGAAGTAGATAAAGAATCTTTAATATCTAAAAGTAATAAAAAATTAAATTTTTCAGTAATTGATAATAGTTTAATTAAAAAACATAAAATACAAGTTAAAAAAGAAAAATTATATAATAATTATATAATTAATAAAATAAATTTTAGTAAATTTAATAGTTTATATGATATAAAATTATTAATTTATTATTTATTAAATGTACCAATAGAAAATCAATATTTATATTCATCTAATTATCCATCATTATTTTATTCATATCAAAATATAACAACATTAGAATATATTAATACTAATATTGAAGAAATTATTAATGATTCTAATATAAAATATTTTAATAATATTCCAATAGATTTTGATATTATTAATAATAGAAATAGTTATAAAATTACAACATATGAAAAAAATAGTTATATAAATAATGTTATAGATTCAATATTAGAATTAGATTTAATAATATTAGATGAATTAATATTAGATAAAGAATTATTAAATTCAGAAATTCAAAAAGATGATGAATTATTAAATATATTATATAGCGGATTTATAGAAAAATTTTTTCCATATTATGATGATAATTTATTTTTACTATATTTAAATAAAGAAAATAAATATATAGAATATCCTAATTTAAAAATAAAATCATCTAATATAATAGATAAATGTGATAAAATCAGTGAGATTTTTTCATATAAAAATATAAAATTAAATATTTCTAAATATCCTAGAAAATTTATTTATCAAATATCTAGTTATAATAATATTAAAAATATTAATTTACAAGATATATTTAATAATATTGAAATTATAAAAATACCAAATTTAAAAAAAATAGAATTGCAATTATTAAATGATGATAAATATATATATTTTAATAAAATTAATATTATTAATAATATTAATAATTTAGAAGCATCACAAAAATTATATATTAATAATAAAAATTATAATAGCTTATTAAATTCTAATTATCTTAATAATAAAAATATAGTATTATTTGTATATAATATAATAAATGATAAATATGAAATTAATGAATTAATATACATTATATTAGATGAATATTTTAATATTTTTATTATTAATAATATAAATACTTATAATATTTTAGATGATAAAATATATGAAAAAATCATTATTGATAATATTAATATCTTTTTATTAAATCTGTATAAAAATAAAATTATTTCTAAAAAAAAAGAAATTAATAAATTAAATTTACAATTAATATCATTTGATTATCAAATAATTTTAAATGAAAATATTGGAAATCAAGAATTTCAAAAATTAATTAATAATATTAAAGAATATGAAAATATTGATTTTTATAAAATATTAAATATAGATAATATTAATAATATTCTAGAATTAGAATTAAATAAAATTAACTATTTATTAAAATCTATAGATATTAATTTATTAGAATATACAAATAATTTTTATCAATTTTATAGTAATTATATTTTATCAGAAAAATATAGTAAACTATTATACACAACAAAAATAAATATAGTTAATAGAATTAAAGATATTAAGATTGAATTAATAAATTTTAATTCTGATGAATATAATAATATTTATCCAATAATATTATTTTTATTACATAATATATTATCAAATAAAAGTAAAACTAATAATATTATTGTATCTACAAATAAATTAAAAAAACTTAAAGAAATAGATCCAGTATTATATAATATTAATAAAAAAAATACTAATAATTTATATTCTAGAAAATGCCAATCTAGCCAACAACCAGAGATAGCTACAGAAAAAGAAATTAAATCTAAAAAAATACAAAATTATATTAAATATTGGAATTTTACTACTGGAGAACCTATCTATTATTATTGTGATAGTAAAAAATTTCCAACAGTTAAATTTTTAACAAATTTACATCCTAATAATTATTGTATTCCTTGTTGTAAAAAAAAATCATTAGACGATGTTAAAATAAAATCAAAATATGTTGATATTCATAAGGAGTGTTTACAAAATTATATATATGATAAAAAAAAATCTATTATAGATGAAAAATCTAGATATATTATGAATTATTCATCTAAAATAATTATAGAAAATCTTAGATTAATGCAAATACCAGATACTTTAAATAAATTATTTATTAAATATTATGATTTATCTGATGAAGGAAGAGATACAGATTTAAATTATTATATATTAGGTTTAAATCAGGATACAACTAATATAACTAATTTAGGTATATTACATATTTTAGCCTTTATATTAGATAAAAAATTATTTGATACAATAGAAATAATTAAAGATTTATTTATTAAAGATAATAATTTTATTAAATTTATTTATAATAGCAATTTATTAAATTACTATAATTCTACAAAAGATTTTTTAATAATATTTAATAATTTATTTCAAAATAAAATTTTATTAAAGGATTTAAATTATGAATTTAATGAATGGAATGAATTATTTATTGATATTGCTAAATATTTAGGTTATATATTTATTATATTTGAAGAAGATGAAAATTTAAATTTAATAATACCGCCAAATATTAAATTTGTAAATGAATATATATATAGTAATGAAAATTATAAATTTGTATTTTTAATTAAAAGAAATTATAAAAATAAATTTTTATATTATCCTATTATAAGAACCAATTATTTAGAATATTATAATAGTAATAAATTTTATAATAAATTTTATTTTTATAATGATAATATTGTAAATATTATTAAACAAATAGTTAAAAAATCATTAAATTCTAATCAGAATAATTTATCATTAAATTTAAATATTATTGAAGAATTTATATTAGAAAATAAATATTATAAAATACTTAAATATTTTATTAATCAAAAATTTGAAATATATGCAATTCTATTAGAAAAAGAAATTAAATCAAAAAAAGAATATATATATTTAATAATTAATAAACAAAAAGTTATAAATGAATATTATTCTAATAAAAATATCAATAAATTATTAGAATTTAATTATATTAAAATTGGAACATATAATATTAAATTAAATAATATACTTGAATTTATTAAAGATTATAATAAATATATTTATTTAAAAAATAAAAATTATTATTCTGAGCATTATTTAAAATTATATATTAATGAATTATCAATTAATAAAGATTTAAATAATATAATTAATTTACATACTATTATTCAAAATTATCAAAATATAGAAACTAATAATATAAATAATAATGAAAAATTAATATTATATGATTATATTTATATTAATAATTTTCTAATATGTAATAATAAAATTATTGGTATACAAATAAATAATAATAATAGTTATATTAGTTCTAATTTAGAACTTAAAAAAGGTATAGAATTAATAGATAATAAAAAAAAATATATACAAAATATATTAAAAAAAAATAAAATTAATAAAGAAGATATTATTAATATATTAATAAGAGAATTTAATAATTATAAATTTTCAACTATTAATTATCTTTATAATCCACATAATATTAATAATATAATATATAATAAACAACAAAAATTAGATACTAGAATATCAAAATTAAATGAATCATTATATCATACTAATTTATATAATTTATTATTATTACATTTTACTTATGAATTAAATAGTTTAAAAAATACAATTATTAGAAACAAAATTAAATTATTAATTAATAATATGACAAATAAAGATTTTGATTTAATAATTAATAATAAATATAATAAATTAAAAGAAATATTTAATAAATCTTTAAATATTAAGGATAATAACTTATTTTTAAAAATTTATAATAATATTTATAAATTTCTTAAAGATAATATAATTAATTTATTTGACAATTCATTAAATAATTATAAAGATGTTAAAAAATCAATAATTAATAATTTTGACAATACTAAATTTTTAATAGATAAATTATATATTTATGATATATTAAATTTAAAAAAAGAAAAAGCAATTAATGAATTAAATAATATATTAAAAAATGTTATTATAGATACTAAAATTAATAATAAATATAATATTTTAAATATTGAATTATGTAGTAAAACTACTGAATCATATTATTGTAAGAATAATAAATTAATAATTTCACATAAATTTTATAAAGAATTATTAGAAATTTTATATTATGATTTAACTAATCCATTTAAACAAACATTAATATTAAATTTATTAAATTATAACTTAAATAATATATATAAATTTAAGCAAAATATTAACGAAAAAATATATATTTATTTATAATGTCTTCTAAAAATGATGATTGTGATCCAATTTTTATTATAGATACAAAAGCTCAAAAAGAAAATGAAACTGGTGATTTATATCAATTAAGTAATAAATTTTATGAATTACTTAATTTAAAAATAGCATTTATATTATTTTTATTATATTATATTCTAAATACAGATATTTTTATAGAATTAGCATTTTCTAATGGATTTATAAAAAATACTTATGATTCTGTAAATGATAAAATAACTGAACGAGGTGTAATAATATCAGGTATTGTTTTAACTTTATGTTATTTAATAATTGATATATTAGATAAAAAAAATATAATTTAATTACTTAGTATAATTTAATTACTTAGTATAAATTAATTACTTAGTATAAATTAATTACTTAGTATAAATAATATTATCCTTATTTAAATAAATAAGATTAGATATAATTTTTTTTATTTTTGTGGATTCTTCTAAATTATTGCTTCCATCAATATTAATTTTACCAGATGAAAATATTTTAACAGTTGTTAATTTGTTTTTATTATCTTCAATAGGTGTTTTAAATTTTAAAATAATACCAGTATATCTTTCAAAATTACATTTAATAATACTTAATTCTAAACTATTTAATAATTCAATATTATATTTATTATTTTCTTGAAAGGAATCTGAATTATTTAATTGAAAATTTTTATATTCTAATAAAATTGATTTAAATTTTAATAAATCAATATAATCATTATCAATTACAATATTAAATTTATAATTTCTCATAATAGATTTAATATATATAATATCAATTGGTTTTTCAATATCTACTTTAATATCATTAATATCTTTAATATAATCAATAACTAATTCAATAATTGGTTTAATTATTTCTATATTTTCATTACATACATATGGAATTTGAATAGTTCCATTAGTAAATAATTTTAAATGATAAAATTTAGTTTTATTAATAGTATCTAAAATAGTAAATGTTATTTGACTATTAAAATATTTACCATTACCTTGAATTTTTCTATTAGAAATAGGTTTAATTTTTTTTTTACGTCCACGATTAGATTTTTTAACAGGTTTAGTTAATTCTATATATGTTTCAGAAATATATTCTTCATAATTACATCCAATTTTAATTATATCAGAATATTTTTTATTTTTTTCATCTAATGATAATTTTGTAATTAAATCTTTTTCTTTAAATGTAATATTTGAAATTTTTGCTTCTACTGTAATTGTTGATAAAATTAAATTACTAAAATACTCTTCCATTTTAATAATTATGATTATATTTAAATATTAATATATTTTGTAATATTTGTTTAAATATAAATTATATTTTATAATAAAAAATATTCAATTTTAATTATTAAACTTTCTAATTACTATTAATTATTAAACTTCCTAATTTCATTTATATCGTCACTTAGATCATTATATAAATTATCATATGATTGATTTTTTCTTCTTTTAGAATGTAAAAATAGACTTGGTATTAATTCAATTAATAATGTAGTAATTGGAGAAATTTCATATTTTTCAACAACATTACCAACAACTTGTGAAGTTTCATTTCTTAATCTTCTTAATTTAACTTTTACGACGTCTGAATAGCCTTGTAAATCCGGTTTAACTCCTAAAATTTGTCTATCTCCATTACATAACATTTCTAACCCACTAGCTAAAGCTAAAATAAATTCTTCTCCTAGAGTAGCATATCTATTTCTATTTGCTTTTAACATTAATAATTTTGCAACATATTCAATTTGTTCTAAATTACTATGATAATCTACTTTAGGTATTTTATCTAAAGATATACCATCATCTTCTAATTCTTCAGTTAAATTATCAATTTTTTCAAGAAGTGTTAATTTTAAATCTTCTCTATTTTCGTCTTCAATATTATAATTAAAATTATTTGAATTAGAATTATTAGTACTCAAAACATTATCAACAAATTTTTGATTTTGTTGTTCTTGAGTTAGTTTATAAGCAAATGAATTTTTTTCATAAGAATTATTATTTTGAGAAAAATTTATTAAATTATCTATTTCAGAATCATCATTATTATCCGAAGCTTTTTCAGAATTATAATCATTATCATTAAAATTATTATTAAAATTATTATTAAAATTATTATCATCATCATCATTATCATTAGATTCATTACTATCATTATATTTAGAATTATTTGAATTTTCAATCAATGATTCAAAAACAGAATTATATTCATTAATTGGGTTATAATTTAATAATTCATCATTTTTAAATGTATCTAATTCTAAAGTATTTTGAATTAATTCTTTTTCTATAATTTTTGGTTTAATTGAATTATCAATTTCTGAATTATTTAATAGTCCAGACATTCCAATTATATTACTAATATCATTAGTATTATTTAACTCATCCATATTGTTTTATTTTTTTGTAGATATATAATTAAATAAATTATAATTTAGTCTATATTTAAATAATAATTTATATTTAAATTTTATTAACATTTGTTATTATATTTCAATAAAAATTTAATTAAATAATTATGTATTTTTTATCAATCGATGTTGCCAATAAATCATTAGCTATTAGTTTTTTAGAATATAATAAATTAAAAATAAATAATAAAATTAATAATATTTATGATTTAATAGCATTAAATAATAATTTAAATAATATTATTAAATATTATATTTGTGAAGTAATAGATTTATTACCAAATAAAAAAGTAAAAAATTGTAATATAATTGAAAGAAGTAATGCATTAAAGAATTATATTAAACAATTAAAAATTAGAATAAAACAATTTATTGAAGAATTAAAAATAAATAAAATTTTATTATTAATAGAATTTCAACCTTCTTTTAATGACAAATCAAAAACAGCATTTAATCAATTAATATATGCATTTAGTAATAATAATATATTTACAATAAAAGTTATGAATCCAATGTATAAAAATTTTATATATTTTACTAAAGAATTAAAACATAGTAATTTTATTAAAAAATATGCAAATAATTATTTAGCTAATAAAAATCATACTAAAGAAAATTTTTTATATTTTTTAGAAAAATATAATATGAAAGATAAAATTATAAATATTAAAAAAAAAAATTATGATGATATAGCAGATAGTTTTATGCAAATATTTGCTTATATATTTATTTTAAAAAAATATCATAATAATTAAATAATTAATTTAATATTGTTTAAATAATTAATTATTTAAATTTATTCTATACCATTATCAATATTTAAATTATTAATTATTTGAATTTCTCTTTGATAATCTAATATTTCTAAATCTCCACCATAAATTTTTAAATGAGATTTGTCAGGAGATGCCTTAATTTCATTAATATTTTTATTATAAAATATTTTATATAATTTTTTTATAGATATATAAATATCAAAATTTTTTCTTTTATCATAATAAATATCAACATATCCTTGTAAACATCCTACTGAACAAAAATTTCCACATATATCATAAATATTTCCATCAGATGTATGATTAATATTTTCAATTATAAACCATGGAGTATTTTTAAATTTTAATGTACAATACCAACATCTTATATTAGTTATTTTTTTCCAATTATCTAAAGAAATAAATTGTTTAGGTATTTTATCATAAATAATATTAATTTCTGAATTATTTATTTTAATATTATTTAAAAGTTCTTTATGATATATATCTTCTATATCAATTATATCATCTATATTTATACCCTTTAAAAATAAAATATTTGGTTCTTTAAAATCCATTTTATTTTATTTTTTTTTAGAATTATTTTTTAAATTTATATCTTATTATTTAATATATTAAGAATAAATTTAAATAAAAAATTTAAATAGATAATTTAAATTTATAATATTATAAGAAATATAAATATGAATTCTTATGGTTATGATTATTATGTTCCAAATGATGTAATGTATTTTGATGAAACTTCATATATTGAAACATTAAAACCTTTAAATAAAGTAGAAAATTTTGAAAATGAAGTAAATGATTTAATAAATGATGTAAATCAACCTAGTATTAATCAACAAACTACAACATTAACTAATCTTTTAGAAAAAAAAAATAAATTATGTAATATGATTTATGATAATTTACAAAAATGTCATAAAGCATTTAAATATAAATCATATGAATTACAACAAGCACAAAGTCAATTATTTTTATTATATATATTATTAATATTTTCAATAATCTTTGTATTTTATCAACGAATTAATATTAATAATTTAAATCAATTGATTTATATTTTAAAATATAATAAGATGCCTAGTTCTATATCTTAATTCAATCATTTTTAAAATTCTCTATTTTATATTTTAATGCTTTAATACAATCAATTAAATATCCCATTAATTCTTTATTAGATATTGTATATAAATCTTTTAATTCATGAGTGTTTTCAATATGGATTGCTGATGGAATTATTTCATATAATTCTTGTGCTATTAATCCTTTATGAATTATTTTTTTACTATCATTTTTATACATAAAATTATAAGTATTTATTTTGGATATTTTTTCTAAAGAATCTTCAAAATTTGAATTACTTATAATATATTTGGTTCTTCTATCTGATAATTCCATTAATGTATTACATAATATATATCCATCATTTCTAATAGTTACTGTATTAGTTAAATTACCATTATTCATATTATTAAATTTAATAATAGAATTTTCATTATTATTTTGATTATTAGTAATAATTGTTTCTATACTAGACATATTTCTTTTAATATTATTATTATTATATGTATTAAATTTAATACCTATTCCTGTATTATTTAAATTATTTTCTGTAGTTAATTGAATAGGATAAATTAAATTATTATTTTTATCACTTAATATTTCTATAATATTATTATTATTATATATATTAAGTACCCCAGATTCTGGAATATTAAAAACTGCAAAATTATTATTATTTTGTAATTTTAAACAATTACCATTATTATTTTTAATATTTAATCCATAATATATAGAATTCACATCTATATTTAATGCATTATTTAATGTTAATTCATTAACAGTTAATTTATTTAATACCATAGTATTAATATTATTTATTGATCTATTACTATCTAAAATAATTGCTTTTTCTGCTTCTGCATATCCTGGAGTATTTATAACAGTATAATTTAATTGTGATGCTGTTGCTAATAATGTTTGATTATTTAATTTAATATTTGTAATAGAATTATTAGAATCATTAATAAAATTAATATATTGATTATTATATGTTTTAAATAATAATGACCCCTGAGAATCTATATTTATATCTGCATATTTATTTTCATTATTTTTATTATAAACTAATCTAATTGTTTCACCCAATTCATCATTTATTACTAATCGTTTAATCGGAGATGTATCTATATTAATTCCTATCCTTTGTGTATCACTAATGTAAATACCTATTTTATTATTTGTTTTTAAACTAATGTTTGTTTGTGGTGTATTATTATCAGAAACTGATATAATAGAATCACCTGCGGTTAAATTAGAAATTGTTCCATTAGAATTTGAATTTCCAATATTATTTGATAATTGCTTAGGTTTTGATGGTAATAATATAGACATTTATATAATTCAAATTAAATTAATTATAATATTTAAATTTTGAATTAAAGATTAATAATATATACTAATATATTATCATTATATTTAAATCGATATAACTAAAATGTCTTCTGAAGAAGTTGTAGCACTAAATGGCACCTTAGTAGGTGCAGTTATTGAATTAATTGATTTTTATTCAAAACGAGGTGTATTTAAAATTAATGAATATAAAGATATTGCAACAATTACAGAAAAATTAACTGAGGTTAAGGAAGCTTATGATAATAATAAACCAGTTTCTGAATTTTCATTAACTGAATTAGCATTTATTGTTCAAATTTTTAAAGAAGGTTCACAAAGAGTACCAACATCTGTTGATAGTTTTGGTCAAATTTATGCAGTATATCAACATTTTACTAAAGTATTAGAACAAGAAGTTGAAAAAGAAAAGAAAAAAAAAGAAGAAGTTCCAACAGTTGAAGAATTAGATCAATAAATTAAATAATTTATTTTTGTTCTAAATTATTTAATCTATTAAATATTTCTTGTATTTGTTGTTGTAATATTTTTTTTTCATTTTCTAAATCAATAACTTTATTTTCTAAATTATTAATGATATTATTTAATTCATTATTTTTTTGCTCTAATTCATTATTTTTTTGCTCTAATTCATTATTTTTATTTTCTATCATTTCTTTATCAATTATAACTTTTTGTATAGCACCAAACATATTTGCATATATTTGATCTGCATTTAATGATTTAAAATCAGGTATTTGATATAATTCATTATTATGTGTGGTGACTGATTTTGGTATAATTTGCTCTATATCTTGCGCTATCCAACCCAATTGATGTTTATCATCAATATTATGATTATTAAGAAATTCATCTTTCCATTTATAATATTTTAATTTGATAGTTTTAATTTTATTATAACAAATATTTAAATCAGCATCTAATATATCTTCTTTAATTCGATTATCTGAAGAAATTGTCCAAGTATTACTAGTAGGTTTTCCAGCGGAATTTGTACTTAATTCTAATTGATATGCTGGTGATGTAGTACCTATTCCTACATTACCACCTGCTAATATAGTTAATCTTCTACCTACTGTTGGGAATCCAATATTAAATGCATTATTATTAGAATTTGTTGCACTATATACAAATGATAAATCTACCGAATTACGATCTGAATTTGCTTGACCAAATGATACATATTTAATTGAACTAGCTCCCATCGAACTATCATAAGCTTTAATAAATCTATTATTAGAACTTGATGTTAATAATGATAATGAATTACATACAATATCAGCATATCCATTCCAAGTACCTTCATTATTAGAACAAGTACCAATTCTAAGTAAATTAGTTGTTGTAGTAATTTCTTCTGGTCCAATACCCCAATAATTATTACTATTTGACCAATTACCAACATAACTAGCTTTAGCAGTAGTTGAATTATATGTAGAATTATAAAATACTTCATTTGATGTTAAGCCACCTATTGTGCAATTACCAGCTATTAAAGTATTATTACCAATATTAACATTATCACTAATACCAACACCACCTGAAACAACTAAAGCTCCAGTATTTGTACCAGATGAAGTAGTTGTTTGTAAAATACTAACACTTGTAGAAGAAATTCTCATTCTTTCTGTACCTACTGAAGTATTAGTTGCTTCAGTATAAAATGCAGTACCTGTTGTAGTACCACTCATAATTCTTAATAAACTAGAACTAGCGCCAAACCCATAAAATGAAGATACATTATTAAAAACTCCAATTATTCTATCACTTGCAGTTGCACCACAATCTAATATAGTTCTATAATTAGTAGTATTATTTAATGCTATTTTAGAAACTGAACAATTAGCTGCAACATTTAAATCAGTACCAACAAATAATTTTTTTCCAATTGCAACACCACCTGCTGTTGTAAATGTTCCACCGGAAGTAATGCTTGTGGCATCTTCTGTATTAGAAATACTAATTCCACCTCCTAGTTGTAATGCACCTTCTGTTGTTGAACTAGATATAGTAGAGGATCCTATTTTAACTCTACCTGAATTTACATATAAAGCATAATGACTATTATTTCCATTAGTTCCTCCCGATAATGTTAAATTTGTACTTCTAACTGGTGAATCATGAATATAAACAGTTGCTACTTCATTGATAGTAGTTGCAGAAGATGCGGCAAAGGTAGGTTGTGCAAATGAATTAGCCACTAATATACTTGGATTAACTGGAGTTCCTGATGATAAAGTATAAGTAGATGCTAATGTAGCAAATTGAATACCAACATTTCCCCAATTACCCAAAGTTTCAGATAAATTACCAGTTATATGTAAATTTCCTGTAATATCTGTTTTACCACCGGTTGCTATTAATAAGTTAGTAGTATTATTAGTTCCTAATCTTAAATCATTATTAGTAATAGTGCCTATCCAAGCAGCATTAGTACTAGTTGATGCGGCATTTTGATTAATCTGAATTTCTAATTGAACAGGAATAGCATTACTTCCAGAACATCTAATTAATCTATTATAATTTCCAGTTATTAACCCAGTATTGCCTAATATCTCTAATTTAGAATTAAATGTTGGTAAAGATGATTCTAAATTATATCCAATAGATAAATTAGTTGAAAAGTGTGTACCAGTATTTCCAAAAGAATAACCCATATTATAATTACCACCACCAGCCCATCTTATAGTTAAATCATTACCATCATAATTCATAGATAATTTTCTACCATTAGTAAATCTAACAAATTGATTAATATTAGTATAATTAGATACATTAGCTTGTCCAACATAAAAAGTATCAGAATTTGTATCTAGAATTATAGATTTGCCTAATAGGTTATTTAACTTAATATCTGCATACCCACTCCAAGTACCGTCATTATTAGAACAAGTACCAATTCTAAGTAATGTAGTAGTAGTAGTAATTTCTTCAGGACCAATACCCCAATAATAATCACTATTACTCCAATTACCAACATAACTTGCTTTTGCAATTGTTGTATTAAATGTTGAATTATAAAATACTTCATTTGTTGTTAAGCCACCTATTGTACAATTGCCGGCTATTAAAGTATTATTACCAATATTAACATTATCACTAATACCAACACCACCTGATACTACTAATGCCCCTGTAGTTGTTCCAGAAGATGTGGTATTATTAGATATATTAATAGTTCCTCCAGAACTATTAATAGTTAAATTTCCATTACTTGCAACAGTTAAATCTGTATAATTACTAGCACTTCCATTATTATCATTATATGTTAATCGTAAACATTGACCTGTTGAATTATTTATTTCTAATTGTTTATTAGGACCAGTTGTATTAATACCAATTAATCCACTATTTGTGATATTTAATCTATTAGAATTATTAGTCATTAAAGAAAATGATAAATTACTAACTGTCCCTATTGTCATTCCAGAATTTGTTGATTGTAATTCACCTAAATATGCAGTACCTGTTGGATTATATTCCCAACGTTGTAATATATACCAACTACCAGTTACAAAATTTCCAGTATCTTTAATATGAATAGGTGCTTGAGGAATAGTAACTCCCCCATTAGATATATAACTATCAGATCTTATTTGACCAGATGTAATAATATCATTACCAACATATAATTTTTTTCCAATAGCAACACCACCAGCTGTTGTAATTGTTCCACCATTTGTAGTTGAACTAGCATCAGTTGTATTTGAAATACTTAACCCACCACTTATTTTTAATGCACCAGTTGTTGAATTACTTGATGCTGTTGATGATAATATAGATGTTGAACCATTTATTACTAATTGATCAGTTAATGTAGGTAATGAAGTATTAATATCATATCCAATACCTACAGATGCTGTAAAATAATTTCCACTATTCCCAATACTTATTCGTTTTTTATATAATCCACCCCCACCCCAAAACATACTGATATCATTACCATCATAATCCATTGATAATTGTCTTTCATTAGTAAATCTTAAAAACCCATTATTATTAGTAAATGATCCACTATATCCTCCAGCACCTGATGCATTCCATGTATCAATTTTAGTATCTAATATAATTAAATCACTTTTTATTTGATTATCAACATTTAATATTCCAGTAATATTAGCAGTACCAGAAACAGTTAAATTTTGATTAGCAGTAATAGAATTTGACATTAAATTTGCATAATCTATTATTGTTAATGCTCCACTACTTGTATCCTGTGTAGTAAATCCAGTTATAAATTGATCAGTACTTTCTTGCCAGAATATACCTGAATATGATTTATTATATAAATTAACAGTTATAGTACCAGTCGGTAAAGTCATAGCATTAACAGTTAAAATTTTAGTACTATTAGTTGTATTTATTGTATAAGCTATAACTTTCCTTACTTGATTATTACCAGTAGTAGTTGCTGATATTTTAACCCACCAATCTACATAATAATTAGATATTGAACTAGCACTAGCATATGGTAATGTTATAGTTGTTGTAGTAATTGCAGTAGGAGTATAAGTTTCTTTAGCATTATCTGATATAACATCTCCAGTACCAGTGCTATTTTCGTTTTGAAATCTATTAACTAATATACCAGAATCAAATCCAGTATTAGATGGCCCAGAATTTAGCATTAATATATTATCTTTAATTAATGTATTAGTAGTATTAATAGTAGTAGTAGTTCCAGAAATTGTTAAATTTCCATTAACTATTAAATTAGTATCAATAGTTAATGATCCACCAATATTTAAATTTCCACTAATACCAACACCACCAGATACTACTAAAGCACCTGTTGAAGTTGTAGTAGAAGCGGTTGTTTGTAAAATACTAGTTGTAGTAGAACTAATTCTTACTCTTTCAGTACCAATTGTACTATTAGAACAATTAGTATAAAATGCAATACCTGTATCTGTTCCTGATTGAATTTTTAATAAACTATTTTGAGCACCAAAACCATAAAAATTAGTTGAATTATTAAATACACCTATAATTCTATCCCCAGAAGTACTTCCACAATCTAATACAGTTCTATAATTCGTACCATTATTTAATGCTATACTATTAACTGTAATATTTCCAGTACCTATAATATTTCCAGTACCTATAATATTTCCAATTATATTTGCATCACTACCTACATATAATTTTTTTGCTATTGCAATACCACCAGCTGTAGTCAAAGATCCTCCATTAGTTGATGAAATAGCATCAGCAGTATCTGAAATACCAATACCTCCAGATATAACTAAAGCACCTAAAGATGAAGAAGTACTATCTGTTATATTAGTAAACTTAACTAATCCAGCAGTATTTAATGCGCCTCCTATACCTACACCTCCTGTTACTTTTAATGCACCATTTGTTGAACTAGTTGATGCTGACGAATCTGTTATAGATACTATACCACTTGATGTTAATCCATTTAAGGTACCAACTGAAGTA
>Ga0164292_10000913_pt1 | contig 23529 bp, 20 predicted proteins | sample GEODES117metaG_FD_111486 | JGI IMG/M metagenome (GOLD analysis project Ga0164292, IMG submission 111486) | Eutrophic lake water microbial communities from Lake Mendota, Wisconsin, USA - GEODES117 metaG | ecosystem: Environmental > Aquatic > Freshwater > Lake | place: USA: Lake Mendota...
CCTAGTTGTCCTGAATGCACCATATCTAATGCATCTTTAAAATGTTTTTGACTTCTTTGCCATTGACCTACTTGCACCATACGTTTGTATCTGTTTTTAGCAGCAATCATGGTTTTACATTCTCCAATAGAATTGCCTGCTGGTTTTTCTACGTATACATGTTTGCCTGCAGCGCAAGCGTCAATCATTTGTAGTGCATGCCAATGATCGGGTGTACCTACAATAACAATATCAATATCTTTTCTTTCCAACATTTTTCTGTAATCGCTATAGGTATCTATTTTTGGAACACCCGGTTGCTTTACTAATAATTCAGCCTTTCTTTTATTTAAAACCGATTCATCAACATCACATAAGGCCACTACTTCTACATTTTTTACAGATAGGGCGCCAAGGGTATTCGCCCATCCCATTCCATTAACACCAATGGTGGCTACTCTTAAGGTATCGGTATTAAATATACTGCTGCTTGCAAATAAATTAGAACTCATCAAGGCTCCAGATGTTAATGCTGCATTTTTTAAAAAAATACGTCGGCTGTTCATATGAAATTATTTATGGTTTAAAATATAGGGCTATGCTAAATATAATTATTTTTTCATTCTATGCTTATATATAATAGACATTCAAACTAGCCAATCAGTATAAATACCCATTGTTATACTTAATAATATAAAGTCTATAAAAATAGTAGACTTAATTAAATTTTATGTATATTTGCCTATAGTCATGTGGCCGAGTGGCGAGGCAAGGGTCAGCAAAACCCTTAACGATGGTTCGATCCCATCTATGACGACTTTCTGGTTTTATAGCAAGCAATCGTTAAATCCGGGCGGTGTGTCTACACTGCCCTTTTTTTATTAAATTTAGTCATTACAATTTCAATTAAAAAGTTTTGAAAATTAAAATAATTCAATGAGAAAAATGATAAAAATAGCTGGGCTTAGTTTTTTATTAAACACGGCACTCGTGTTTTTTGCTACGGCGCAAAATACAAGTCTTCAAAATATAGGACCTAATGATATTTATAGAATGTCCACTATTTCGAGTCCCAAAATTTCTCCAGAAGGCAATTGGGTTTTATACTCTGCCTCTTCTATAGATTCTGCCAAGGATAAATTTTCAAGTAAGCTGTATATGGTAAGTGCGGATGGCAAAGAAACTGTTACACTTACAGAACAAACCAAGGGCACTTCAAATTATAATTGGAGTCCTGATGGTAAATACATTTCTTTTCTAGCGGCTGGTAAAGAAGAGGAAGAAGGGTCTCAATTATATTTAATGGACAGAAGAGGAGGAGAGCCCATTCAAGTAACGCATATTAAAGGAGAATTAGAAGCCTATTATTGGTTTAAAGATGGCAAGCATTTAATTTTTACCATTAAAGATTTTAATTATGCAGATACGGCTAAATCTAAAAATAGAAAACCTTACGAGATAGATAGGTACCGTTTTAAAGCAGACTATGAAGGGTATTTAGATAATAGAAAAACACATTTATATAGTTTTGAACTAGCCACTAAAAAATTAGATACAATTACTAGAGGCAATTATAATGAGTCAGATCTAAGTATTAGTAGTGATGGCAAAACGATTGCTTATGCAAGTAATGTAAGTGCAAGCCCCGACCAAAATGACAATACTAGCATTTTTTTATTGGCCTTAGGTGCTGCGCAAAAACCTATCAAGCTTACTACTTATAAAGGATCAAACCGCTCGCCTAAATTTAGTCCCGATAATTTATCTATTGCTTATTTACAAGCAAGTTCTGAAGATGCTTATGATATGTATGATATAAAACAATTAGCAGTCATAGATATTAAAACCAAGACTAGTAAAGTAATTACTAAAAATTATGACCGTTCTATAGATAATATTATTTGGGCGAATGATAGTAAATCTATTTATGCCCTGGTAGAAGATGATAGAGCGCAAAATATAATGCAAATAAATGCAAGTAGTGGTGAAGTCAAATCCTTTACAAGTGAAATGGCAGTCTATAGTGCGCTGCATATAAATGAAAACGGAACCATGGTTGCTTTATATAGTAATACAAACACCCCTGATGAAATTTATATTGCGAGTAGCAATAATAATTTTCAAAGAATAACGCGTTTGCAAGACGCCTTTTTAGCACCGCTTAAAAAAGTTGTGGTGAAAGGTATTTCAGCCATAGCCTCTGATAAAAATAAAGTAAATGGTATTTTATATTTGCCCGATTCTAATTCCAAAAAACTACCTCTTATATTATTTATTCATGGAGGTCCGGTGGGACAGGATGATTATTCTTTTGACATGAGTCGTCAAATTTATGCAGCCGCAGGTTATGCAGTAGCTGCTGTTAATTATAGAGGAAGTAGCGGACGCGGTGCGAACTATACGAAAAGCATTTATGCCGATTGGGGGAATAAAGAAGTAAAAGATATTATAGGTATCACGAATGAGTTAATTAAACAAGGTATTGCAGACTCTAGTAAATTAGCCATTGCAGGCTGGAGCTATGGAGGTATTTTAACCAATTATACCATTGCTACCGATACTAGGTTTAAAGCAGCGGTGAGTGGTGCGGGTAGTTCTTTAATGCTTTCTTTTTATGGAACCGATCAATACATTACACAGTACGAACCTGAATTAGGCAAGCCTTGGAATAATTTAAAAAAATGGTTAGATGTTTCATATCCTTTCTTTAAAGTCAAAGAAATTAAAACACCTACTTTATTTATGGCAAGTCAGGACGACTTCAATGTTCCTGTGGTAGGGGCAGAACAAATGTATCAAGCCTTTAAGTCGGAAGGTATTCCTACGCAGTTAATTATTTATCCGAATCAAAATCATGGTATACGCGTTCCCTCTTATTTAGTGCATAGGTATAATAGTCATCTGAACTGGTTTAAAACTTATCTTAAATAAAAAGGAATAATAAGTGATGGCTAATAAATAAGTGTAAATAGTAAGTATGAAAACAATTCGTTGGGGCATGATTGGTTGCGGTTCTGTTACAGAAGTGAAAAGTGGACCCGCTTTCAATAAAGCACCTCATTCGAAACTAATAGCGGTGATGAGAAGAGACGCTGAAAAAGTAAAACAGTATGCCCAAAGACATGAGGTCCCTTATTTTTTTACCGATGCGAATGAACTAATTCATCATCCAGAAGTGGATGCAATCTACATAGCCACGCCTCCTAAATTTCACGAAGCTTATGCGATAGCAGCAATGCAAGCAGGCAAACCTGTATATGTTGAAAAGCCCATGGGGCTTGATGTGGCAGCCTGTGAACGTATGGGGGCCTATTCAAAACAAACGGGTGTTCCCCTAGTGATTGCGCATTATAGAAGAGCCCTTCCTTTATTTGTAGAAGTAAAACGATTAATAGATACTAAGGCCATTGGTGATATTATTAGTGTTCGTATTGAAATGTTAAAATACGATAGTGGTCTTTTAGATCCTATTGAAAATTGGAGAATTGATCCTAGTTTGTCAGGAGGCGGTTATTTTTATGATTTAGCGCCCCACCAATTAGATCTTGTATTTTATTTTTTCGGTAAAGCAAAATCCTATAAAGGGAGAGCATTTAATAAAGCCAACTTATATAAAGCAGAAGATACTGTAAACGGTGAAATAGAATTAGAGAACGCTATTGTATTTAAAGGCAATTGGTGTTTCTGTGTTGACAAAGGAGAAGAAATGGATGTTTTTGAAATTACAGGCAGTAGGGGGAAAATTTCTTTTCCTGTTTTTGGACATACTATTAGATTAACCACTGGAGATAAGCAGGAGCAAATACATTTTGACCCCCCTAAACATAATCAACAAAATTTTATTGAAAAAATAGTGGCTTATTTTAATGGAGTAGGCGAAAACCCTTGCTCGGCTGAAGATGCACTGCAGTCCATGCGCGTCATGGAAGCCTTTGTATATGGGTCTAATGATTCGAAATAATGAATTTAAATAAACCAACTATACTAGCGTTCTCATTATACTAACACTAATATAATTATTCTAATTAATATAAAAGTTATGACAAGATATTGTTTGGCACTAGATTTAAAAGAGGACCCCAAATTAATTGCTGCTTATGAAGAGTATCATGCTTCTGTTTGGCCAGAAATAATTGCATCCATTAAAGAAGCTGGCATAAAAGCCTTAGAAATTTATAGAGTAGCCAATAGATTATTTATGATCATTGAAGCCGGCGATGATTTTAGCTTTGAAAAAAAAGCAGCTATGGATGCTACAAATGAAATGGTGATACAATGGGAAAAGTTAATGTGGGAATACCAGCAAGCCTTACCTACTGCTCAGCCCGGAGAGAAATGGGTCTTAATGAATAAAATATTTAGTTTATCAAATTAGAAAAGAAAAACTGTTCTATGAGGATAAACAAGGACATGCCCAATACAAATAGCCCAAATCCTTTTTTAAGTTTAGCGCCACCGAAGACGCTTCTTTTATAAGGATTTACTGCATTTTGCAAGGGTTTTTTCTTAATTTAAAGGATCATTGAGTCCTTTAAATTAACCTCTATGCAATATCATTTTCAAAAACCTTATTTGCTTTTTTCATTTGCTTTTATTACTTGCTTAATGTTTTCAAATAGCATCAAGCTGTTCGCGCAAGAAAAAAATACATTACCATTAAAAGGTTTACAAGAAAAAGTAGAAATACTAAGAGACCAGTGGGGAGTAAATCACATTTATGCGAACAATGAACATGATTTATTTTTTACACAGGGCTACTGTGCAGCAAAAGATAGATTGTTTCAATTTGAAATTTGGCGTAGACAAGCTACAGGCACTGTAGCTGAAATTTTAGGAGCAAGAGAATTGAAAAGAGATATAGGCACCCGCCTATTTAAATTTAGAGGAGATTTAAAAAAAGAATTAGCACATTATCATGAAAATGGTCAAGCCATTATTCAAGCCTATGTAGATGGCGTGAACGCTTATATTACAGAGGTGAATGCTAAGCCAGCCCTGCTTCCTATTGAATTTAAAATTTTAAAAATTCGTCCAGGGAAGTGGACGCCTGAAATTGTTATATCAAGACATCAAGGCTTACTTGGCAATATTACGCAGGAATTAAATATGGGAAGAGCGGTATCAACAGTGGGTGATAAAAAAGTAAAAGAATTAATTTGGTTTCATCCTAAAGACCCTAAGCTACAATTAGACACTACTATTAGAGGTGATTTATTAAAGGCAGACATTTTAGCTCTATACAATGCTTACAGAAAAGAAGTAGAATTTACAAAATCGGATATAACAGAACAGGATGAAAACGATGTATCGGCTTTAGATATTTTAAATAAAAGAAAAGAACTTGCCGATTTTTTACCTGAACAAGAAATGGAGGGAAGTAATAATTGGATTATTAGTGGTCGCAAAACGGCTAGTGGTTTTCCTATGCTTGCCAACGACCCGCACCGCAAAGTTGCTGTACCTTCACTTCGCTATATAGTGCATTTAGTAGCACCAGGTTGGAATGTGGTAGGTGGCGGAGAGCCTGAAATACCGGGGGTTTCCATAGGACATAATGAATACGGAGCTTGGGGCTTAACCATTTATGAAACCGATGGAGAAGACCTATATGTGTACAATATTAATCCCCTTCATAAAGATGAATATTGGTATAAAGGGCAGTGGGTAAAAATGAAAACCATTACAGAAAATATAAAAATAAAAAACGCCGCTAGTCAAACGGTACAATTAAATTATACTATACATGGTCCAGTTACTTTTATTGATTCTGTAAACAATAAAGCCTATGCTATTAAATGTGCATGGATGGAAGTAGGCGGCGCTCCCTATTTAGCTTCCTTAAGAATTGATCAAGCGAATAGTTGGGAAAGTTTTAGAGAAGCTTGTGCGTATAGTCATATACCTGGAGAGAATATGATATGGGCCGATAAAAAAGGAAATATTGGTTGGCAGGCAGTGGGCATTATTCCTATTCGAAAAAATTTCAGCGGCTATGTTCCTATACCGGGTGATGGTAGGTATGAATGGTCGGGTTATTTACCCATTAAAGAGCGACCCCATTTACTGAATCCAAGTAAAGATTTTTTTGCCACAGCGAATCAGCATGTGACGCCAGATACCTATGAACATTGGGATGCAGTAGGCTATACCTGGGCCGATCCATTTAGAGGAGATAGAATTAATAAAGTATTAACGGAAAAAAATAATATTAGTATGGAGGACATGGGAAAATTACAAACCGATTATTTTTCTATACCCGCAAGCACTATTGTACCCCTACTTGAAAAAATTAATTTCGAAGATTCTTTTACAAATGCAGCGAAACAATATTTAATGGACTGGAATTTTGTCTTGGATAAAAATAGTATTGCTGCAGGTATTTATGTAAGCCTAGAAAAACAATTAGCCATTGCAGCGCAAAAATATTTTGTACCTGATGAAATTAAACCATGGATTAATTTGCAATTAAAAAAAGTAATTGAGCGTTTAGAAAATCCTGTACAATATTTTGGAGAGAATGCATCAGTGGCCATCAATAATAGAAATGCCTTTATAAAAAAAGCATTTGAAGGAGCCACTCAAATTTTAAAAAATAAATTGGGTAATGATATGAATGCTTGGAACTATGGTCAAGAAAAGTACAAGCATATTTATTTCGAACATCCCTTAGCCAATTTGGTAAGTCCCGCTTTAAAAGCCAAATTAAACATAGGTCCCCTTCCAAGAGGGGGTAATGGGCAAACCCCGGGTTCAACTGGGGGTGCTGATAATCAATTAAGTGGGGCTAGTTTTCGAATTTTGATGGATACCCGAGACTGGGATAAAACATTGATAATCAATACTCCAGGTCAATCTGGAGATAGTAATAGCCCTTTTTACCGCAATCTTTTTTCCACCTGGGCCAATGACAGCTATTTCCCTTCCTATTATTCAAGGGCATTAATAGAGAAAACGGCGGTAGAAAAATGGGTGGCTAAGCCCTGATCCAAGCCCTTTAAAAAAATAAGTTTAAATTACTATTTACTTAAGAGCATTTATTGTTTAAAAATTATTCCCTATGAAAAAAATATTTTTCTTATCGATTCTGTTTGCCTTATCTAATGCAGTACATTCTCAAAATATAGCCGACTATCTTGCCCCGGCTTTTCCTACCGACCTAGTGGCTAATCATAAGGGTGACGCAGTCGCCTGGGTATTTAATGATAAAGGTAGTAGAAACATTTATTATGGAAATCCTGCTACTAATAATTTTAAAGCCATCACCGAATATAAAGGGGATAATGGAATAGAAATAGGAAGCATTGTATTTGCACCCAATGACGATAAGATATTTTTTGTAAGAGGTAATGGCACTAATTCAAATGGAGAGCCTGCGAATCCTGCACAATTACAATATACTACAGAGCAAAATATTTATAGTTTGGATATTGCATCTGGCAATATTAAAAAATTGGCCAAGGGCACTGGACCTGTCATTAGTCCCGATGGAAAATTATTGGTATATACGCAAGGAGGTAAGGCATGGAAAATAAATTTAACAGAAGAGGCTTCAACTGTTCAGCCTTTATTATTTAGCAGAGGAAGTATAACTAGTTTAGCATTTAATGCAAGTGGCAAACAAATTTTATTTGTTTCTAATAGAGAAGAACATTCTTTTATTGGCGTCTATGACTTTGCAAGCAATCAAGTTTCATTTATAGATGCTTCTACTTATAACGATTCAGATCCCGTATGGAATAAAGAAGGCACACATATTGCGTTTATAAGAAATGTCAATATAAAACATGAAATTGGATTCACGCCAAGGCCTACTGCTGATCAACCTTGGGAGATTCGACTAGCCGAAGTAGCTACTAATAAAGCTTCTACTTTATTTAAAGCCGATTTAGGCCAGGGGTCAAGATTGGTAGGAGATTTACCTGCAGTAGCGACTCAATTAATTTGGACTCATGATAATTATATTGTTTTTCCTTGGGAAAAAACAGGATGGATGCATTTGTATAGTATTGAACCCAATACAAAAAAAATAAATCATTTAACACCAGGTATAGGAGAAGTTGAATCGATGCGTTTGGGTAAAGATGGTATAACTATTTATTATGTGACTAATATTAGTGATAGTAATAGAAGACATATTTGGTCAGTAGATGCTTCCAAAGCAAATGCGACCATTTTAACCAAAGGCAATAAAATTGAATACAATCCAGTAATCGTAAATAATGGTTTAGTGTATTTACAAGCAAGCGCTACCAAGCCTTCTTGGCCTGTGTTTCAGACAAATGGCAATGAACAAGCTTTAGTAGCTAATTTATTTCCTGCTAATTTTCCTACGAACTTAGTAAACCCTAAAACTATTTTAGTAAAAGCTACGGACGGCTTTGCTGCACCAGCTCAAATATTCTTGCCTGCTAATTATGACGCAAGTAAAAAATATCCAGCCATGATTTTTTTACATGGAGGAAGTCGTAGACAAATGCTGGAAGGATTTAATTATAGTTCTTATTATTCAAATGCCTATGCGCTGAATCAATACTTTGCTAGCCAAGGATATATTGTAATGGCTTTAAATTATAGATCTGGTATTGGATACGGCTTACAATTTAGAGAGGCTGCCAATTATGGGATGGCCGGCGCTTCAGAAGTTAACGACTTAATTGGTGCTGGTGAGTATTTAAAAGCTAGATCCGATGTAGATGCTAAGAAAATTGGACTATGGGGAGGTAGCTATGGTGGGTATTTAACTGCACATGGTTTATCTAAAAGATCTGATTTATTCTCAGCCGGCGTAGATATTCATGGGGTTCATAATTGGAATGATGAAGCGCCCACTTTTGAGCCATGGTATGATAGCTTACGCTTTCCAGCAGCTGCTCAGGTAGCCTATAAAGCTTCACCCGTATTTACTGCCAAGGGTTGGAAAAGCCCCGTATTATTTATTCATGGAGATGATGATAGAAATGTGCCCTTTACTGAAACCATTCATATGATTCAACAATTAAGAAGACAAAAAGTGAGTGTGGAAGAAATTATTTTCCCCGATGAAATTCATGGCTTTTTATTGCACAAGACTTGGCTCAAAATAGATGAAGCTACTTTTGAATTTATAAACAGAAAATTTAATAAATGAGAAATAAAATTATCTTACTCAGCTTTGTATTGAGCATACAATTAGTAAACCCAACTGCGCAAGCGCAAACGCCTGCAAACTTTACACCCGCAAGGTATCAGGATGCTGAAAGAGATAAGCGTATAGCTACTACTTTTTCTGTTGCAGAAGAGATGATTAAAAAATATGCAGAAAAACATCATTTTCCAGGCTTTGCCTTTGGTATTGTAGTAGATGGTCAATTAGTTTTTAAAAGTAGCGGAGGCTATGCAAATTTGGAACAAAAAATTCCAGCAAGTTCTTCTTCCATGTTTAGAGTGGCCTCCATGTCTAAAAGCTTTACTGCTTTAGCTATCTTACAATTAAGAGACCAGGGTAAATTGCGTTTAGATGATCCTGTTGAAATGTATATTCCTGCTATGAAAGGGCAAGGCTTAACCAAGGATGCGCCTGTTATTACCATTCGTCATTTAATGAGTCACAGCGCGGGTTTTCCTGAAGATAACCCTTGGGGGGACAGACAATTAGCCGATACAGAAGCAGAACTTTTAAAACTTATTAAGGATGGTATTTCTTTTTCAAATGCAGCAGGCATAGAGTATGAGTATTCTAATTTAGGCTTTACGATGTTGGGTTATATCATTCATAAAGTATCGGGCTTAACTTATGACGCCTATATTAAGAAAAATATTTTAGCGCCTATTGGCATGAATGAAACTACTTATGAATTTTCAAAAGTGCCAGAGAAAACTTTAGCTAACGGTTATAGATATATTGACAATAATTGGAGAAAAGAAACTTTATTGCACGATGGTATTTATGGCTCCATGGGTGGCATGATCACATCTATTGATATGTTTAGTAAATATGTAGCCTTACATGAAATGGCTTGGCCAGAAAGAAATGATGCAGAAACTTTACCTATTAAAAGAAGTAGCCTTAGGGAAATGCATCAGGCTTCTAAATTTATTTCTTTAATGCCTAACTATAAATATCCAAGTGGACGCGTACTAGCTGCTACCGATAGTTATACATATGGATTAACTTGGATACAAGATGCCTTAGGCAGAAAAAGTGTGGGCCATAGTGGCGGCCTGCCTGGCTTTGGAAGCAACTGGCGTTTTTTGCCTGAGTATGGTATTGGGGTTATTCTATTTGCCAATGTTACCTATGCGCCTACTTCAGTGATTAACAATGCTGTCTTAGATACCATTGTACAATTAGCAAAATTAAAGCCGAGGGTCATTAGCATTTCGCCCATTTTACAAAAAAGAAAACTACAATTAGTTTCTATGCTGCCTAACTTTTCTACTAATGCCTACATTTTTGCAGAAAACTTTTTTGAAGACTATCCCATTGAAACTTTGAAAAAAGAAGCAGCAGCCATATTAAAAGAAGCTGGAGAAATTATATCTGTAGGAGAAATGGTAGCAGAAAATCAAATGAGGGGTTATTGTATTATCCAATGTCAAGAAAAGAAAATAAAATTAGCTTTTACTTTAACACCTGAAAACCCAGGTCTTATACAGGAATACAATTTAGAGATAATTCCATAATGATAGTATGGGTCGATTAAAAATCGGCGTAGTCGCGTGCGCTCATTAATATGGTTTCATTTCTATTCACTGAATTTAAATATTCAGGTGCTACTGAAATCTTTTTCCAAACAGGAGCTTCTCTAAATGATTCCCAATGTGCATTGCGGTCTTCCATACTGTTAAAGCTAGTCATGTAAATTAAGTTAGGCATTCTACTTCCTGCAATTACTTTAGAATAAAAAATAGCATTAAAATTAAGGCTGGCAAATAGTTTTACTTCTCCTCCTTCATTAAACATATGTACTTTTTTTAAATGCATTGCTTCTGTAGGGCTTTCATAACTTCTATATTCATAAACGCGACTACTCGATTTCGTAAGGGTAGATGTAGTGGCATATTGAGGCTGAAACTTAAAGGCCCTTGTTATTATTTTTTCTATTCTAGTATAAGGTAGGCTACCATCCGCAGTTTCTAAATGTATAATAGGTGCATTACCCATAGGGTCCAAGGCTTCTATTTTTTGATCAAGTTCATCTAGTTTTTGAATGTTTTTAAAAGGCACCCATACATATAATTTTTTATCAGCAGCAGTATCGTTATTAAGTGGCGCAAATACACCTACTTTTTCAATTCCATTTTGATGTAAATAAGGAAGAAAGGTATTTTTTAAAAAGGCGTCTATATTTTCAATTTGTTTTGTAGTAGTACAATGATATACTTGTATTAAGTAATAATCGCGGGCTGACGCTTTTTCAAATCTGAAAATAGATTTTTCAATATTTGAACTAGTTGCATTAGATATATTTGCGAAAGTCATAAGACTTACGAATAAACAAGTAATACTTAGTAATAATTTTTTCATATATTTTTATTTGCAAGGTTAGAGTTTTATTAGCCTTTGTTCTGTTTGAATTGTATTGTAATCTTATTTGAAACTTCTTCAAAAGTAGGCCTTTAGCTTCTTTTATTGCCATTCTCTTAGCTTATTTTTTGCTTAAATGTTTTGGATAGATTATATTTAAATATAATTAATTGAGCTATGCAAAAAACCAAATCAGACCTAATACCTTTTATATTAATTACTTGTTTGTTTTTTTTATGGGGCTTTGCACATAATTTAGATCCCATTTTAATTCCGCATTTAAAAAAATCCTTCACTTTAACGACTACTCAATCCACCTTGGTGGACTCCTCGGTTTTTCTAGCCTATTTTTTTATGGCCTTGCCTGCAGGGTATATTATGAAAAGATGGGGTTATAAAACAGGTATCATTGCGGGTCTTTTATTATTTGCCATTGGCTCTTTCTTGTTTGTACCTGCTGCCAATAATCAATCCTATAACTACTTCTTATTTGCTTTATTCGTGATAGCCTGCGGTTTAACTATTTTAGAAACCGCGGCAAACCCTTATGCCTCTTCATTGGGCGACCCAAGCACCTCTACCCAAAGACTGAACCTGGCTCAATCCTTTAATGGTTTGGCTGCAGCACTAGCACCTGCTATTGGTGCAAGAATTATTTTAACCAAGGGGTATTCTGAAGAACAATTAGGTGCTATGACGGCTGCTGCTCAAAAGGCGGCCTTAGCTGCGGAGGCCTATACAGTTAAAACGCCATATACCATTTTAGGTATGATACTTTTATGTATAGCTTTCTTGTTTTTTAAAATTAAGCTACCCGATATTAGAGAAAAAAGTGAATCCACAGCGAATCAAACTATTTTTAAAACATTTAGACATTCTCATTTAACATGGGCAGTCATTGCACAATTTTTTTATGTAGGTGCACAAGTATGTGTACTTAGTTTATTTATATTATATGCCACTGAGTCGGCGCAAATTTCTGAAATACAAGCTGCCGATTATTTAAGTATGGGAGGCCTTGCTTTTTTAGTAGGCCGTTTTTTAGGTACTGCTTTAATGAAATATTTCACCCCTCGTCATTTATTAACTTCTTTTGCTATTGTATGTGTGCTGTTATGCTTGGTAGCCATTTTTGGAAAAGGAATGATGACTATTTATGCCTTAATAGGAATATGCTTTTTTATGTCTATTATGTTTCCCACTATTTTTTCATTAGGCATACAGCAACTAGGGCCAGATACTGAAATGGCCAGTAGTTTAATAGTCATGTCCATTGTAGGTGGTGCTATTTTACCTCGCCTATTTGGATTAATTGGCGATGCTACTGGCAATATACAAATGGGCTATATAGTGCCACTAGTGGCTTTCGCAGTAGTAGCCTATTTTGGATGGAAGGGTAGTATAGTTAAAGAAGTATAATTAAAATGTATAGGATTAGTTACTTAATAATATAAGGTAACAAAATAAGGTAACTAATCCTATACTAGTATTTTAATGCTTGTATACTTTTCCGTCTTTCATTACAAAGTCAATATTTTGTAAAGCAGATATATCTTTAGTGGGATCTTTTTTTAAGGCAATGATATCTGCAAAAGCACCTTCTTTAATTTCACCAATTTTTCCTTGCATACCTAATAATTCTGCAGCAGTAGTAGTAGCCGTTTGAATAGCCTGCACAGGACTTAAGCCCCATTCAACAAAATAGGTGAAGTCTTTAGCTTGCGCTAAGTTCCAATCATAGCCACCAATATCAGTACCATAGGCTAATTTAACACCCATCTTCATCGCTTTTTTAAAGGTTGCTTGAATAGATTGTTTAAAATATAAATTAATAGGACTTCCTAATATTGCTCTTCCTTCGGCAACAAATTCATTCACAAATATAGTAGGACACCAGAAAATTCCTTTCTCTGCCATTACGCGCATACATTCTTCATCCATACCACTTCCATGTTCTATAGTAGAAGCACCTGCATTAATAGCAGCTAGTATTCCATCTCTGGTCATTGCATGTGCAGCTAATTTTTTTCTACTTAGAATGGTTTCATCTGCAATGGCTTTAAGCTCTTCAGTAGTAAAATTAGGAATAGATCTAAATGAGCCGTCTGCTAATCTAATATAACCACGGTCTGCATATACTTTAATCCAATCTGCTCCTTGTTCAATTTGTTGTCTTACTGCTCTTCTAGCTTCATCAGCGCCTGTAATTTCAATTACCCCTTTTGGTAATTTTAATTCCCATGCATAATCAGATGCTTTTATAGGGTAATGGCCAGTTGTATTCATGCCTAGCGTAGAAACAATCATTCTTGGCCCGTTAATTACTCCTTTATTGATGGCTTTTTTTACATCTACATCTGCAAAACCCGCCGCTTCTGTACCTAAATCACGAATAGTGGTAAAGCCATTCATTAAAGACTTCTCAGCACTTTTAGTAGCCCTGATGGTTCTATAGGGAATGGATTCTTTTAAAACTTGTACATCATAGTCCTCAGAAGTGATATCACCTTGTAGTAGCACATGCGTATGACAATCAATCATACCAGGCATTACAAAATAATTACTTAAATCTATGATAGAGTCGGCGGCACTCAGACTACTACTTATAGATATTACTTGATTACCTTTAATAAGAATATTTTGTTTTTCAGTAACTATACCTGTTTTAGCGTCTAATAATTTTCCGCATTTTATTAATATAGTTTTTTGTGCACTAATAGCAGTACAAAAAAATAAGCTAAGCCCAAGAATTAAATGACGCATCGTATATATTTTTAAGTTTAATATTTAATTTTTAAGAGATTTATTTCTTCCTCTAAATGTATAAAAACTTCCTCTAATTGTATAAAAAATTCTACTGAATAATATTAGTTTTCTGCATCCAGGTTTTCATGACGCTGGTCCATATAATTTCACTGGTGGGGTTTTTCATACCATAGCCATGGCCTCCTTTTTCAAATAAATATAATTCGGCGGATACTTTATGTGCTATTAAATTATCATAATAATGTATGGAATTAGCTACTGGTACTGCGTCGTCATCTTTTGAGTGTACTAAAAAAGCAGGAGGGGTATCCTTGGTAATTTGCTTTTCATTGCTAAAATAATCAATGGCCTTTTTCGTCTTTTCATCATTGGCTTTACCCATTAAATTAATTCTTGAACCTTCATGTCCTTCAGGTCCAAAACTAATAACAGGGTAAATAAGTATTTGAAAATCGGGTCTTAATGAAACTTTAGTAGGGTTATCAATTTTAATATCGTTATAATGAGTAGCCAGGCTAGCCGCCAAATGCCCGCCTGCTGAAAAGCCCATGATGCCAATTTTATTTTTATCAATGCCCCAGTTCTCGGCATTGGTTCTTGCTAATAGCATTGCCTGCTGTGCGTCTTGTAAAGGTGCTATTGATTTATCTATTTGGTTCTCTGCATTGGGAATTCTATATTTTAAAACTAGGGCGTTCACCCCAATACTATTAAAATATTTTGCTACATCGCTGCCCTCGTGTCCTGCAGCAAGAATAGCATAACTACCCCCTGGACAAATAATCACACAAGGTCTTTTTTGATTGTCATTAGCCACTCTAAAATATTGGTAACTAGGAATTGATACTTTTTCAATAATTAAAATACCTGCATTGCTAGATTCAGCTTCTTGATTCTTAGAAGTAATATTATTAGGAATAGTCTTATACAAAGGCTGGTATTGCGTAAAAGAGGTAGTCATAGCAAAGAATATTAAACAAACAAGTAAACCCATTTTAGTTAATACTTTATTTTGAACCATAGAATTATTTTATTTTGATCCTTGAATTAACAAAGTATAAAAACTAATACATTTTTGAAAGTCAGTGACTAATAATCTTTCATCAATACCATGATATCCTTTAGCATTGGTCATGGGTGTAAAATTTATAACTCCATCACTAATTTCTCTGTAATTTCTAGAATCGGTAGCACCTACCATTAACATAGGAGCCACAATAACATCGTCTACAATAGCATTGATAACCTGCTCTACTCTTTTAAAGGCCTTGCTATTAATATCGGTAGTAGGAGAAGGCATAGTGCTATAATTATTATAGTAGGTAATTTTAATGTTTGTATCATTAATGGCTTTTTCTACAAAATTATATACATCTTCTTGTGTCTCCCCTGGTAAAATTCTGCTATTGATATAGGCTGTGGCAAAAGTAGGAATTACATTATCCCTCACACCACTATTGAAAATGGTAGGTACTATTGTGGTTCTAACTAAAGCGTTTGAATTAGGAGACTCCGATAAATTATTGATGACTTGATTTTCAAATAACCACATATTAGAAAGCATCATTTTTTTCCAAAAATTATCTGTGTATCCACTTACTCTTTCTAGGTAGGCTTTAATAGGAGGAATTATTTTAGCAGGCATTTGATTTTCTCTAACCTTGTATAACCCTTTACTCAAAATATCAATAGCTGTAGTTTGCCCGGGAATGGAGGAGTGACCTCCTGCAATTTGTGCAGTCAATATTAATGTCACATAGCCTTTCTCACCCACACCAATAGAGGCGATAGGTCTTTTCACATCTTTCATATCTTCAGTAGAAATTTCTCCTCCTTCGTCTACTACTAAATCAAATCTTTTGTTCTGTGCTTTAAAATATTTTACCATGGCGGTGGCTCCTTTGCCACTGGATTCTTCATCTGCACCAAAGCATAGTAAAATAGTTTGCTTAGGTTGAAAGCCTTTGGCTAATTGCGCTTCTGTAGCTTCTAAAATACCAATCATACTTGATTTATCATCTAGCACGCCTCTTCCCCATATATAACCTTCTTTTACTTCACCCCCATAAGGAACCGCATGCCATAATTTAACGGCAGAAGCTTCTACAGGCACCACATCATAATGTGCCATTAATACCATGGGAAGTATACTTGAATCGGTTCCTTTCCATTCATAGATATAATTAAAACTATCAATTATGGTTCTAGGTAAATTTTTATGAATTAATGGATATGATTTTTCCATGAATTTTCGATAAGCAAGGAATGTAGCTGTATCAAATTGATATGCATCGTTAGGCGTTTCAGTTTGAAGTTGAATGGCCTCAGACATATGCGCAATGGCATTGGTAGGAACAGCTTCCAAAGCAGCACTTTTTTGGTGTGCACCTGGGCTATTAGTAAAAGTTTTTACGACTACAATGGTAATGATTACAAGTAGCCCAATGCCCAAGATGCTTATTAGTTTTTTCATATAAATACCTATTTAATTAGGTTCTGTAATATACGAAAACTAAGCTATAAAATAAAAGCGCCCCTATTTGATTAGGGACGCTTTTAATCATTATTTCAGCTATCCATAGAAGGACTTACTCCTTATGTTCCCAGCCTCTTCTTTTACTTACCTCATTTCGCATTTTATGTAAAAAATCTCTTTCAATACGTAAGGCCTTATTCACTCTTTCTTCTGTTTTTAATACTGGTAGTAAATCGGCTTTGTATTTTTTTCTAGCATTCAGCATGGCTTCTTGTAAAAGAATTTCATCATTCATTTTATTTTTTATAATTTCTTGCATTGCTTTTTTATGCGCTTCATGGACTGGCCAAAATCCCTCTGCTTCTTTTACATTAAGTTCTAAATTTTTTGTAATAAATTGAATTTTAAACATTTCAATTTTTTCTCTTTGTTCGGGTCTCATTCTTTCACCCTTTTTTGAGCCAGGTCCACGATGGTCGCCTCTTTCATGCTCTTTTGGCGGAGGCGTTCCTTGTCTTCTATCTGCATTAGGCTGTGCCATTACAGATGCATGTATAATCATACCCATCAAAAGCACGTAAATTATTTTTTTCATTGAGTTATTATTTTTTGAATTTCTTCAATTTGTTTTTCATCTAAATTGGAAAGCTTTGCATTTTCTTTTTGCATTTGTGCTTGTACATCTATCTCTGCTATCCATTCATTGGCATCTACATAGGTTTCAATTTCCTCAATACTAATATCTTGTAGGTTAATATTGTTAGCCACCATAGAAGCTTCTATATTTTTAAAAGCAGCATTATTTAGAAAAATAAAGGAGCCGCCTATAACAATAATGAATGCTGCTGCAACAGCCCATCTGTTCATTGGTTGCAAAAAGGCAGGCAAGAAAAATATATTTGCGTTCTTCTTTTCTAATTTTTCTCTTTTTTCATTTGCAATTCTGCTCATTAATTTATCAGGGAAAGATTCAAAATAATGAATAGGCGCCTCTGTCATAGACGCATTCACTTCACTTAAGCTTTGTTTATTCAACAAGCTTTCAGCCCAAGCGCGGTCTTGTTCTAAGCTGTTTCCAATCTTGTCTTGATTATTTAATTCCATCTCCTTTTCCATATCCTTATTTTGACTATTTTTTATACTATAAGTTTAAAGCTGCTTTATAAAACTCTCAACTTTTTTCACTGCCTGGTGATAATTAGCCTTTGCACCACCAATCGTTGTTCCAACAATAGATGAAATTTTTTCATAATCAAAGCCCTCGTAATAGCGTAACATAAACACAACTTTCTGTTTTTCAGGTAGTTGGCTAATGGCGCGGTCAAGCCCTATTTGAATTTCAGTGCTTTTAGGGCTATCTGAGCTGGCGGTGGCGTTCTCATAGTCCAATAAGTCGCTACTAGACTGGCTGGTACCCTTTTTTTTCTGCTTTTGTAGGTAGTTGAGGGTCTCATTATAGGCAATTCTAAATAGCCAGGTGCTGAATTCGCTTTCCATTTTAAAGCCATCTAATTTATCCCAAATTTTTATCCAAACCAGCTGTGCAATATCATCTGCATCGGCATGGTCGGTGACTATTCTTTTAATTTGGTAATAAACTTTTTGTTGATGCTTTTTCAGAAGGGCAGTGAAATTGGCTTCTCTATTGATAGATGCTTGAAACTGAATAATAAGTTCTTGATCACTTGCCATAATATGCTAATGTAACAAAAAGTTTTATGAATTTGCCTAATTTGATTATTTTGTCTTGCTTTAAATGCATATCTTTTAGAGCAAAACTTAAGTTTAAAAATTATTTTATGAAGCATATAAAAATTTATCTACTATTATTAGCAGTGGGTATAACTGGAAAATCTTGGAGCCAAGATCTATTGAATACTATTTCAAAAGCTGAAACAGAACGTATCGAAAAATATTTATCTTCAGATGAATTAGAGGGGCGTAAAACATTTAGCAAAGGTATTGATAAGGCTGCTGCATTTATTGCCAATGAATTTGCGCAAGCAGGACTTGCCACCTTTAAAAATAGTGCTAGTTATTTACAATCTTTTTCAAGAATGTCTGCTAGGTTTATTAGTGCTTCAGGTAATTTTGATGGAACAGCTATTGATCAAAAAAATATAATAGTGGTAACACCTCAGGCAAATTTTTCAATTACAGAGGCCAGTGGGTATGAGGTAGTGAAAATAAATAAGGAAGATAATTTAGGCATGGCTGTTAGAAAGTATATGGGTGCTGGTAAAAACTATTTAATTCTAATGGATGAATCTTTTGCACAGAACTTTAGCCGCTTAACTAATTTAAAATCTAATATCACTGAAAATCAAAAATCGGTAGTGTTTGTATTAAGTAATTTAACACCTTCTAAGTTTACAATAGAGGCTACACATAAAATTGAAAATCTTAGTTTAGCCAATGTGGTAGCGGTTATACCAGGAAAATCACTTTCAAATGAATATGTCATTTTTTCTGGACATTATGATCATTTAGGTATTAATAGTGCAAGAGCAGTGAATGGAGATAGCATATATAATGGAGCCAATGACGACGCTGCAGGTACTACTGCTATGATTATGCTTTCTAAGTATTTTAAAAAATTAAATAATAATGAACGCACTTTAATTTTTGCCGCCTTTACCGCTGAAGAAGTGGGAGGTTTTGGTGCACAATATTTTTCAAAGCAGTTTGACCCCCTCTCGGTGAAAGCCATGTTCAATTTAGAAATGATTGGTACAGAAAGCAAGTGGGGTAGAAACAGCGCTTATATTACTGGTTATGAAAAAACAGATATGGGTGCTATTTTACAAAAGAATTTAGCAGGTACGGCCTTTACTTTTTATCCAGACCCTTATACCGATCAAAATTTATTTTACAGATCAGACAATGCCACCCTTGCGCGTTTGGGTGTACCTGCACACACTATCTCTACTTCTAAAATGGATAGCGAGCCTAACTATCATAAGCCTAGTGATGAATTTCAAACCTTAGATATAGATAATATGAATGAGATAATTAAAGCCATTGCAAAAAGTGCACAATCCATTATTGCAGGCAAGGATACCCCTACAAGAGTAGATACAACACAATTAAAATAAAAAGTTCAGTTATTACCATAAAGGCGTACTTATTTAAATATACTTAGCATAATACAACCGAGCATGATAAAAAAAATACTTCTCACCATTTTCACAAGCATAATTATTTTAAATAGCTATGCTCAAGATACCACTGGAGTGAAAAGAGTTATTGAAAATATGTTTATTGCAATGAAAACGAGCGATACCATATTACTTAAGTCATGTTTTTCAACCAATGCCGTTGTTCAAACTATACTATCAAGCCCAGCAGGGGCAGAAGTGAAAGAAGCTAGTGTACAAGCTTTTATGAATAGTGTGGGGAAGCAACCAGTAGGAGCTATTGACGAAAGAATTGTTTTTGATAAAATATTAATCAATAAAGAATTAGCTAGTGTATGGACGCCTTATCAACTTTATGTTAAAGACAAATACATACATCAGGGAGTTAATTCTTTTCAAGTAGTGCGCACAAAAGAAGGCTGGAAAATTCAATACTTAATAGATACGCGCTATCCCTAAAACACTTAGGTATTTTTATAAAGTAAAGTATATTTAGATTGTTTCAAACTCGCCTTTATCGGTATTCTTCTTTACTTTATCTGCTTCAAATATTTTTCCATTCATGGCTATGTAGACGCCAGGGTTTACTACTTGTACAAAGGCAAGCGCGCTTCCTAAATTAAATAAACCATCAGAGCTACCAAATTTATAAGGTATCATGGCGCCCGTAAGCACAATGGTTTTGCCTTTACAATTTTTTGCTAAATAAGAGGCGGTGAGCGTCATGGTATCGGTACCATGGGTAATTAAAATTTTATCATCCTTAATTTCATTACAGGCAGCGGCAATCATTTGCCTATCGGCTTCAATGAATTCTAAACTATCTTTCATCATAAGTGTAGTAATCGATAAATCTAAATTACTTCTACCTAGTTGCAACATTTCATGTAAATGTGTTTCTTTAAAAAACAAATTACCATTAAGTTCATTGTACTCTTTATCAAAAGTACCCCCTGTAACAAAAACCTTTATTTTATTTGACATACAATTATTTTTGATGAAAGCTATCGCCAATAAAAGCTAAAGCGTCTATGATACCGGTTCTCCAATAGGTCCAGTTATGTGCACCATCCCTCATTCTAAATTCATGTGGTACATTCTTGTTAGTGAGTGCTATGTGTAACTGCGCATTACCAATGGTTAAAAAATCGTCATCACCGCAGTCAATCCAATACTTAACTGCGGATAATTCTTCCTTAGATTTTTTTTCAATAATACCCAATGGGCTATTGGCAAGCCATGTAGGTGTGAGGCGTTCAGCCCCTGTTAAATTCTTTCCAATAGAATTAATAAAATATCCATCAAATTGAGACTTTGACATTTCTTTAATTTGATCTGGAGTCCAAATGGCTGCACTCAGTGGGGCAGCGGCTGCAAATAAATGGGGGTATTTAAGGGCATATAATAATGAACCATAACCACCCATGGAAAGTCCAGAAATACCTCTAAATCTTTTTTCTGCCTTTACCTTAAAGGTTTTTTCAATATGAGGGATGAGCTCTTTAATAAAAAAATCTTCGTAATTGAAACTTCCATCAGCGGCATTAATATAAAAACTTCCAAAACCCTCGGGTGTTACAATAATCATAGGAGGTATTTTGCCCATTTTTGTGGCATCGTCTGCTAAGCGGTTCACTTCACCAAACTGAATCCAGCCATCATCTGCATCGCCATGACCATGTAGTAAATAAGTTACTGGGTAAGCGCGCTCGCTGGTATAATAGTCACTAGGTAAGTAAATAGTATAATGCACATCTCTTTTGAGGATAGCGCTTTTTATAACTTGTTTTTCTTTGACAATACCTTGCGCAAAACTGCCAATTATAAAACTAAAAACAAATAGCAGTATCAATTGAATTTTTTTCATAATTATCTAAACGTATTTATAATTAATAAGTATCATCATTTATTTCCAACCAATAACCATCTGGGTCTTGTAACCAAATTTGATGCACTCCATCTATTCGTGTGGTAATGGCATTTTTATTACCACTTACATCTTCAAAAGGTAAGTTTGCTGCTTTTAGTTTTTCTATAAAGCCTTTAAAGTCTGGCTCTGTATAACAAGTATGCTGGTTTTTATAATATTCTTTTTTTTCTGTGGCGCCCTGTATAACATGTAACATACTGCGCTCACCTGTCTTATACCAAATATGTTTTCCATCATGAAAAGGCTCAGCCACAGAATCGAGCCCAATTATTTTGCTATAGAAATTACCCGTTTTTTCTATATCCATCACAAAAATGGCAGTATGGTTTATATGAACTTTTGTATTTTTTTCTTGCGCATGTAATTGCAAGGAAACCATTACTAATAATACCAGTAATATTTTTTTCATAAGGCCTTATTTATAAGCCTAAGATACAAAAAACAAAGCGCTGATAAAAGAATGTTTTAATAGCTATTTTTTAGGTTTTATGGGCTTATCAAACATATCAAACTTATCTTGTATAGGATTGTCTGAAATGGAAGCTGCCTGCATTTTGTTGGCCCTTGAAACTGGGGTAAAACCGCCAATGGCATTGGCTTTATAAGCTACGGGGCCAATCAAATTGAGAGCTTTATTTAAATAAGTTTCATTAGGGTCTCCTAATAATTTATAAGGAAGAACATCGTCTTCAAGCTCATGGTCTGGTAAAAATCCATTCACTGATCCGTAATCGGATTGATCTTTGGAATTTAATATTTTAAAGGTGATGGGTTGTAAACCATAATTCCATCTTTTAGCATCATCAGTAATAGTAAAAGAACCCACATTTTTACCATAAGTATGTTCGCCAATTAATACGACAGTCATATCTAACCCCTTTAAATTATTAATAACAAGTTCACTAGCTGAAGCAGTACCATTAGAAGTTAAAAAGAATACTCTATTTAAGGTACTGATATTATTAGCCTCCATTTTAAAATTGGTAAGAAGGGCAGCTTCTCCATATTGTTTTTTAATTTCTTTAGTTAAAGCATCGTTATACTGTCTTTTATTCATGACCGTATTTACTCTACTTGCTAAGTCCTTCGTCATTAAATTGGTTAATAAATCTGAATTAGCAACATAGCCACCTCCATTATAACGAAGGTCAATCACTAATTCGTTGACTCCTTTATTTTTAAACCTGCCAAATACAGCCCTTAAGCTATCATCAAAACTTGATAAGAATTGTAAGTAGGCAAAATAGCCCACTTTCTTGCCTGCCCAATTAATAACGGTGTCTTGTAAAATAGGATTGGTTTGCAATTCAACTTTTGTAACGGTTACAGATTTACCTGTACTACTATACACTTTATTACTATAAGTACCTAAGCCTAATTTCAAAGTTTGATTTTGTAACACTGAACTATAATTAGAGGAAGTGACTTTTTGATCATCTACTGATAAAATAATATCTCCTCTTTTTAGTCCACTTTTTTCAGCAGGACTTCCTTTTAATACATAAGCAATTACCAAGGCAACATTTACTCCTGTATTATCGGTCAAAAAGGGAGTCACTCGAATACCTAAAACGGTATTAATACCATTTAATTGGTTTATTAAATTAGTGGAACTACTATCTATCCATGAAAAACGATCGGTGTTAGGATAGTCATTTAAAATACTATAAAAATAATCCATGGGATTACTACTGGTATTTGTTTTGGCTAAAGCCGGCATTTTATCAGGCCATAA
>Ga0164292_10000915_pt1 | contig 23461 bp, 19 predicted proteins | sample GEODES117metaG_FD_111486 | JGI IMG/M metagenome (GOLD analysis project Ga0164292, IMG submission 111486) | Eutrophic lake water microbial communities from Lake Mendota, Wisconsin, USA - GEODES117 metaG | ecosystem: Environmental > Aquatic > Freshwater > Lake | place: USA: Lake Mendota...
AAAAAAAAGGGTGGATTATTGAATATCAAAATAATGATTTATATATCATGTCTATTCAAATATAGAAATTTACTATTCAATTCTAATAATGTTCTTAATACCTAGACTTTAAAAATAAAGACTTTCAAAATATTTTAATATAATATTTTTATAACAGGAAAATATAAATTTATATATCAAACTATCAAATATTGGTTAAACTATAAGTGGTAATTAATTCAATTATTATCGCGTAAAGATACTGATAAAAAAGCACCAATATGTGCGTTTCATTGTAAGTTATATAAAATGATAACAAGAACTATGTAGTAAATTCCTTTTCAATTCCTTTTCAATTCCTTTTCAATTCCTTTTTAAATTGTTATATAAAAGCATAAGCAATAATTTTTTGATTATTCTTTTGTTAAATTAATTTTTTATTAATTAAATATAATAAATTAATAAAATTTTTTTGTATGTATAATTATATATAAACACAAAATGGTTAATTGGAATAGAATTTCGAGATTCTCTCAAAATAGAAACAAAAGACGTTCTTTAAGACGTGGTGGTGCTCCTCGCGAAGGCGTAGAAGATGAAGAGGCGGTTAAAGACCAAAGACCTACTGGTCGCGATGGTTCATTATGTTTAGGTCTCACAAATGAAAAGGATTGCGTAGGCACTCCTGTTATGAGAAAAACATGCCAATGGCACAAAGAATACGTTGACGCTAAACGTAAAAAACACCCTGCTCGTTGCCAAAGGAAAGCAAATACATCCGTTTTCTCTGAACAAGGACACGAAGATATGTCTAAATTTAGTAGGGAAGCACAAGCAAGATTTAAAAAAGATGGAGACCTAGCTATGAATGACTATGAAGATCCTGAAGAGTCAGATGACGTTGATTCTGATGAAGAAGGTGAAATGATTGAAATGGTTAACCTTGGCGACGAAACCCCCCCCGTCCCTAGAGGACAACCTAGCCCACAACCTAGCCCACAATTGAGACGTGAACCTCCTCCCAAAGTTAGTAAGGTTTCAAAAAGACAACCTACTCCTGCTCAATTAAGAAGAGCTCAAGCAAAAAAGTCTGGTGAAAAATATGTTCCAGTAATGAGTAGGAATGCTCCAATGGGTTGCGTTCAAAAAGAATACCCACGAGTTAGTGCTAAAGGTAAAAGTTTTGTAAGTCATCGTTGCGTAGACAGTAAAGATCCTAAAGTTAACGACAAGGTTAATTGTATGGTTAATCCTGAAACTAACAAATGTAAGAAGGTTGAAAGAGCCTAAATGATTTTATAAATTATTATATCATTAATGAACTTTTATGATGTTATCAAAAATTATTTAACTTTTGATAATTTATATATATTTTCTTATTTATAGTTGTGTAATTAAGAAAATATTATTTTAATAAGCGACACTTAAAAATATAATTAATTTATTAATAGATTTTATTTATATATACAAAATGATAAATAGGATTCTACCTCTTGTTAACAAGACCCATTTTATTAGCTTCATAATTTGTAAGAGCACCAGCATCACGAGCACGAATTTGAGCATCCCGTGATGGATTTGCTAAATACCCAGAAGAATTAAAGGTATTTCCACCAAAGGAATATGCAGGACGAGATCCACCATAAGACCAGGTAGATTTAGGGGTAGGTTTTGAAAAGTTGATACAAGCAGAAAGAACAGGTTTGGAAGGAGGTACATTAACACACAATTGGAGAGTCATCAAAGTTTTTTTATATACATCATTAATTTTTTTATTTTTAAATCAATATTTTTTAATATATAATTATTATTTCTTTATAGATGGTTATGTCTAATCACATCCTCTAAATTGACCTTATGATAAAAATTTTAAATAATATAAATTAATTTATATATTATTTAAATTATTTCTATTGTATTTACCTATTTGATAATTTTAATTTCACGAGACGTTTTGAAGTGACTTCGGAAGGCACCAGCATTGTGTCTAAGTTTGAAATATCAGTATTCCTTAATGCTATATATTCAGGAGCAATCTGTATTTTATTTATCCAAATTATAAGTTCAGTTTCGTTTGAGAAATCTGGCATTTCTCCTATAGATTGTATAATATCTTCTATTTTTTTAAATATATGTAATTGAACTTCAAATTGTCTCGTTAATGCGATTTGTATAGGGCCGTCATCAGCCTCTCTTCTAAATGAACCTATAAGACTTTTTGTCTTTTTCATTTCAGAGCTCATAGGATTAATACCGTAGTATGTATAGAAATTATATATTGGAATTACGGTATCTTCAGTCATATTTGAAAATTCAATATCCGAATTTTTTTCATAAATTAAATGTATTAGTTCTCCAAAAAGCCTAGTTGGAAAAATATGAAGTGATTTTACTATTTTTCTTTCTGTGACACCCTCAACTCTAACTACTGGTGGTTTTCTAGGTTCATATGCCCAATTATCTTGACTGATAACTCTGTCGAGACATGTTTCTAACCTAAATGATGAGTCACTGAAAATATTATCATCGCGATTAAATACACAATCAACTGAACCCCTTTTAATAAGTGTTAGAAATTGATGTATAAGTTTATATTTACCTATAGTTATATCAAGTAACTCTTCATCACTTGTTTTAACATCTGATACAATACCAGCTGTAATTTGTTTTTTATTTCCAATAAGATTATATTTTTCAATAGTTTCCCAAGCTCCTGATTTTTGTTCATCCGTAAATCGACTTACATATTCGTAAACAGTAACATTTCGTTGATCTTCGGGAAGTTCTTTATGAGATTCAATTCTGCGAGCTCTTCCAATAACTTGGTCAACCCGAACTTTATTCCAATAGGGTTCCATTATATGTACCTGTCTAACATATTTAAGATTAATACCTTCAGAACCACTCGCAGTTGTTAATAAAATATTAATTATTTGACCAAATTTATTTTTATCAGACTTATATTCTCTTAATATTGTTTTTCTTTCTTCCTCCGTTTCAGTGCCTGACCATATAGCATATCTAGCTTTAAAACACCGATTTCTATTAACTTTAAACTCGAGATTAGATAATGCTAATATATCCTCATCGACTTCTATTACCGTTGCTGTAATCCATTTATTAATGTTATCATCATAGGGATTAACACGAACGGTATCCCCTACTCTAAACATATGTGTTTCTTTTTGTGGGTTAGATGTATTGAATTTTTCAAATCCATTATTTTTAAGGACTAAGGCAAATATTTCCACACCTTCAACCGATCGAAATTGTGAATATATAAAAACTAAACCTGGTGATAAAAAGATATTTTGTAACATTTTAGCAAATTTTGGAGATAATTCGTGTAGCCCCTCCGGATTATCATTAATGGTCAGATAAGTAGGATTATCCAAGTCTTGAAATAGTTGACGCAACGCAACCTCATGCTGTAATTCTGCTTCTTTATTCTGTGCTTTTACAAGTTCTTTACATTCTAAAGATGGTTGGTCACAATATTTTATTTTTAATCTCGGTCTAATAATAGACATAGGGAATGTAAATAAAAGTGCTTGACGACTTGTAACCTTAAAAGTTTTACTTACTTTACTTTCAATATTAAAGATTAATTCTGCTTTACTTTTTTTTCTATCTTGTTTTTCTCTTTCTCTTTCAATTACTCGCACATCATGATATTTAAACAATTGAGACATAGAAATATCGACATACTCTGGTTTTGTTTCATCGTATATTAATTTAGGAAATAGGGAATGATTATCTTCCAATCCAATTTTAAGATCATCTGAAACAATTTCATTATAAAAGCTAACTAATCCCATAATTCGATATAAAAATTCTTCTTGATTTCTAACTTTTGACGATGTTCTATCAATATATAAGTCATAAAACTCATCACGAGCTTTTTCAATATTTGTTTTAAATCGTTTATTTGAAGACTTCTCAACAAATATATCTGGAAAAATAGAATAATTTTGAATAGAAACATCATTATTTTGAGTATATCCTAAAGTCGCAATATCTCGCAAAAATCTAGATAGAAAGTCACTATCACTAATATTCATATATTGACTATCTTTTACTACAGTATTAACGTCCGTCGGACTATTTTTACGAAAACCATTAGGCATTCGTGTAATTCCAATGTTTTTATCAAGCAAATTTACTTCGTAACGGTCAATGTCTGGATATGTGGATAAGAAATTTGTTAAAACAGTTTGGTCAAATACTTCTCCCGTTTTTGTTTTTAATGGAATATGAATAAAGGTAGTATATCCTTTCAGCATATTAAATAAAATAGTTGATTCAAATGGTGAATTTATTATAGGAGTTCCACTTAATGCTACAATTTTGCAATTTTTTGAACGCATAAACATTTCATATAAAATGGTGCCATTATTAGAACCATTACAAATTTGGGACATAAAGTTGTGAACTTCATCAATTATAATTAGAGTATTATCAAATGGAGTAGGAATAGCATTATTTTTATCATAAATATATTCTAAAATATGATTTTTAAGTTCATTTTTTTCTTTTTTCGTTAGAGTATTTGCTTTAGTATTAGGAGGTTTATGTAATTTTTGTATTATAAGTGTCTCTTCAATTGTATCATATTTTGGGAATAATTCATCATGCCAGAGTTGTGTTAATGTTGTCTTAAATAACGATTGTCCACCATTATAGTGAATAAATTTATATTTATAATCCCTTAATGTATTACATATGCCCTCAATTTCTGTTTTTTCTTCAGGTGTAAATACATCAAAATTATTATCTAAATTCGTTTTATCGACAACCCAAAATCCAGATGTTCCATCTGGTCGATTTATATATAATTTTTGTAAAAGTCTTTTATCTTCTATAGGAAAACCCATATTACCTAATTCTGATAATTTACTTTCCAAATCTAAATTAGAAACATGATAAAAACACCAATGATTCTGTGTGTGATATAATGTATTACCTTTAGTAGTCATGTCATCTTTAAAATTATTTTTAATTGATTTAGGTAGAAATATATATACTTTTCTATCCATTCCTTCAGCAATATTAATACTACTTAATGTTTTTCCTGACCCCAATCCATAAAATAATAAGATTCCTCTATAAGGAGATTTATCTTGAATAAAATCACTAATAAATTGCTGATGTTTAAATAGATTAACTTTTTCAACAGTATTGGTGCTTTCATTATATTTATGAGTTTTTCCACGACTATTTAAATTATCGGTCACAAGAGGATTAAAGGTTTTTGTTACAAATTCCAAAAAATTACGCCTATTATCTAATGCCCAACTATTTGTTTCAACGCGTTTTTTTACATCCATATCAAATAATATTGGAACCTGGCATTGTCGTTCATTGTAATCTTTAATATTATCAATTAATATTTTTGCCCAACTAATTTGTTCATCAATTTGGGATTTATATTTATTATAAAATGCGTGTTCTTCTTTTTCAGTAACATCGGAAGCATTAGCCAAACTTTCATAATATTGAATAGCATTTTCATATTTGGCTATAGATAAAAGGTCATGATCAATAGCCCTATTAATATATATAATTTTTGAATATATATCTGAGGAAGTTTTAAATAAATCATAATATTCATTAGATATTTTATGGTCTTCAGTATAAATAGCCTTTATTGGATTTGAAGCGGGCAGTTTAAGTGTTAAGTCTTTTTCCATTTTATTAAAATATTTACCCTCTTTTCCTTTTTTAGAACTAAAATCATTAGGAAATGCTATTTCAACAGGAAATGTATCATCTTTTTTTGGTTTATAAATGCGAATACGAGTTGATATTTCCTTAATAATATCGTCTCTATCACTCATTATACTAATAGTATATATATATTCTCTTATTATATTTTTAACTAAATATATTATCATGAATAAATAAGAAAATTATTCATAATAATTTTTTAATATGTTTTGTTTTGTTTTATAACTTATAAGTATAGAAAAGGGCAATAAGTGCGAATATCAGTAATAAAATAATAAATAAATTAATTTTTTCTTGTGAATAATTTAGTATACCTACTGGATTTAAATTTTTATATTGTTGATTAAAATTATATAACAATATACTATGTCTATATTTATTATCTTTTTTATCTAACTTAATATTGGTTTTATAATTTAATTTATGTTTGTTATCATTTTTATTGTGTAATATGCTCTCTTTATTGATATTTTTATTTTGATTTAAAATTTTATTACTATTTTTATTAATATTTTGTAATTTTTTGGGTTCTACAGATAGATTATAATTATCAAAATATTCATTTGGACACTGTTGTATATCTACACCAGGAACACTATATCCATTCATAATTCCATAAATACTATCTGGATTAAGTTGAGATACATCATTTATTATTGATGGAACCAAGCCTTTCATACCTTTTACTCTACCAATTTTTAATCCAGGTGAATTATTAATATATATATATTTAGGTTTATAACATACATCGCCTATCCATCTAAACTTTTTATTATTACAATCACTTTGATTTGTTTCAGTTGATTTACAAAAACCAGTTTGAATAAAATAACTACTACTGTATTCTCCAGTAATTGGTTTATTAAAAAAATGATCGTCATATGGTGGTTTTTGATATACACCATCTTGCGTTAACCCCAAGCCATATTCTTTAGAAGTAATTAATTTACTTGATATCATGTCATTTAGTGCGGCGTATAATCCTTCTAATTCATTTCTATTTTTTGTTGGTTCATGTGATAAAATAGATATTTGTCTTTTTAAATCAAGAAATCTATCTTTATTTTTGTTATTAGAAGAAGGTTGATCAGTAATTCCTGCTACACTATTTGCGTCAGGATTTGGTGCTGTTAGAATACTTTCTATTTGTTTTATTATTATATCTATATTATTAATTAATTCTGATATTGAACCTCCTTTTTTTAATTTTAATACATCTTCAGGGTCATATCTATTTTTAACAAATTGTTTGTAATCCCAATCTTTATTATTCCATGGATAAACGGAATTTTTCATCCAATCTAAACGTTTCATCCATTGTTCTTTTGCTTTTTCACTACACCAATATGACCATTTACTAGGCAAATTATCACAATTTTTTAGATCATTTGATAATTGAGTATCTCTAAATATCATAATATATATATTATAATTATATTATCATATCTAATCATTGGGACGAAAGTATTTTGAATATCTTAAGTTATTCATATTATCATCATCAATTGGATTTAAAATAACATCATGAAAATTTTTTGATGAAACTAACATATGATCAATAAAATTAATACTGTACATACCGCATTCTGTATTTTTAAATTGGTGTTGAACATAATTTTCAAAAAGCTTAAATGAGCAATCGATAACAGTACATTCATCAGTAATATTACCATCTTCTAATTCAATAATTATTTTACCATTTTCATCTATGTTCATTGATCTAATGTTCTTATAAACACCATTAATGGAAAATATTTTAAGAGTAGACATAAATTTATTAATAGCTATTTTTATTTGACTATCTGCCCAATTTTCTGTAAATGTATTGGTATCAATCTTTCCGTCTTTAAAATTAGATAATAATTTATCAATATTGGGAACACTAGCATATCGCAATTTATTTGTAATATCAATAACACTAATTACTTGAGATAAAACTCTCTTAATTAACTCATCATTTTTTTTAATATTAAATTGCTTTGATTTCCATAACGACGCATTTTTTTTACGGAATGATGAAAACCGATATAACATAAAATGGTCATCGCGAATCATCCAATTACACAATTCTGATAATGGAAATTTAAAATGATTTGTATCAATAATATTATCGCTTTTTAAATTAAATTTAAATCTATAGTCAGTTTTTACTTTTATTTTATTTGATAACAATAGTTGGTCATATTGTGATGATATCCTCTCCATAAATTTTACAACTTCTTTTGGTTTACCGTTCGCTACACTATCATAATAATATGCTTCTCCTAATAATAAATCAGAAAAGAAAGCTACCCAATGACTTCCGCTTTGATTATGTTTATCTAAATTAAAAACAGCACCCAATTTTGTAATTTTAGTTTTTACCTGATCTTTTAGTTCAAGACTACACAAGTCTTCATCAACACATGCTTCAGAATATCCAAAATTTCCTTTGATAATGGTGTCAAAATCAATTGGCGAAACACTTAAAAAATGAAATTCTGGATATGCGTTTTCATATTGTGATAGACACTCAATAATATCAAGAGTATTTAACCAAGTATTTTTTTTATCTAACCAAGAATTAGGCACTACAGGTCTAAAACTTTCTTCAATTTCATCTCTATATTTAGAAAATATATTTGATTTACTGATACACCATTCTTCATCACATCCCGTTTCAGGTTTTAAAAATTTCCTTATTAAATCAATTTTCTTTTTATTAGATAAATGTGTATCAATATTTTGGTCAGGATATTGTTTATTATATTCATTAATAATTAAATCTAATAAGTTATTATTGAAACATGTTCCGTTGTCTTTATTATTTTTGGGAGAACAAAAAGACATTATATTTAATCAAAAGATATTTTACTATTTATATATTTTAAATTAATATATAAAGATTATCTCAATTTATAGTATATAATATTTTCATATGCCAACAACACCCCTAATGGATTCTGTTATATCATCCTTAAACACGACGATAGGTCAAGAATCTGACTTTAATACAAAAACTGATAAAATATCATCTAATAAAAATGGTATTAATAATAATGTAGATAAAGACAATAATATTGAATTTCTACTAACATCACTATATTTAAATTTAGAGCGTAATTATAGTAAAGCACTTATACAAGAAAATGTCGATAAATTTATAAAATTAATTAATGATTTGCCCGATAATAAGAAAGCGGAATACTCTTCTTACCTAATTATCTTATTATTTCACACAAGGGATATTCAAAATGGAAAAGGAGAGCGAAAAGTCTCGAGAGACTTATTTCTATGTTTATATCAATATTTTCCAAAAACACTAGAATTGCTTGTGAGTAAAATACCAGATTATGGTTATTGGAGAGATTTATCTGAAATACTTTTAGATATAAATACTGATTTACAGAGATATGGTGATCTTAAAAATATTATTCTAAATACATTTGTAGAACAATTACAAATTGATTGGGATAACTATGAACTATGGGAAAATGATAAAGCTACAGCATTATCACAGGGAAAAACATTTAATAGGGTATTGAATATTTCAATGTTAGCTAAATGGATACCAAAAGAAAATGGACATTATGATAAAAGAACAAAAGTAGCGAAAGATTTAGCAAAATTATTATTTCCTAATGAATTCAGAGTAAAATTTAATATCGCTTTGTCTAAATATCGTAATATGGTTGTAAAACTAAATGCGGCTATTAATACTACAGAAACATTGATGTGTGAAAAAAAATTTAGTCAAATACAATTTAAATTAGTTCCAGGAAAATGTTTAAATAAATATAAATGTGCATTTTTAAATATATTACCTAATTCAACTTCTATAGAACAAGTTCGTCATATAGATAATGAAGACCGTTTTACATGTCGCAATAATTATATTAATTACATTAGTAAAATGAAAACTAATAAAAATTTAAAAGTTTCTAGTAAATTATTTATTCATGAAATTGTAGAAAAACTTATGCCTGAGAATATATCAAAATTAAATAATGAGGAAATTATATTATTGGAAACATATTGGACAGATATTCATAATGAGTATAAAAAATTATTGGATGATAATAAAATTAATTTGTCGGAAGGTATAATACTTTCAGATATGAGTGGTTCTATGTGTGGTAAACCAATGTCGATTTCAATAGCTTCTGCTATATTTATATCATCATTTTTAAAGGAGCCATTTAATGATAGATTCATTAGTTTTGATACAAACCCCACGTGGAATATCATAAACAAAATGGATAGTTTAGTTGATAAAATCAATATGATAATTAAAACTTCATGGAGAGGTTCAACTGATTTGGAAAAATCATATAATTTAATTCTAGATAAAGCTATTATAAATAAATTAGACCCTAAGGATATACCTAAATGGTTTCTAATTATTACAGATATGCCTTTTTCAAAAGCAACAAGAAATGATCAATGGTCTAATATATATGAACATATAGAACAGCGTTTTATACAAATAGGATTAAATACAATTGGAAAACCATATACACCCCCTGAAATGATATATTGGAATGTGCGTGGCGATAATACACGATTACCAACATATTCAAAAGAAGCTAATTTGTTATTAATTAATGGATTCAATGTTTCAATATTTAAAGAAATTTTAGACAGACAAAATCTATCTAATATTACACCATGGTTGAATATAAAATGTTTACTAGATAATGAAAGATATGAACCTATTGTGCAGATTATTAGAGGTGCGTCAGAAACTCCATATTTTAGATATTATGCTATTAACCCAGACACTGAGGTTTTATGTGATACATCCAGTCCGAATAGTTCGTATAAATCAAATAATGAAAATAAAACTGGGTTTTTAAGTTATATCTCAAATTATTTTAGAAGTTAAATTTGTTATATTTTTTTAATATAGATTAACAAATATTATATACATATACAAATTATTGTATAGATATATAATATTTTAATAGTGTAATAATTTAATCAATTACGCCTTGTTTTTTTAAAACTAAAGCCATATTTAATAATGCGATGTTACAATTATTTAACATTTTTCCATCCCAATAAGGTCGATAATCTTCTACCCATATTTGTTTGCCATATGATTTTACACATCTATCACTAGTCACATCATCATCTATTATTATGTTTGGTGACGCTGTTTTATCAACTAATTAATTATTTATACCATAAAAAAATGATTTAAATTATCTGGTAGTTCAGTTTCTATAAAAATAGAACTTAATTGCATCCTTTTTATATTTCTTAAATTTTCATTTGCGTGATATAACCTTTTTTCAATGGAAATAAATTCATCATCATTAGACCCATTTGTATTATTTTTTTCAAATTCACCTAATTCCATACTAACCTTTTTAATGGTATGTTCATTTTTTATAATATCTTCATTTATAATATTGCGTTTGATAGCAGTAACTATTTGATGTAAAATATCTGTATTATCAATATAGAAATATATATCATCACTAGCCTCTACAATATAAAATGGAATATGATAATAATGTTTTATATTTAGTATGCCATCCATATTTATAGGATATTGGGTAAATGCATTTTTTTCACAAAATTTATAAATAATGGGTATATATTTGTTACTTTCTAATTTATAAAATCTTCCCATAATAATTTATTATGATAACTTTATAATATACAGTAAATTGTTATTTTTAAATATGTATTTTTCGGTAATTAATATATTTATGTTTTTATGTATCATTGCTATATTTTGTGTAATGATAAGTTATAAAAATAAAAAAAGGTCAGATATATTTTTAACACCAGCACAATTATATGAATATCTAATAAATGATTTTGATAATTTTTATAATAAATTAAAACCTATTGACCTTTTACTAAGAAATGTTAAAAATGTTAAGGAATATAAAGAAAATATATATAGTTCATTAGACGAATTTACGAATGATGAAATGATCAAATTAACTATTGCTATGGAAAAATGCGACAACTATTTAAAAACTATAAATAAACCAGGATTTGATGGAATGAAGTGTAGAGATATACCTTGGAAAATTGGATGTATTGTAGGAACTAAATATGAGTCTGGACTACCGCATACTCGTGGAGAAATAATTCTTTTTCCAAGATATAAACTTAGTCAGGACACAAATATATTTACGAGAACTCTAATTCATGAAAGAATACACATTTATCAAAAAAAATATCCAAATGATATTCATAAATACCTAAAACATAATGGATACAAACGCCATAAACCTATTAGTAGAAGTAAAACTAGGGCGAACCCAGATATAGATGATTGGACATATATCGATAAAGAAGGAAATATAATGTCTGCGGAATATAAAAAAGATGCAAAATCACTAAGAGATGTGACATTTTCACCAAAAAATACAAGTGAATATGAACATCCACTTGAAAAAATGGCTATAGAACTTGCAAGTGGATATTAAATAGTTAAATATATTTTATATTTTATGTTAGATTATTTTTCGTCAATAACACCACTATCTATAACTATAATATCATGAATTGGTTTATCATTATGATCAACAGGTATTCTTTCTAGTTTATATACAACATCCATACCTGAAACTACTTTACCAAATACAACATGTTTTCCATCTAAATGGGGTGTGTCTTTTGTAGTAATAAAAAACTGACTACTATTTGTGTCAGGTCCTGCATTTGCCATACTTAATATTCCAGCTTCAGTATGTCGTAATTTAAAGTTTTCATCAGGAAAGTTAGCACCATAAATACTCATACCACCCGTTCCATTTTTTGCGGTTATATCTCCTCCTTGTATCATAAACCCTTTTACTACACGATGAAATGGTATCTTTACATATTTTTTATCAACACATAATCTTCTAAAATTTTCAGCAGTTTTAGGTACAATATTTTCAAATAGTTCTATTTTTATTCTACCATAACCTTTGATATCTAAATATACAAAACGGAACTTTTTATTTTTATTTTTGAAATTTTCTTGTTCTTTAGCAAGCTGTATATTTTTAAAGTTTTCTTGTTTTTTTTGTCTAGCAATTTCTATTTTCTTTAATTTATCTCGATATTCTTTTTCAATATCTTCCATATTTTCTTGTATTATTAATGCTTTATTCTTAAGCAATAACTCATTATTATATTTGGTATATGATAAATATGCTATTACCAAAAATATACACAACATTATTAGTGTAATAGTATTTATCTCAAACATTTGTTTGGATATATACTATTTTTTGAAAAAAATAATAATAAAAATTCATAGTAATTTTTTATAATACTAAATCATATATATGGGTAAATATATTGTTGATCAATATTCATTATTACATTTTACAAGTGGTATCATGTGTCGTTACTTAAATTTCAGTTTTACCTTTTTATTAATATTTCATATTATTTTTGAATATATTGAAAATACTAAAAATGGTATGTATTTTATATCTAATTATTTTACTTTGTGGCCAGGTGGAAAATTTAAATCAGATACATTTATTAATAGCTTTAGCGATATAATTATTAGTTTAATAGGTTGGATTATTATGGATAATCTTATTAAAAATGATTTTGAAAAAATAGGAACCGAGTTTTCGCTGGGAGTTCTAATTTACTTTTGGTTATATCCAAAACATGGATTTGCTATATGTATATTGTTAGCATTTATAATATATAGTATGTATAAATATAATATAATTTATGGGTTTATATTAACTTTAATACTTGATAAATTATGTTTGCATTATGGATATTATCAAGCACATGTTGTATAATTTATTTTGTATTATATCCACTACAATAAGAACATTTTAAACCAAATGGATGATAGTTAACATCAAAATTCTTATTACAATCATTACAATATGCATTAATTATTTCCTGATTTTCTAAACTAAACTGTGATATTAATTTATCTATATTTTCTATATATTTTAATAGTAATTCTCCATCAATTATTGTTTTGCGACATAAAGGACATCCGATAGACCTTTTCATCCATTCTGTAGCACAATCTAAATGTAAAATATGTCCACAAGGTAATGAGAAATATGATTTAGTAGATGTAAATAGGTCTTGACTACATATCACACAATCAATTTTTGCTATATCAGAATTACACTTATGACTATCTTTATTTTCAATATTATAACAAATACCACATATATCGCAATGGTGAATTGTGTCTTTATTACCAATACGGCAAATTTTACATTTTGCGCAATGAAATATATCGGTTTTTTTATCACATATATAAAGTCGACATATTTCACAATAGTATTCTCCAAATTGTATTTCACATCCTATACATTTATTTGATATGGGTTGTTTTAAAGAACAATTATTGCATACTATTTCACATATTTCAAAACGATTTATTTGATGGTCTACATAAGTATCATCGTGGCAAAATCTACATCTAACTATATTCAGACAACAAGGAGAAACAAATTGACATCCTCTGGTATAATGTCCACAATTTATATAATAAGGTTGCATTACCAATTTTATAATTATTATTGCTTTTATTTTTTTATAGTCTTATTTCATTTTACCATAAATTCTTAATTGATTTATTATTTAAAAGTTACTATTATTTATTCGTAGAATTAGAATTATTATATTATTTTGTTAAAATAGAAAACCATATGTAATACGATACAATAAACTAAAAATATAGTTATAATAATTCATTAATAATAAAATAAAATTGATTTTTTTTGTATCAATATAATAAAACTACTTAAGAATATTCCCATACTTTAGAATAGGTATGTCATACAAATTAGCTTCATTGCTTTTCCTATGTTATGCTTTTGGTTCACTCCAAAGCATAAATGCTCTTAATTCTGATGATTTAATTCAAGATGATGAAAATCATTATAGTAGAAATCTTTTAATAACAGCCCCCATTGCGTCACTTATAAGTCAGCGGGCCCAAAGTAATGATAAAAGTATTGCAAATAAACTAGAAACTGAGTTTATGAGCTGGTTAACTAAACCAGCTGGACAAGACGCAATGCAGTTTTGTAAACAATTTAGAAATAAGTTAGATATTTATCAAGGTTGTCTTGAAGATATCAAAGTTACGGGAAGTAAAGATATAGCACTACAAGGTGCTTTAGCAGAAGAAGAATTTAGAAGTAAAAGTAAAATGTCTACGAGTCGTAAATTCTGCGTTGCTTCGGGAGACCCACATTTTACTAATTATGATGGTGATTATTTTCATCTTCAAGAAAAAGGTATCTATACATTAATGAGTGCTGATGGTTTTGAAGTGCAGGAAAAGGTAAGAAAAAATGGTCAAGATAAAGTGGGAGTGCCTTCATGTCTAACTGGTCTTGCGGTTAAATACAATGGTATTATAACAGTAGAAGTTAATGCTGAAAATGTGAGACAAGTTATAGTTAATGGTATATCTGTTGATTTACCAAGAGATTTTACTATGAAAACAGGTGGTCTTGAGGTAAGATATGGTAAACAAACTGTGGAATGGCGTGGAGCTAAGTCTACAGCTTTAGGCACTAAGATTGTTGCGCCAAATGGATTTGGTGTAATGGTTATGGGAGGATACTGTGGAGTTGTCGAAATTAATGTGCCACAAAACTACTTTAATAATGTTTCTGGTATTTGTGGAAATGCCGATAACAAAAGAGATGTGAATGATTATAAAAATCCTGATGGACAATTGATGAATGTAAATCGTGGAGCGAGAAATTGGGAAATGTCTGGATATTATGGACCAACTACCCCCCTATCTAAATGGCAATTAGCATGGAAGCCTCTTGGGTCAGATTGTTTCTTCCAAACAGGTTGTGAGCCAGCGACATCAACAAGAACACTAACAAGTGCTAGAAGAGTATCTTCCCCTCCTTCAAGGGCGGGTCCAAAACCAGCTCCAGCTCCAGCTCCTAAACCAGCTCCTAAACCAGCTCCAGCTCCAGCACCTAAGGCTGCTCCTGCTCCAGCTCCTAAACCAGCACCAAAGGTAGCTCCTAAACCAGCTCCAGCTCCAGCTCCTAAGGCTGCTCCTGCTCCAGCTCCTAAACCAGCACCAAAGGTAGCTCCTAAACCAGCTCGTAAACCAGCTCCTAAACCAGCTCCAGCTCCAGCTCCAGCTCCTAAGGCTGCTCCTAAACCAGCTCCTAAACCAGCACCAAAGGTAGCTCCTAAACCAGCTCCAGCTCCAGCTCCTAAGGCTGCTCCTAAACCAGCTCCAGCTCCAGCTCCAGCTCCAGCTCCTAAGGCTGCTCCTGCTCCAGCTCCTAAACCAGCACCAAAGGTGGCTCCTAAACCAGCTCCTGCTCCAGCTCCTAAACCAGCACCAAAGGTGGCTCCTAAACCAGCTCCTGCTCCAGCTCCTAAACCAGCTCCAAAGGTGGCTCCTGTTCCATCTCCAAAGGTAGCTCCAGTAGTATCATCTCCGAAGTCACCATCTAAAGGAGATCTTATTGATTACCCAATAAAATTGACTTGTGATAATAATTTTAAGCTTTATGTAAACGGAAAGTTTGTTGGTTCAGGCGATAACTGGAGAAAAGTTTATTCATTTACACCAAAAGTTCAATTAGGTGTTGATACTATTGCTATTGAGGGACATGATGTCGGTGGTCCAGCAGCATTCATCGGTATTTTTAACAATATTAATTCAAAACCATCTAATTGGGTATGTAAAGAATTTCAAAATTCTGTTCCTACAAGTAATTGGAACTTGAATAATTTTGATGATAGTAATTGGAAATTGCCTGTATCATACGGAAAAAATAGTGATAAAAATACTATTTGGTATAATGTAAATGGTGGGTCTTTGTCTGCTTTATCAGGTGATGCTCAGTGGCTTTGGACTAATAACTATGATAATCATGACCATGTTTACTGTCGTATGAATCAAGCAACCTTAAAAGAAAGAACTACTCCTATTGTATCCCCTTCACCATCCAAAGATAAATCCGAAACTGTAAAGGTATCCCCTTCACCATCCAAAGATAAAACAGAAACTGTAAAAGTATCCCCTTCACCATCCAAAGATAAAACAGAAACAGTAAAAGTATCCCCTTCACCATCCAAAGATAAAACAGAAACGAAAAAAAGTGGTTCGTCTGAATCATCTTCATCATCATCATGGTTTAAGTCATGGTTTTCATCAGAACCATCTAAATCAACTCCATTACCTTCTGAAAAACAATCCGTAAATACAAATATTAAACATCAACCAGGATTTGCGACTAAACCTATACATGAACCGTTTGTGTTTGATAAGACAGGATTAACCTCTCCTTCATCAAAAAAGATTAGTAATATGACCCATCACCTTAATCTAAAAAATGCTCATCATAATGAACTAATTAAAAATCTAATGGTTCTTAGAACTGTGTCTAATTCTACCAAAGCTTGTATCGCCAGTAATTTATATGTGAGATATGACGGTAAAGGTTCAGTTTATATAGCTGGAACAGATTTAAATAATAAGGTTCATACAAATCGTCAAGACTGTAAAGGAAACATCGAGGGTCTACAAAAAGTTATTCAATTTAACCATAATGATGTTAGCTATTTTTCGATTGATGTTGAAAGTTTATTTGAAGGACATCTTGATTGTGGTGGTTCTGCTTTTTGGAACGCACAAAAACAACGCGAATTTACACAGAAATGTTCTTGGAATTCGTTTGGAGCAAAAAATCCAATCGTAGTTACGAAAGTAACACTATACACTACTCCAGTTGCTGTAGAAAAAGTAGAAGAAATTCTACGCAACGACCTAATGGGACAATGGTATTTACTGGCTAATCACAAAAATAATAATAAAAATTCAAGGCAATGTTTGATCGCTACAATTTTTCGCCATGATAGTAATTTCTATATGAAACATTCATATAATAAGGGCAAACAAACATATGTTATTAAAGACCACCCTATTCAATCTTTTGCTATAGATAAACAGTTATTTAAAATGGATGGACAAGTATATTCATATAAACTAGTAGAATTTAAAACTCCAAAGGGTAGTGAACATATTCTCCATTTGAAAAATGTTAACAATGAAAAAGATGATCGCATATTTGGTGATAAAATATATACTCGAAATGCGATTGAAAAAATATTGAAACTAAAATATAATAAATTAAGCCCCATCGAGCAAAAATGTTATACTGATTAATAATAGTTACAATTAGATTAGTAATTTTTAAAAAAAATTTTATATTGTTTAATCAATAAAAAATTTTTTTGTTTTTTGTGTTTGTTTTAGTTTTCAATTATATCTATAATATTAAAATTAGTAAACAACTATTTAAATGTATTTTTTTGAAGCAGACCTAAGTCTGTGTTTAATGGCAAGAGGACTAAAAATCTGATTTCGTCCACGGTCAATAATTTCAATATTCTCAACGCAAACACGACGATACTTACAATTTCCAACACTTACACGTTTACTTGGTGAAGTGCATCTATGATTATCATATTTGTTATTTGATTCTTCAGTAGTAATAATATCATAACGCTTCTGGCGAGTGTTAACAGTCATGCTAATTTATTTTAATAATTATTAATAAACATATTGTTAAACATAAAATAATATTTCAAATTTTTTTATATTATTTTATGATATTAAATAATAACATACTCTGGTTTTTTTACTAGAGTAACTTTACCAGGAACATTTGTTCTACGAACCTTTGATAATTCTATATATTGAACTCTAACCCGACGCATATCTTTTAATTTTGAGTGCTGTTTTACTATAGATGCTACATAATTTATTGCGTCTTTTGTGGGCTTATCTCCATAAATTGATGTTAAAATTCCATGGGCACTAGGCATACCATCAAGATGGAACCATAACGATTTTTGTGATGATTTTTTTACAAGTTCATCATTTTCCATTTGATTTCCTCCAACTTGAATAGTATATTTTTCATTATAAATCTCATTATGCATTATTATTGTGTTTTGCTTATTATATATGTATTGAGAATAAAAAATAGTATCAACTTTTTAATTTATATTATCATAATAATAGTAACACATACTATATGGAAAACCATTAAATTCACAAGCACCAGATCGTGTATAAGCACCCATATTTTTTACAAATACCCAATCATTAATATCACTTAGTGGAAATAAAATATTATTAGCTATAGTATCATAACTATCGCAAGTCGGTCCAAAAAAGATTGAAGGAAATAAACCACTTTTTCTATTATAAACAGGATATATATTAATTTTAGCATAATCACGTATGATATTGTTTAAAGACCCATATATCCCATCATTTAAATAGTATTTTACTATTCGTGTATCGCTCTCCGAACTTGATTTTTTTCCAATAATATTAAGAATAAGGCAATGGCTAGTTTCTACAAAATATCTGCCTGGTTCACTAATTACATGTGTGGCTGTATATTTATTTGTTTTTAGAAATAACGTATCTATTTTATTATTAATTATATTATGATATTCTTTAGCAGTTTCATATGTAAATCCTCCACCTATATCTAAAATATTTAATTTTAGATTTTTTTCATAAGCTAAATCAAATACATATCGTGCATCATCCAAAGAAGTCAAAAACGCATTAACATCAGTTGTATTGCTACCAACATGAAAACTAACACCTACTAAATTTAGTTTTAACTCCTTACATAGGTCAATCGCTATTTCTATTTCATGTTTTTCCATACCAAATTTAAAACTTAGTTTAGAAGATGCGTGTATATCATTTGTTTTAATGCGTAATATTATTTTCGCTTTAGGATAATATTTTTTAATTTTGTGTAATTCTTCAATACTATCAAAAGTCATCAGTTCAATATTATATTCTTGGGCAAACAATAGATATTCAATTGATTTTACAGGATTAGCATATATAATTTGAGATGGGTGTGCACCTGATTTAAGAGCCAATTTTATCTCTCCCATACTAGCACAATCTACATTACAACCCTTTGATACTAACAAAGAAATAATTCTCATATCGGGATTTGATTTTATGGCAAAATAGGGTTTAATTTTCGGAAAAAAAAGTTCCCAATCATTATATTTGCGTATTATATCACTTAAATTAATTAAATAAAATGCCTCGTGATTTATTATTACTTTTTTAATATAATAATCAATAATCGTATTGATATTATCAGTATGAAAAGTTGGTAATTTAATCAATGAGTTGGTAGAAGTTTTAAATAATTCATAAAAAATTTCAACTAATTTTAAATTCATCAATTCTGGATGATTAACTAGTTTTTCTTTTTGTAAAACAATATCGGCTGTTGTATCAGTTTTTTTAATTAAATTATGTATTGTATCTCCAATAGGTTTCAATAAGTATTGAACATAAATATCCATGTCATCTATTTTAAATATATCAATTTTATTATCAGAATTATCTCTAAAAATATTACTATTCATATATAGTATTATTATATAAGATTTATATATTGAAATTTTAAAAAATCTATTTTATGTTTATCTTTTCATAGCATTTTTTGTATTTTTTTAATATGAATGTTCTTTTGTGTTTACGATTAGACACTAAATACGCACGATGTTTCTGCTATATTCAAACACAGATGTTTATAGAATGGACAGCTAGTCTAAATTTATCTTAAGCCAGACAATATTCTATTCTTTTTTATAATTATTTTAGACTTTACCTTTTAGAGTTTGAAGTTTCCTAAATTAAAGTAATTCATATTAAATTTATGAATTAAATTAAATTTTTAATTTACTTGCTTATATAATCAATCAAATTATATACTATAAATAAGCAAAATAATTATCTAACTTGTTTATTTTAGATTACTCACATTATAAATATTCTACAATTTATTGATGTGTAAATTATAGAATAGCTATATATTTATCAAAGATGTTTAATTTATCTATATTCTCCTGCGGTAAGAGCGTCTTCTATTTTGTCTAGAACGTCTTCCAGCCTGTTGACCCGCACAAGTAGTTCTTACGTTAGATATCACCTCATCATCATCCGTTTCATTGGAAACTTGATTTACAACCTCATTCAATGATGAAAAAGAACATACTTTACAAGCATCCGCATATTTTTTATAGTAAACTTCGGCATTTTCAAAACTTTGCATTATTTCATTATCACTATCGTCAGAATCATAACTCAAATTTGAACTTAGCCAATCATTTTGCTTAGAATGTTCAGGAAATTTATTTTTAAGTTCTGATATCTTACCCTTCAAATTGTTGTTTGCGTGTGCCTCCCTAAGAACCATCAACAGAACCTCCCACAAACCTGTGTCCAATATTTTTAACATTTCACAAGCATTTTTTAATTTAGTATTTGTGCATGCTTCAGGTATATCATTAAAAGTTTCACGGATTGATGGCGCATCCATTTCATTAAAATCATATATTTTACACAATGATTTTGTAAATTCTTGGGCTTCTTCATCATTTATGCTACCAGCATATTGTTTTTTTGATTTTCTCTGAATTTTTCTGTTAAATCCGTTTTTTGGCATTTGTGGGTATTTATATTATGAATGAAGAATTTATTTTATAATAAATTGAAAATGTAAACGCAAATGCTGTTGATTTCATTGGAAACGGAGATATGTTTACACTAATATTTAGCTATAATAAATAAGGGCTATGAGTAAGATGTTCACATCAAATGTATTTATCATTACTAAACTATTTACAGCAAAATATTCAATTGTTAATGATGTTACTCTATTTCACCAGATCAACTGAACTGTATCAGCTAATTTGTTAAATAATGATTTATTTATTAAATAGTCAAAAGCATTTGGAAGTTATTTAAAAACATTAATCGTTAAGTAAAACAAAATAAAAAATTGATATTATTATATTTCAATATACATATTAAATTATATTATGCACCATTCAGAGAATACACAAATTAATTTACAAACCATAAAAGCCGATAATATAGAAAATACTAAAAAGAAAACATATGTAATTAATATTATAGGTGGTCCAAGTATTGGAAAAACTACTATTTCTGCCTTATTATTTGCTAATTTAAAGATTAAAGGTTTTGTTTGTGAATATGTGCAAGAATTTGCAAAAAAATTAGTATGGTTAAAAGACTATGATACCCTTAATAATCAGTTTTTTGTTAGTAAAGAACAATTTACTCTTTTAAAACAAATAGATGGTCATGTTGATTTTCTTATAACAGATGGACCTCTAATTCATGGTATTTATTATAATAAATATAACAAAGACAATAATAGTAATGTTGATAAAGTTGAAAATTTTATATTAAGTTCAATAAAAAAATTTAATAATATAAATATTGTATTAGACCGTGTTGATAGGGATTATGAAAAAGAAGGTCGCATTCAAACAGAACAAGAGGCTAAAGATATTGATGTTATTCTTAAACATATATTAAGAGTAAACAATTTTAAATTTTCTTGTTTTTCTGCTGAACCAAATGAAATTGAAAATATTGCTAATGAAATTATTCGAATATCTAATATACTAAAGTAATTCATTTATGTATTTAATATATTAAGAATTTGATTTTGATTTTTTAATTGATTTTGTTTTTTTAATTGATTTTGTATTAAAGATAAAATCTACTATTTATAGTAATAAGTAAAATGTTAATTAAAACTTTAGGAAATAAAACACTATTTTTATCTAATACTAATCTCAATAAAATAATAGATATAAAACAAAAAATATTTGATATTGCTGGATTTCCTATAATAAATCAAAAATTATTTTGTGAAACAAAATTATTAGAGGATCATAATGATATAAGTATCTATAAAATAACTAATATGTCTACTATACAAATGTCGTTATCATTAAATGGTGGTGGTAAAGGGGCTGTAAATAATCGTGGTCGACATGACGTTAATGTTGGAAAACGTGAGCTTGTGCTAGCGAAAGAAGGTGAAACAGTATACGCAATTGTAAAAACAATATGTGGAAATAAAAGAGTAATTGTTATTCGTATTGATAATGGCGCAACAGTAATTGGTCGTATATCTGGAAGTATTCACGCATGGGTTAAAAAGGATGATGTTGTGCTTGTTGGCTTACGAGATTTTCAAGAAGATAAGGTTGATGTTATTTGGAGATATACACAAGAAGAAGCAAGAAAATTATCTCGTGCTGGTTATATTCCTCAAAACAGTGTAATTAATAAAAATACAGAAAATGACCTTGGCGGTAATATCGAATTTTGTGATAAAAATACAATAAATAAAATGGATGATGATGCAGATGATGAACATGAACATATAAATAATGGTCAATATTCCCGTCGTTATGATATGCCTGAATCAGATGATACTTCGGAAGATGAAGAGCCTGAAGAATCGGAACAATCTAAATTTTCAGATAATTTGTCTCAAAATGTAAATGATTATAGTAATACAAAAAAACATAACGATAATATTGATATTGATAGTATTTGATTACTGATTCAATATCCCAACTTAAATTATTTAGCTGTTATAATTATTAATAAAAAAGTATTTACTTATAGTAAGTAAATTTAAATTTACCCATTACATGCTCAGACATATTTGATGTTTAAATAGAAAAATAAAAAAATAATTAATATAAAATTGTAATTAATAAAATATTTGTAAATAAATAATTTTAAGAGTCTGGAAAGTTTAAAATTCCATAATATTTATTTTTAACCCTTACAGCGTCAACCAAATTGTGTATTTTTCAGAATAAAACTAAATATTTTATTATTTTACAAGCAGATAATAATAAAATATTCAATAAATTGGTAATTTTATAAAAGTCTAGGAAA
>Ga0164292_10000916_pt1 | contig 23458 bp, 22 predicted proteins | sample GEODES117metaG_FD_111486 | JGI IMG/M metagenome (GOLD analysis project Ga0164292, IMG submission 111486) | Eutrophic lake water microbial communities from Lake Mendota, Wisconsin, USA - GEODES117 metaG | ecosystem: Environmental > Aquatic > Freshwater > Lake | place: USA: Lake Mendota...
CTCTACCTGCTGAAACGGGGGCTGGACAGTGACCGAACAGGTGAAGCGCTCCCGTCGGCTTGGGATGCGTGGCTTCGCGCTCGGGGTGACCGCGATGGTCCTGACGTCGTGCGGTTGGAAGGGCATCGCCAACGTACCGCTGGATATCGGGCCGGGCAGCGAGAAGGGCGCGCAGACCATCTACGTACAGGTCCCGGACACGCTGGCGCTCAACGTCAACAGCCGGGTGCGGGTCGCCGACGTGTTCGTGGGCACGGTTCGCAAGATCGAACTCAAGGACTGGGTGCCGACACTGACCCTGAGCGTCGATCCGGCGATCGAGTTGCCCGCCAACGCCACCGCCAAGATCGGTCAGAGCAGCATCCTGGGTACCCAGCACGTCGAACTTGCGGCACCGGCAAACCCGTCGTCGGAGCCACTGCGCAGCGGAGACACCATCCCGGTCGACCGTTCGTCGTCGTTCCCGACCGTCGAGCGGACCCTGGCCAGCCTGGCCACGGTGTTGCGCGGTGGCGGTATCCCGAACCTCGAGGTGATCCAGAACGAGGTCAACAACCTGCTGACCGGAAACGCCGATGAGATCCGGGCGTTCCTCGGCAAGCTGGACGTCTTCACCGCTGAACTCAACAAACAACGCGACGACATCGCCCAGGCCATCGAGTCGACCAACAACTTGTTTGCCTTCGTGGCCAGCCGCAATTCCACGCTGGATCAACTGCTCGTTGATCTACCGCCACTGGCCGAGTACCTGGCGGGGTCGCGGGACCGGTTGGCGGACGCCATTGTGGCGCTGGGCCGGTTCGGCAAAGTGACCGGTGAGACGCTGTCGGCGGCACAGGCCGATTTGAGTACCAACCTCGACGTCTTGCAGCGCCCCCTGGTCCAGTTGGGCCGCGGTGCACCGTACTTCCTGGACGCGATGCGGCTGATCATCACCAACCCGTATCCCCTGGACAACATCCCGAAGGTGATCCGGGGCGACTACATCAACTTGTCGCTGAACGTGGACCTCACGCTGAGTTCGCTGGACAACGCCCTGTTGACCGGCACGGGTGTGTCGGGAATGCTGCGCGCACTTGAGCAGTCCTGGGGCCGGGATCCGGCCACGATGGTCCCTGACGTTCGGTTCACTCCGCACCCGAACATGACTGACGGCGGCGGACCGTTTATCGAGCGCGGCGACTGAGGGGCGTGATCTAAATGGTGCTTACTCGCTTCATCAAGAGCCAGTTGCTGATTTTTGTTGTCCTCACCGTGCTGGCGCTGTTGGCTCTGAGCATCTTCTATCTGCGGCTGCCGAGCCTGGCCGGCATCGGGAATTATCCACTGAAGGTTGATCTGCCGGCTGCCGGCGGTCTGTACAAGACGTCCAATGTCGCCTATCGCGGTGTCACGATTGGCCGGGTGACCGACGTCGAACCGACCGAGAACGGCGCTCGGGCCAGCCTGAGCATCAGCAACAAGTACAAGATCCCGGTGGATGCCAGCGCTAACGTCCGTTCGGTCACCGCGGTCGGAGAGCAGTACATCGACCTGGTGTCGGCGGGCAACCCGGGAGAGTACTTCGAGGCCGGCCAGACGATCACCAAGAGCACGATTCCGGTCCCGATCGGCCCGGCGTTGGACCGAGCCAACGATGCACTGGCTGCGATCCCGGAAAGCAAGATTCCGAACCTGCTCGACGAGACCGCCCAGGCCGTCGGCGGCCTCGGCCCGACCCTGCAGAAGTTGGTCGACAACACGCAGTCATTCGTGACTGCGCTGGAGGAGAACATCGGCGACGTCAACGACCTCGTCGACAACGCTCCACCGATCTTTGCCAGCCAGGTGCAGTCCGCCGACGCGATCTACCAGTGGGCTGCCAACCTCAATTCGCTGACCGCCCAGGCCAAGGAGCAGGACGCCGCATTGCGCAGCGGTCTGCGCGAGGCGGCGCCGGCAACCGAACAGCTCAATACCTTGTTCGTCGACGTTCAGGATGCGCTGCCGGAGACGCTGGCAAACCTGGCGATCATCACCGAGATGCTCAGCCGGTACAACACGGGGTTGGAGCAGGCTCTGGTGCTGCTGCCGCAAGGCGCCGCCGCCGGGCATACCGTAGCCGCACCGTTCCCCGGTGAGGCCTCGCTCGACCTGGGGCTGTCGATCAACCAGCCGCCTCCCTGCCTCACCGGCTTCCTGCCGGCCGCCGAATGGCGGTCCCCGGCCGACACCAGCATCAAGCCGGTGGCGGACGGCCTGTACTGCAAGGTCCCGCAGGAGACCCCGTCGAACACCGTTCGCGGTGCGCGCAACATCCCCTGCGTCGACGTTCCCGGCAAGCGTGCGGCCACTCCGTTGGAATGCCGCAGCGACGAGCCGTACGTCCCGCTCGGTACCAACCCCTGGTACGGGGACCCGCAACAGATCCTGACCTGCCCGGCTCCCGGTGCAGCGTGCGATCAGCCGGTCAACCCCGGCACGGTCATCCGGGCGCCCTCGATCAACAACGGCATGAACCCGCTGCCCGCGGATCTGTTGCCGCCTACCAAGCCGGCGACTAACGATGCGCCGTCGGCCCCGGGCCAGGGCAGCGTCGAATGTAACGGCCAGCAGCCGAACCCCTGCAACTACACCCCGGCTCCCGCGCCGGCCACGAGTACGTCGGCGACCTACAATGCGGCCAGCGGTGAAATCGTCGGGCCGGATGGCACGACGTACACCGTCCAGAACTCGACCACTACAGGAGACGACGGATGGAAGGAGATGCTGGCCCCGGCCGGCTGACCCCAACCCCGCCACTCACAGCTGACGAGAGTCCGGATCCCGAACTCAGCGATCACGTGGATGACGCTGGGACCGCACCGGACCTTGCACCGGAGTCGGACTCCAGGCTTTCTGGTACCCGGCTGAATTGGGTGCTGGCCGGGATAGCCCTGGCGGCCCTGTTGCTGACGGCCGCCGGGGTGCTGGCTATGTTCGGGCAGCGGGGCAGCGCCAAGGCCGCCGACGACGAGGCGGTCGCGGTGGCGGCGGCCAAGGACTGCATCACCGCGACTCAGGCGCCAGACGTCAAGGCGATGGCGGAGAGCCAGCGCAAGATCGTCGAGTGCTCCTCGGAAAACTATGCAGCACAAGCGAATCTGTACAGCGGTCTGCTGTTCGAGGCCTACCAGACGGTAAACGCGCAGGTGAAGGTCACCGACATGCGGGCAGCAGCGGAGAAGCACAACGACGACGGCTCGATCGATGTCCTGGTGGCCACCCGGGTAGCGATGTCGAACACCCAGCAGCAGGACCAGGAACTCAGTTACCGGCTGCGGGTCCGGATGGTGCCCGCCGATGGGACGTTCAAGATCGACAGCATCGAACCGGTGAGCAAGTGACCCTCGCGCTCGACAGCGCCACGGACGGCCCGGAGTTCGACGTGGACGCCGACGAAGCGTTGACGCCCGATGGCCGGCCGGCAGGCTGGTGGGCGCGGGCCGGCGCCCTCGCGATCGACGTGCTGGCGGGCGCGAGCGTGGTAGCCGCGATGCTCATGATCGGCTGGTCGGCTCCGCAGCATGGTTGGCTGTGGTGGCTGTGCATGGTGGTGGCGGCGCTGACAGTGTTCGCCATCGCCGTGAACCGACTGCTGCTGCCCACCGCCACCGGTTGGAGCCTGGGCCGCGCCATCTTCGGGATCGCCGTGGTCGACCGGGACGGGCAGCCACTCGGGCCGTGGCGACTGTTGATCCGTGATCTGGCCCACCTGCTGGATACGGTGCCCTTGCTCCTAGGCTGGCTGTGGCCGCTGATCGATCGGCGTGGCCGGACGTTCGCCGACCTCGCGGTGGGCACCGAGGTTCACCAAGTGCAGGGTGACCGGCCGGACTGGCGGCGACTGGCCGGCGGTGTGCTGGCGGGGGCTGCGGCGCTGTCAGTCCTGGCGGCGGTGCTGGGCTATACCGGGGTCTACCGGCATCAGCAGGCGACCGAACGGGCCCGCGACCAGATCGCCGACGAGGGCCCCAAGATCGTGGCGGACATGCTCACCTACACCACCCAGACCGTGGATGAGGACTTCGCCAGGGCGCAGTCACTGGTCACCGAGAGCTACCGGCCGGAGTTGATCAACCAGCAGGAGGCCGTGCGCAAGGCGCCGGTGAACAACGACTACTGGGTGAGCAACAGCGCGGTACTGTCCTCGACGATCGACCGGGCCACCATGCTGATGCTGCTACAGGGTCAGCGTGGGGCAGAGCCGAATCAGCGGTTCGTCACCGCCTCGCTGCGCGTCGATTTCGAGAAGACCGGCCCGGATGAGTGGAAGCTGTCCAACCTCATGGTGTTGTCGTCGCCAAGAGGCGCCGAGGCACCCTCGGGCGCGCCGAACCCCGAGGCGCCCAAGGGTCAGTCACCCAAACCCGTTGCGCCTAAAGCTGAACCGCCGAAGCCCAGTGCGCCCAAATCTGCACCGCCCAAATCTGCACCGCCCAAACCTGGTGCGCCCAAACCTGGTGCGCCCAAACCTCCTTCGCCGCAGCCGGAGGGGAGCGGCGGATGAGTCCCCGTCGCAGGATTGAGGCCGGCCACCCACAATCGTTCCGGCTGCCTGATCCGCAGCCCCCTCGGCGCAAACTGGCAGTGATTGGTGCACTGGCGGCGGCGGTCATCATCGCGGCGGTCACGATCAGCGGGGTCGTGTTCATCACGGATCAGACGGCTCGACGGGCGCAGATCCGGGAAGCGGCGGTCTTGAGCTTCGTGAGGACGTTCATCACCCAGTACACCTCGCCAGATCCGTTCAACGCCAACGACTATGCCGACAAGGTCCTTGCTCTGGGCACCGGGAACTTCGCCAAAATGTACTCCGAGCGAATGAACGAAGTCGTCATCCAGGTGGCCCGAGCCGAGCGTGGTTTCGGCGCCGTTCAGGAGGTCGGCATCGAGCGGTGGAACACCGACGGCAGCGCGAGTGTGATCGCGGTGGCGAACATGACCACCAAGCTGCCCGATGGTGAGACGTTCGACACCAACACCCGCTGGGAAGTCACTGCAGTGAAAGAAGGGGATCAGTGGAAGGTCAGCGACCTGATTCAGGTGTTGTGAGCGACGACGCCGACGCCGGCACCGAGACGGCGGTCCAGGAGGCGGCGGTGGAGGCGGCGGAGGAGCAGTCCGACGCCGTTGAGCAGTCCGACGCCGTTGAGAAGCATGCGGAAACCGACCCCGACAGCGGCGCGGTCGCCGACGCGCCCCCGGCGGCGAAGAAGCCGCCCGCGCTTCGGACCTGGATGGCCGGTCACAAGAGGGTCGTCGCCGCGTCGGCGGTGACGGCATTCGTGGCGGCCGGCGGATTCGCCGGTGCCGCCCTGCAGCCTTACCTCGCGGATCGGGCCGTGGTGGCCACCAAACTGAAGATCGCCCAGACGGCGGCGGATGCCATCGCCACTCTGTGGAGTTACACCCCCGAAGATATGGACCGCCTTCCGGACCGCTCCGCCCGGTTTCTCGGCGGCGGTTTCGAGGAGCAGTACCGCGCATACGTCGATGCCATCGCGCCCACCAACAAACAGGCGAAGGTGACCAGCAGTACCCAGGTCGTCGGCGCGGCCGTGGAGTCACTGAGGGGTGCCCCGGAGGCGACCGAAGCCACCGCGATCGTCTACACCAACACCACGTCGACAACCCCTGGGGGCAACAACATCCCGTCGATGAAGTACCTGTCGTATCGCCTGGAACTGAGCCGCTACGGCCGTGACTGGCGAGTCACCAAGATGACGACGGTCACCTCGTTGGACCTGACGCCGAAACTGGGTATCTGAGTCTCAGTCGAAGGCCAGCCAGCCCGGCAGCGCACGCTCCCGAGCGTCGCAGAGCACTTCGGCGGTATCGCACGAGCCACGCGGGGAGCCGGCCCCCGCCCACATCCCGCCACTGTCGCGACGCAGCACTATCGACGACGAACCGCCGCCATCAAGCAAAACCGCTGTGTCGCTGCCTAATCCGCGGAACAGGTCCTGGACCTGATCGGGGGTGTAGCTGCCGCCCTGGAAGAGGTACATCTCGTCTTTGTCCCTGGCGTACGCGACGGCAGTGCGGGCGGCTCGCGGCCCGGGGTCATTGAGCTGTCCGCTGTCGCCGGGCGCCAGCAACTTCAGCCCGGCCACGGCGACAAACCTGGTGCCGCCGTCGATCAACGAGGCGATCACCGGGGAGGCGGCGTCGTAGTCGTTGGCATCGCGGGGCGTCACCAGATAGGGCGCACCGCGAACCGGCAGGATCAATGTGGTCAGTGCCGTCCACACCTCGTCCCCGCCGGAGAGCGCCTGCTTGCCGGCGTAGGCGAGGGTGCCGGTGACCGCCATGTTGGCGCGGCCCTGATCGCCGGTGTTGTCGACGTAGGTTCCCAGCGGTGAGCTACAACCGGTGACCTTCCACGAGCCGCCCATCTGGGTGCGCACATCGAAGAAGTTGGCGTTGACCGCGATGGTCGGCCGCCCAAGTACCTGCCAGGCCTGCACCGGGGTGAACGTTTCCGCCGCCTGGATCAATCCTTCGCGGGTGCGGGCCCCCGCGGTGCGCTCACAGCGTGCCTGATAGCCCTGGTGGGTGTCGACGAGCAGTCGAGGTGAGAGTCGCTGCGATGCGGCCTTGACGATCATCAGCCTTCCGCCACTGGTCATCTCGTACCAGTCGCCCGCGGCATTGCGCATGGGTGCCGGGAACCCGGGACCGAAGTTGTACACCAGATAGCTGCCGCGGGTGGTCGTGATCGCCTGAGCGAGTTGGTCGCGTGCTGCGGCCGCCGCCGTCGGTGTCGTCGTCCAGGCGAGCAGGACGCAGGCGGCGGCACACAGTCGCCGGAACCGGCGCATCGGTGAAGTGAGCCTTTCGGGATGGGCGTCGCAAGACCACTCCAACGATAGCCACATCAGTCACACTGTCAACATAAGTAACAGATTGGCGCAGAGCCGAACTCGGCTCTGTCACAGCTGATCGCGCACTGGCGATCGCCCGGGAGATCCTGGGCATCGACTGAGCACCGCGTCGAGGCCGTTACCCTCGCCTCATGGTCAAACCAGCGGTCACCCGCACCGAGCGGACGTTCCAGGGCGTCGGCGCCGTGCGCATCGTGTACGACGTGTGGACACCGCCGGGCAAGCCCCGGGGGGTGGTGGTGCTGGCGCACGGGTATGGCGAGCATGCCCGCCGTTACGACCACGTCGCACAGCGCTTCGGCGAAGCGGGCCTGGCCACCTACGCACTGGACCACCGCGGCCATGGCCGGGCCGGCGGCAAGCGGGTGCGGGTTCGGGACATGCAGGAGTTCGTCGCCGACTACCGCACCCTGGTCACGACGGCGACTGCGGAGAACCCCGGCGTTGCGCGGATCCTGCTGGGGCACAGCATGGGTGGCGGCATCGCCTTCGCCTACGGTGTGCAACACCCCGACGAATACGACCTGATGATCCTGTCCGGTCCCGCCATCGCCGCCCACGAGCGGGTATCCAAGGCCAAGGCCATCGTCGGCAAGGCGGTCGGGTCCATCCTGCCGGACCTGCCGATCGAGGCCATCGACGCTGATCTGGTATCCCGTGACCCCAAGGTGGTCGCCGACTACAAGGCCGACCCACTGGTCTACCGCGGCAAGATCCCGGCCGGGATCGGCAAGGCGTTGCTGTTGGTGGGCGAGCGGATGCCCAAGCATGCGCCGGGCATCACCGCCCCGCTGCTGGTGGTCCACGGTGAGGACGATCAACTGGTGTCGGCCGAAGGCAGTCGGCGGCTGGTGAAGTGCGTAGGTTCCACCGACGTCGAGTTGAAGGTCTATCCCGATCTCTATCACGAGGTGTTCAACGAACCCGAGCGCGAGCAGGTCCTCGACGACGTCATCGCCTGGATCCAGGCCAGGCTGTGAGCACGCGCCGGTCCGGCGCGACGATGCGGCTACTGCTCGGCCTGGTGCTGCTGTGCTCGCTGCTGCTGGCCGGCTGCGGCCGGGACCCCGCCCCGGGTGACCAGTCGGCCTGGGTTGACGAGGAGGTCAGCTTCGTTGCCGACGGACTGACGCTGTACGGCACCTACCGGCACCGCTCCGGCGGCACACCCGGTCCGGCCGCGTTGCTCATCTCGGAGAGCGGCGCCACCGACCGCAACGGCGACAACAATGTCGCCGGACCGATCGGCAACATGCGCCAGTTGGCGGAGTTCCTCGCCGACCGAGGTGTGGCAACGTTGCGCTACGACAAAGTGGGTACCGGATCCACCGGCCTCGGCCCGTACAAAGCCAAGCCCGCCGACGTCGGCAGTGCGGTCTACACCGGCGGAGCCAAGGCCGCCGTGCGATTCCTGGCCGACCGACCGGGCACCGATCGCATCTCGGTGTATGCGTTGGGCGAGGGCACCGTGCACGCCTTGGCGCTGGCCGACGACACCTCCGGGGATGCGCCCACGATTCACTCCCTGGGTCTGCTGCAACCCCTGGCCGCCCGCTACCTGGATCTGATCAGCGGCCGGGTGAGCGCCGATCTGGCCGCGTCCGTCCGCAGCGGTACCAAGACTGCAGAGCAGGCCGATCAGGTCCTGGCCGCGTGGCGCGCCGCGGTGACCCAGGTGCGCACCAGTGGATCGGCGCCGGCAGCGCTGCCCGACGGGCTCAGCGCGATCCTCAACCCCGGTAACGCGAAAGCGGTCGCCGAGGCCGATGCCATCGATCCGCTGGACCTGGCCGCCGGCGTCCCGGCCGGCACACCGGTGCTGCTGAGCTGTTCGGACTCCGATGCCCAGGCGACATGCAGCGCTATCGCCCCGCTGGCCCGAGCACTCGAGCACACAGCCGTGACACTGCTCGAACTCAGGGGGGTCAATCACGTCCTGCGCGACGACCCCACCGACAGTATCGCCAACTACGCCAACAAGGCCCCGCTGTCAGCGCAGCTGACCGACGCGTTGACGGTGTTCGTGACCAAGTAGCGCTTATGGTTGGCGCTGTGCTGATCGGGGCTGTGCTGTTGACGAATGTCGATCTGTGGACCACTCGCCGCAACGGGGCCGCGAGCAGCCCGCGGCGTCGGTCCCCTTGCCTAGCCTGACGCCCATGACCACAGACGACAAGATGCTGGCCCGGATCGCTGCGCTGCTGCGCCAAGCCGAAGGCACCGACAACGCCCACGAGGCCGAGGCGTTCATGGCCGCCGCGCAACGGCTGGCCACCGCGACGTCGATCGACCTCGCCGTCGCTCGCTCCCACTCGGCCAGCCGCACCGCAGCCCAGGTGCCGACCCAGCGGACCATCACCATCGGCGAGCCCGGAGCCCGCGGCTTGCGCACCTACGTGCAGTTGTTCGCCGTCATCGCCGCCGCCAACGACGTTCGCTGCGACGTCGCCTCCAACTCAACCTTCGTCTACTCCTACGGATTCGGTGAGGACATCGACGCCACCCACGCCCTGTACGCCAGCCTGGTGGTACAGATGGTGCGCGCCTGTGACGCCTATCTGGCCACCGGTGAGCACCGCCCCACCCCGACCATCACCGCCCGATTGAATTTCCAGCTGGCATTCGGCGCGCGGATCGGCCAGCGGCTGGCGCAGGCCCGCGACGAGGCGCGGCGGGAGGCGACCGAGTCCGCCGCGGCGGTGCCCGGAACCGCGTTGGTGTTGCGCGACAAGGAAGTCGAACTGCGCGACCACTACCGAACCCAGTCCAAGGCCCGGGGAACCTGGCGGGCCGCCAATTCGTCGGCCGGCTACTCCTCGGCCGCGCGGCGGGCCGGTGACCGGGCCGGCCGAGACGCCCGGCTGGGCGCGGCTCCGGAGCTCCCGGGGGCGCGGACCCGGTTGAGTAGGTGAGCGCCCGGGACACCCAACGATCCAGGGTCTACTCCGCCGAGCAGTTCGTCCGGACGATCTTTGACCGCGCAGCACAACACAATTCGCGGACCGTGGACTTCTTCGGCGAGGCGATCACGCTGCCGCCGGAGGCTCGATTCGCCTCGGTGGAGTCCGTGCAACGTTACGTAGACGAGGTACTGGCTATGCCCGCGGTCGCTGCGGTACGTCCCGGAATCGGACCGTTGCGCGTTCGGGCCCGCCGCGCCGCGAGCGCTGCGCACTACGAAAGGGCCGGCGCCGCCCCGACCATCGCGGTGCCGGACCGGATCGGCGCCCAGTGGGCCCTTCGGGAATTGGTGGTGTTGCACGAGGTGGCCCACCACCTGTGTGATCCGGACGCCGCCGCGCACGGCCCGGTCTTCACGGCCACGTTCTGCCGGCTGGCGACTGCGGTCATGGGCCCTGAAGCCGGACACGTACTTCGGGTGGTCTACGCCAAAGAGGGTGTCCGGTAGCGGTGCCGGGCAGCACTAGGGTGGCAGTCGTGCACGAGGCAATCGGTCCGGAGCTCTGGCTTCCCGTCGACGCACTGCTCGACGAGCTTCTGCTGGGGCACGATCCGGCGCTCAGCGCGGCGCTGGCCGAATCCCAGTCCGCTGGATTGCCGCCGATCGAGGTGTCCGCCCAGAGCGCCCGATTGCTGTACCTACTGGTCAAGATCAGCGCAGCGCGGCGCGTACTGGAGATCGGCACCCTGGCCGGCTTCAGCACCATCTGCCTGGCCCGCGGCGTCGGCGCCGAAGGTGCGGTGGTGACTCTGGAACACAACCCCCGCCACGTGGAGCTGGCCCGGCGCAACCTGCAACGGGCCGGGGTCACCGAACGGGTCGAGATCGTGCTCGGCCCCGCCCTGGACACCCTGCCCGGATTGACCGGCGATTTCGACCTGGTGTTCATCGACGCCGACAAGGAGAACAACGCCGCCTACGTCGAGCACGCCATTCGGCTCGGACGACCGGGGACGGTGATCGTCGTCGATAACGCGGTGCGATCCGGGCGTATTCGCAATCCCGCCGCCGGTGATCACCAAGCCCGCGGGGTGCGGGAGATGCTGGAGTTGGTCGGCGCTCATCCGCGACTGGAAGCAGCGGCCATCCAGACCGTCGGGGCCAAGGGCTGGGACGGGTTCGTCGTCGCCAGAGTGACGTAGACGCACGGGTCGGCTGGCCCGGTGGTGGGTCAGCCCGCCAGCACCTCGACCGGCACGCCGTTGAGTACTGCGGTGCCCGAAAGCGGTTCCAGCAGTGAGCTGTCCAGCAGGCCGTTGACGTTGACCCCGGCCTGGGTGGCCGCCACCGACAGCCGGGTTCCGGGTGCGGTGTGGCCCCAACCGTGCGGCAGCGAGACCACACCGGGCCGGATGTTATCGGTGATCTCCACCGGCACTTCAAGCTTGCCGCCGGGGCCGGTGACCACCGCGGTGTCGGTCACCCCGAGCCGGGCCGCGTCGTCGGGATGGATCTGCAGCGTGCACCGGTTGGTGCCGCCGGCCAGTGCAGGCAGGTTGTGCATCCAACTGTTGTTGGACCGCAGATGCCGGCGGCCGATGAGAAGAAACCCGCTGTCCTCGGCGCTCAACGCGGCCTGCAACCTCGGGATGTCGGCGAGGATCGGTTCCGGAGCCAGTTCCAGCTTCCCGGAGGGCGTGCGGAGGACCTCCGGGATCCGGGTTGTCAACGGGCCCAGGTCGATTCCGTGCGGATTGTCCTTGAGGGTCTGCAGCGTCAGGCCCTCGGAGTTGGCGCCGAAGGCGTCGCCGAACGGCCCCAGGCGCAGCATCATGTCCAGTCGCCGTTCGTACCCGGGGCCCTCGGGCAGCATCGCCGCCAGTTCCGCCACGCTGCGGCCACTGACCGGGGAGGCCGGATCGGCGACCTCCTTGCCCAGGACCGCCGAAATGATTTGGTCGTCAACCAGTTTCGGGTCGGCGTCGGTGCCCACACCGAGGATGCCCAGCGCTAAGCGGCAGATGATCTCAACCTCGTCGGGCCGGTCGTCGGGCAGGGCGAACACCGGCGGGGAGTAGCGGGCGTTGTTGCGGACCGCCACCCCGGCCAGCGCGACGTCAAAGTGCGGGGAGTGCGAAGGCGGTGGCGGCGGCAGGATCACATCCGCGTGCCGGGTGGTCTCGTTGAGGTACGGATCGATGCAGACCATGAACTCCAAGCCGTCCAGGGCCGCCGACAGCCGATCGCCGTCCGGCGCGGAGAGCACCGGGTTGCCGGCGACGGTCAGCAGGGCACGCACCTGGCCCGCGCCGGGCGTTTCGATCTCCTCGGGCAGCAGCGCGGTGGGTAGCTCGGAGGCCACCTCCGGGTGGCCCGACACCCTGCTGTGCCAGCGGCCTGTGGTGAAGCCGCGGCCCGGGCGAGCCGGTCGCGGCGCCCCGCTGATCGGTGAGGTCGGAAACATCGCGCCGCCCGGCCGGTCCAGATTCCCGGTGAGTACGTTCACCACGTCCACCAGCCAACTGGTGAGGGTGCCGAACCGCACGGTGGACGTGCCCATCCGCCCGTAGACCGCGGTGCGCGGACCGGCCGCGATGTCGCGGGCCAGTGCGCGGATCTCCTGGGCGTCGACACCACAGTGCTCGGCCACCGCTTCGGGCGGGAACTCCAGCGCCATCGCTTGGACCTGCTCGACACCGATGACGTGCGGGGCCAGGCCGCCGAGGTCGGCGTCGATGAGATCCTCGTCGAAGAGGACGTTGACCACCGCGAACAACAGCGCGGCATCGGTACCCGGGCGCGGCGCGATATGCCGGTTGGCCATCGCGGCGGTGCGGGTGCGGTTGGGGTCGATGACGGTGAGCCGGCCGCCGCGGCGTTGGAGAGCCTTGAGCTTGCCCCCGAAATCGGCTGCGGTGGCAATACTTCCGTTGGATACCAGCGGGTTTGCGCCGATCACCACCAGATGGTCGGTGCGGTCCACGTCGGGAACGGTGAAGGCGAAGGCGTTCCCGTAGAGATAGCCGCAGGCGACGTGCTTGGGCATCTGGTCGAGCGTGCTGGCGGAGAACACATTGCGGGTCTTGAGCGCCCGCACCAATTGCGGCGCGTAGAGGCCCCCCGCGATGGTGTGGGCGTTGGGATTTCCGAGGTACACCGCCACCGAAGACTCAGGATCAGCCTGCACCCGCCCCAGACCGGCGGCCGCCGCCGCCAGGGCCTGCGCCCAACTGGTCTCCACCAACTCCCCGTCACGGCGGATCAGTGGCGCCTGCAACCGGTCGGGGTCGTTGTCCAGTTCGGCGAAGCTCGCCCCCTTGGGGCAGATGTACCCGTGGCTGAAGACGTCGTCGCGGTCGCCGCGGGCACCGGTGACGCGTCCGTCCTCGATGGTCAAGACCAGCCCACAGGTGGCTTCACAGAGCGGGCAGATACGGAGTGCGGAGTGGCTCACCTAGTCACTGTGCGCCCACGACGGTGCCGCAGGCAATAGGCGGGCGACAGGTCAGTCGCAGACCGCGCCGTTGGCGGCTGAGCCGACCAGCTTGCAGTACTTGGCCAGCACACCGCGGGTGTAGCGCGGCGCCGGCGGTGTGAAGCCAACCTTGCGCGCGTGAAGTTCGGCGACGTCGACGAGGACATCGAGGGTTTGGTTCGCGACGTCGAGACGGATGCGGTCGCCATCGGCGACGAACGCGACCGGGCCGCCGTCGACGGCCTCCGGAGCGACGTGGCCCACACACAGCCCGGTGGTGCCGCCGGAGAACCGGCCGTCGGTCAGCAGCAGCACGTCCTTGCCCAGCCCGGCGCCCTTGATGGCGCCGGTGATGGCCAGCATCTCGCGCATGCCCGGACCGCCTTTGGGTCCCTCGTAGCGGATCACCACCACGTCGCCTGCGGTGATGGTGCCGTCCTCGAGGGCGTCCATGGCCGCCCGTTCTCCGTCGAAAACCCTTGCGGTGCCCTCGAAGACGCTGGAGTCGAAGCCGGCGGACTTGACCACCGCACCCTCCGGAGCCAGTGAGCCGTGCAGGATGGTGATACCGCCGGTGGGATGGATCGGGTTGTTCAGCGCGCGCAGCACCTTGCCGTCGGGATCGGGTGGGTCGATGTGGGCGAGGTTCTCCGCCATGGTTTTACCTGTCACGGTGAGGCAGTCACCGTGCAGGAGGTCCGCGTCCAGGAGTGCCTTCATCACCACCGGCACTCCGCCGATCCGATCGACGTCGTTCATCACGTGCGAGCCGAACGGTTTGACGTCGGCCAGGTGCGGCACTTTGGCGCCGATCCGGCTGAAATCGGCAAGGGACAGTTCGACATCGGCCTCATGGGCGATGGCCAGCAGATGCAGCACCGCATTGGTGGAGCCACCGAAGGCCATGACCACCGCGATGGCGTTCTCGAACGCCTCTTTGGTCAGGATGTCGCGGGCGGTGATGCCGAGTCGCAGCAATTCCACCACCGCAATGCCACTGCGGCGGGCGAAACCGTCCCGGCGCCGGTCGGTGGCCGGCGGGGCGGCGCTGCCGGGCAGTGAAAGTCCCAGCGCCTCACCGACACTGGCCATCGTGTTCGCGGTGTACATGCCGCCGCAGGCGCCCTCGCCGGGGCAGATGGCCCGTTCAATGGCGTCGACATCTTCTCGTGACATCAAACCCCGTGAGCACGCACCGACCGCTTCGAAGGCGTCGATGATGGTCACCTCGCGTTCGGTGCCGTCGGACATCCGGGCGAAACCGGGCAGGATCGAGCCTGCGTAGATGAACACCGCGGCGAGGTCCAGACGTGCGGCCGCCATCATCATCCCGGGTAGCGACTTATCGCACCCGGCGAGCATCACCATGGCGTCCATCCGTTCGGCCTGCATCACCGTCTCCACGCTGTCGGCGATGACCTCACGCGACACCAACGAGAAGTGCATGCCTTCATGGCCCATCGCGATGCCGTCCGAGACCGAGATGGTGCCGAACTTCATCGGGAAGCCACCGGCCTCGAAAACACCTTCCTTCACCGCGTTGGACAACCGGTCCAGCGACAGGTTGCAGGGGGTGATCTCGTTCCACGACGACGCGACGCCGATCTGCGGCTTGGCGAAGTCGTCGTCGCCCATTCCGACCGCCCGCAGCATCCCGCGGGCGGCGGTCTTCTCCAGGCCGTCGGTGACGTCGCGGCTACGGGGCTTGAGATCAGGGGAATCGGTCACGCCGATAAGTATGAAGTATGACCTGCTCGGGGTGCCCGCCAAAATCTGACTGGATACCCCCTGTGGGTATACCTTAGGGGCATGACCCAGGGATATTCCGCCAGTAAGGACAACTACGCCAAGCGACTGCGGCGCATCGAGGGCCAGGTGCGAGGTGTTTCAAAGATGATCGACGACGAGAAGTACTGCATCGACATCCTGACCCAGATCAGCGCCGTCAACAGCGCACTGCAGTCGGTGGCCCTCGGCTTGCTCGACGAGCATCTCAACCACTGCGTGAGCCATGCTGTGGCGGCCGGCGGTGAGGAGGCCGACAAGAAGATCGCGGAGGCCTCCGCCGCGATCGCCCGCCTGGTCCGGTCCTAGGGGCCGCGGCCCGCGGCCGCTGGAGTCTCAAGCCGGTCTCGAACCGGCGGTTGGGCGCGTCGCAGGGGTAAAGGTGTTCGTCGTTGCCGATAACGTGGCAATCGCCTGTTCGGCACAGCTATGACAGTCGACGTTTCCGCCCCCCAGCAGTCCGGCCCGTGGACGCCACGGGTCGCGCTGTCGTTGGCCGTGCTGGCTGCGGCGGCCTTCGTCTACGTGACCGCCGAGATCATGCCGGTGGGTGCGTTGCCGGCGATCGCCGCAGACCTGAACGTCAGTGAGGCGATGGTCGGCACGCTGCTGGCCAGTTACGCGCTGGTCGCGGCATTGGCCACGGTGCCCCTGGTGCGGTTGACGGCGACCTGGCCGCGCCGGCGGACCCTGATCTTCACCCTGGTTTCCCTGACCGTCTCCCAACTGATCTCCGCGCTGGCACCGACTTTCGAGGTTTTGGTACTCGGGCGGGTGCTGTGCGCCCTGACCCACGGCCTGATGTGGTCGGTGATCGCCCCGATCGGGGCCCGGCTGGTGCCGGCCACCCACGCCGCCCGCGCGACCATGGCGGTTTACGTCGGTACCGGCTTGGCGCTGGTGGTGGGAAGTCCGCTGACCGCGGTGCTCAGTGAGTTATGGGGCTGGCGGCTGGCCGTCATCACGATCACCGGGGCGGCCGCCGCGGTCTTGGTCGCCGCCCGACTGACCCTGCCGCAGATGGCCGCACCTTCCCGGGACGGCGCGCCCGCGGCAGGCAGTATCTGGCACCACCACAACCGCAAACTGGTGACGATGTGTGTGCTGACGCTGGTCGGAGTGACTGGCCACTTCATCTCCTATACCTTCATCGTCGTCATCATCCGCGACATTGTGGGCGTCAGCGGACCCAATCTGGCCTGGCTGCTGGCGGCCTACGGCATTGCCGGATTGACCGCGATGGGGCTGTTGGCCCGGCCCGGCGACCGTAACCCCAAGTCGGCCATCGCCGGCTGCCTGGCCGGGCTGGCGTTGGTGTTCGCGGTGCTGTCCGGACTGGGCCTGGCCGGCCTCAGCACCGGCCCGGTAGTTCTGATCGGCGTCGTCGCGGTGGTCCTCTGGGGGGCGACGGCGACCGCGATCCCACCGATGCTGCAGTCGGCCGCCATGCGGCACTCTCCGGAGGATCCCGACGGCGCCTCCGGCCTCTATGTCGCCGCCTTCCAGATCGGCATCATGGCCGGGTCGCTAATCGGTGGACTGCTCTTCGAGCACACCGGCGAAGCGGTCATGCTCGCTGCGTCGGCCCTCCTGGTGGCCGGTGCGCTGACCTGTGTGCTGTTGACCAGGGACCTCTTCGCGGTCGGCACGTGACCAGCAAGGAGTAACGCTTGTCACGTCGGCGCCGATCATCTGCACAGGTCAGCACGCTGCCGGGCATCCGCGTGGCGCTGACCACTACCGGTGCTATGTAACACTGGAATGACATTCAGCAAGTGGAGGAGTTCGAAAATGCGGGTCAGAGGCGCTCTAGCTGCCGCGCTGTGCGTGGTGGGTATGACCGGCCTGGGAACTGGGTCGGCGCAGGCCGAGCCGGCACCGCCGCCACCACCACCGCCCGTGCAGCCCGCGCCGGTGGTGCTGCCCCCGCCGCCGCCGCCCCTGCCGGGTGATCTGGTGGCGCCGGGATTCTTCCCGCCGCCCCCGCCACCCGCTCCGGCCCCGGCTCCCGCTGCGGCACCGGCGGCCCCGGCCCCCGCCCCTGCTGCGGCACCGGTGGCCCCGGCCCCCGCGGCTGCTGCGGGGCCGGTCGTCCCGAAGAACCCTGCCGGTGGTCCCGCGTCGGTGCCGAAGTCGAGCACCAACACCAGCACCGCCAAGGGCCAGAACAACTCGCCGTACACCGGCGATCCGGTGTTCGCGCCGCCGCGCTTCAACCCGGTCAGCGGCGCCCTGGTCGGGGTCGCCAAGCCGATCATCATTGATTTCCAACGGCCCATCGCCGACCGGGGGATGGCCGAGCAAGCCATCCACATTTCGTCCAACCCGCCGGTATCCGGAACCTTCTACTGGACCACCGACACCCAGGTGCGGTGGCGGCCCTACGACTTCTGGCCGGCCGGCACCCTGGTCAACATCGACGCCAGCGGCGCCAAGTCCAGCTTCCGGGTCGGTGATTCAGTGATCGCCACCATCGACGACAGCACCAAGCAGATGACGGTGACCCGCAACGGCGAGGTCGAGAAGGTCATGCCGATCTCGATGGGTATGGACAACGGCATCCATGAGACCAAGAACGGCACCTACTACGTGCTGGAGAAGTTCCCCGAGCTGGTGATGGACTCCTCGACCTACGGAGTTCCGATCAATTCGGAGTACGGCTACAAGATCAAGGTGCCGTGGGCCGTCCGGATCGACAACAGTGGCGGCTTCGTGCACGGCGCCGCATGGTCGGTCGGTGATCAGGGCGTCCGCAACGTCAGCCACGGGTGCATCAACCTCTCCCCGGCCAACGCCAAGTGGTTCTACGACAACTTCGGCAGTGGAGACCCGGTCGTGGTCAAGAACTCCGGGGGTGGGCTTTACACCCGACCCGACGGCGCCGACGACTGGCAGTGGACGCTGTACTGATCGACTGAATCAGTACGCACCGAGGTCAGTTCCAGATCCGCACCCGCTGTTGGGGTTCGAGGTAGAGCGCGTCATCCTCGGTGACGTCGAAGGCCTCGTAGAAGGCGTCGATGTTGCTGATGACGCCGTTGCAGCGGAACTCCGGCGGTGAATGCGGGTCGACGGCCAGACGGCGCACCGCCTCAGCCGGCCGGGACTTGGTCCGCCAGACCTGGGCCCAACCGAACAGCACACGTTGCACCCCGGTCAGTCCGTCGATCACCGGTGCCGGCTCGTCGCCCAGGGATAGCCGGTAGGCCAGCAGCGCGATCGACAGCCCACCGAGGTCACCGATGTTCTCTCCGACGGTGAACGCGCCCTGTACGCACGGCGGTTCGGGACGGTCCTGCAGGTCGCGCGGCACGAAGGCGTCGTACTGCTCGATGAGCATGCCGGTCCGCACACCGAACTCGCGCCGATCCTCATCGGTCCACCAATCCACCAGGTGACCATCGCCGTCGTACTTCGAGCCCTGATCGTCGAAGCCGTGGCCGATCTCGTGGCCGATCACCGCGCCGATTCCGCCGTAGTTGGCCGCATCGTCGGCGTCGGCATCGAAGAACGGGGGCTGCAGGATCGCGGCGGGGAACACGATCTCGTTCATGCCGGGGTTGTAGTAGGCGTTCACGGTCTGCGGCGTCATGAACCACTCATCGCGGTCGACCGGACCGCCGAGCTTGGCCAACTCCCGGTCGGTCTGCGCTTGCGCACCGCGAATGACGTTGCCGTACAGATCATCCCGGTCGATCACCAGTGATGAGTAGTCACGCCACTTGGCCGGATAGCCGATCTTGGCGGTGAACTTGTCCAACTTGGCCAGCGCCCGCTCCCGGGTGGCCGGTGTCATCCAGTCCAGGTCGCTGATGCTGACCCGATAGGCCTCTTTCAGATTGGCCACCAGGACGTCCATCCGGTCCTTGGCTTGCGGAGGAAAGTGTCGTTGCACGTAAATTCGGCCGACCGCGTCGCCCATCAGGCTCTCCACCAGGGAGACGCCGCGCTTCCAGCGCTCGCGGATCTGCTCGGTACCGGTCAGGATGCGGCCGTAGAAGGCGAAATCCTCCTCGACGATGTCGGTGGTCAGCACCGACGCCCTGGCGTGAATCAGCCGCCACCGCGCCCAGTCCTGCCAGTCGGCTATGTCTTGATTCGACCACAGCGCAGCAAATGCGGTCAGGTAATCCGGCTGGCGCACAATGACTTCAGAAATATCGGCGACTTCAGAGATATCGGCGACTTCAGAGACACCAGCGGGCGTGGCGCCCAGGGCTGTGACCCAGTTGGACCAGTCGAACCCTGGCGCCCAGTCGGGCAACTCCGCGAAAGTCCGCAGGTTGTAGCTCAGGTCGGCGTCCCGGCGGCGCACCACATCCCAGTGTTCGGCGGCCAGTGTGGTCTCCAGGGCCACGATCCGTCCGGCCCGCTGCGCGTACTCATCGGCCGTCCCGCCGAAAACCCGGGCGAACATCGCCGCGATGTGGGTCGGGTAGGCACCCAGAATCGCCGAGTGCTGCTCGTCGCGGTAGTAGGACTCGTCGGGCAGGCCCAGGCCGGACTGGCTGAAGTGGACCAGGTAGCGGGAGGAATCCTTCGAGTCAGTGTTGACGTAGAGACCCACCCCGCCGCCGACGCCGGTGCGCTGCAACCGGCCGAGCACGCCAGCCAGTACCGCCCGGTCCGCAGCCTCGTCGATGAGGGCCAATTCCGCCCGCAATGGCGCCAGCCCCCGATGTTCGACGACGTCCTCGTCGACGAAGCTGGCGTAGAGGTCGCCGATGCGCTGTTCGTCGCACGGTGCCGCGTCCTGGCCCGCCGATGCGGCTGCTTCGGCGATGATCTCGCGCACCTGTTCCTCGGCGCGGTCATACAGCAGGCGGAAGGCGCCGTCGGTGGCGCGGTCGGCGGGCATCGCGTAGTCGGCAAGCCAGCGGCCGTTGACATGCCCGAACAGGTCATCCTGCGGGCGGACCGCCGGATCGAGGTGGGCCAGATCGATTCCGGAGCGTTGGATTTCTACCGTCACCTCTCCATCTTTACCTACCGTCCCTGCGGGCTTCGCTCCTGCCCGCGGTGCCGGCCGACGCTGCCCGGTAGCCTCGCCTGCATGCCAGCGGCCGATGCGGACAGCGACAACATCAGCACGGCGGGTCCCCCGGATGAACGGCCCGCCGGCGCAATCACCGGCTTGGGTGTGACCTCCGCAGTGCTGGCTCTCGTCGCGGTGGCGGCCGCCGCCCTCATCTCAGTGCTGTGGTCCGGCCACCGGTCGGCCGAGGCGGACCGCGACTATCAGGCCGGGGTGATGCAAGCAGCCGCCGAATGGACCGGAATTCTGATCAACATCAACACCGACAACGTCGAGGCCAGCATGGTGCGGCTTCGGGACGGAACCGTCGGCGAGCTCAACACCGGTTTTGAGAAGTCCATCGCGCCCTACCGTGAAGTGGTCAAGACGCTGCGGTCCACGACCACCGGAGACGTCGAGTCGGTGTCGATGGAGGTCATCCACCAGGACCTGAACACTCAGCCCGGACAGCGTCCGCCCGCCCCGCCGGCGTTGCCGGAAGAGTTGGCTTCCCGCACCGACACCGTCCTGGTGGTGGCCACCTCGGTCAGCGAGAATGCCGGCGGTAAGCCGACAACCGTGCGCTGGAATCTGCGCCTGGGGGTCGCCGAGGTCGATGGGGCGCCGAAGATCACCCGACTGGAGTCATTGCGATGAGGAATGCCGCTCGGGTCCTGGCTTTCGATGTCGCCGCACCCCTCGTCGCCATCGGCGCGTTGTTGATGATCGGGGTGATGCTCGGCTGGCCGCTGTGGTGGGTCTCGGTGTGTTCGATCCTGTGCGTGCTCATCGTTCAGGCGGCGATCCTGAACATCGTTCTCTATCGACGAGATTCGGTGACTATGGGCACCGACGACGACACCCCTGGACTGCGCCTGGCTGTGGTGGGGTTGACGACCGCGGCGATGGTGGTGGCGGCGGCGGTCGGTTACACCCGCTGGACACTGCCTGATCGGCAGTTCACCGGCGACACAACCGAGGTGGTCCGGCTGGCGTCGGTCGTCGCGGAGGCGACCGCGACGTTCGCACCGTCCACCCCGACTGCCGCGCTGGATCGGGCCACCGCATTGATGGCGCCTGAACGTGCCGAGGTGTTCAAGAGCCAATTCGCCTCTGCCACAGCAGATATGGCCAAAAGGCGGGTGACCGCCGACGCCAAGACGATATCGGCGGGGCTGGAGGCGCTGACCCCGGCGTCGGCTACGGTGGCCGTGCTGATGCGTGGAACCCAGGCCGAGCCCGGGCAGCAGCCCAGCAGTGCGGTGCTCGCGCTGCGGGTGGCGCTGTCCAAGCAGGACGACCGCTGGCTGGTGGTGGACATCATTCCGATCAGCGCGCGCTGATCAGCCGGGCGTAGTCCACCTTCAGGCAACGGTCCATGACCACGGTCAGACCTTCGGCTCGTGCTTGTTCGGCCACCTGCGAGTGCCGCAATCCTTGTTGTAGCCAGAGGTATTTCGGGTGCGGGCGCAGTTGGAGAGTCTCCTGCAGAACCGCCGGTAGATCGTCGTAGCGGCGGAATACGTCCACCATGTCGGGGACCACGGGCAGGTCGGCGAGGCTGGGGTAGGCCTGGATGCCGCGCACCGTGGTGGCGTTCGGGTTGACCGGGTAAAGCTCGAAGTGGCTGTGCCGAAGGAGATAGCGGAATACGTCGTTGCTCGGACGGGCTGGGTCGTCGGAGGCGCCGACTACGGCAACCGTGCGAGTGTCGCGCAGGATGTCGCGCAGCTCAGTCGGGTTCGGGGTACTCATCGTCGCGTTCCAGTGTGGGCCGGGTCTGGTTCTGTTGGGCGCGGATCTTGGCGAACCGGTCGGAAAGCCGGCGCATCCGGATCATCAGCGAGGCCGGTGGACTGACCGTCGCATCCAGATAGCTGCCGAACTCCTCGCGGCTGACCCCGATGCGGGAGGCGAATTCCTGATCAGTCAAGCCCGACCGGGTCTGCAGAATGCGCACGTGTCGGGCGGCCTCGGTGCGCTCATTGGCCTCGAGGTGGTTGCGGGCCCGTGCCAAGACCTCATGTAGTGCTTGGGAAACGCCGTACGGCGCAGCGGATTCCAGGACTTCCTCGACCTGGCGGGCGGTGCGGCCGTAGGGGTCTCGCTTGATGGCCACGACGATGCGCTGCCAGACGGTGATGTCGCCACTTTGTAGCGCCGCGCGGATTGACGACGTCGGCCAGAATTCGACGGGAGTGTCGTCGACGGGCCGTTCGTATGGGCGCGTCAACCGGCCTCCTCGAGGATTGCCACCGACAGTGACAGGCAGCGTCGCCGCACATCGTCCCATGCGGCCGGCGTCTGCGAGCGGTCCGGCCGGTCGTCTGCGTCATCGAGGGGGATCGGTTCGGCCAGCCGACGAACCAACTGGGTTGCCAGCCAGAGTCGTTCGGGGCGTCCGGCGCTGTAGTACCTGTCGATTCCAGCCAGCACGGAGGCGGCGTTGTCGATCCCCATCGCGTCGGCGAGGCCGGCCAGGTCGCTGAAGTCGGCTCGGGTGTTGCGGCATAACACCAGGAAGGCCTTCATCCGCAGCGCCTCGGCGGCGGTGGGAATCTGCAGCCGGTCACCGGTGGGGAGCTGCACGTTGGTGGTCTCCACGGGCCCGGTGCGGGGCATGGCCGCCGCGGACTCGCCCCTGGTTTCGAGGGCCTCCAGGGCGATGGACAAGCGGTCCCGCCACACCGTCACCGGATGCACCGGTCGGGTGGGGGCGGACACCGCCGCAAGGCTGCCCGACCGGGCCGCCGCAATCGCCTCCTGCCGACGGGCGGGTGCCCCGCCGCAGCCACTGAAGGCCAGCGGGTCGACGATGCTGACCCTAGCCGGGGCCAATTCCTTGAGTCGGGCGGCGTTGCGGACCACAGTGCGCAGGTCACCGGGCGGCGGGGCGATCGAGGAGATGTCGTCGGGAATGACGATGACGTCGCCGACATCCAGCTTGGGCAGCGGTTTGTCGAAGTCCACCGACGGCAGAATGCGGGCCAGCCACCCGGGCAGCCACCAGTTCCACCGGTCGAACACCGCCATCAAGGCCGGCACCAGCACCATCCGCACCACCGTGGCGTCGACCGCGATGGCCACCGCGCACGCCACTCCCAGTTGGGCCACCAGGGGCATGCCGGCGAAGGCGAAACCGACGAAGACGGCGATCATGATCAGGGCGGCGCTGGTGATGGTGCGGGCGCTGGTGGCCACCCCGTAGGCGACCGCGTCGCGGGTATCCCCGGTCTGCAGGTAGCGCTCCCGGATGCGGGTGAGCAGGAAGATCTCGTAGTCCATGGACAGGCCGAACGTCATGGCCAGCACCAGCGGTGGGATGGTGCTGTCGATCGAGGTGATCGGCTCGAAGCCCAGCGGCTCCAACCAGCCCC
>Ga0164292_10000920_pt1 | contig 23418 bp, 26 predicted proteins | sample GEODES117metaG_FD_111486 | JGI IMG/M metagenome (GOLD analysis project Ga0164292, IMG submission 111486) | Eutrophic lake water microbial communities from Lake Mendota, Wisconsin, USA - GEODES117 metaG | ecosystem: Environmental > Aquatic > Freshwater > Lake | place: USA: Lake Mendota...
AAAGGGTTTCGGTTTCATTGCAGTTGATGGTGGCGGACAAGATGTATTCGTTCACTACTCAGCAATTCAAGGAAACGGTTACAAGTCCCTTGAAGAGGGTCAGGCAGTTTCATTTGAGGTCGTGCAGGGTCCAAAGGGTCCTCAGGCCGATGCAGTAAATCCTGCCTAATAACACTTACACGCTTTACTAAAAATCCCCGGTACGAAAGTACCGGGGATTTTTTTAATCTTATTTTTTAGGCTCTGGCGGAATCTCGCCAACTTTTGCTAATTGTTTTGCAACAGCTTTCGCGGGTGAGAGATCTTGTCCTTTGTTCCACGCTTCTAAATATTTCCATGGCAATACAGCACCGCGTCGTACCCACCAAACATTTGGCTGTGTTGGTGTTGGCCATGAAATTCCAAAGTGAAGATGTGGCGACGTTCCGCGAGCGCTTCCGGTGCTACCAATTGTTCCAAGTATTTGTCCGGCCTTAACTGAAACTCCAGGTTGGATACTTCTTACAACCGTGCGCAAATGCGATCCGTAATAACGAACTCCATCTGTACCGATGACAGAAACGTATAGTCCACCGCGTTCAATTCCTAGATTTGTTTTTCCGCTCCATGTATCTGTGCGACTAACTTCATCGACTACGCCATCAATAGGTGAGACAAATTTGCAGCCCTGCTTGGCCAATATGTCTGTAGCTGGGTAATCATGATGGGCACGTGCGTAATTGACCTTGCACTCAGGTACCGGAAATACATAGACCGGGGCTGCAACTGCTGGAGTAATGCCCACTATAAGAATTGACACAAGAATCACAGATATTCGGCGCAACATGGGTCGAGGTTATCTCACAATCCTGTGAGAAGATTGGATGTGCTTAAGTTTTCATACATGGCGATGTTGCTCTTCGTGATCTTCGGATCATTCTGGCTAGAGATTGTTCTAAAGATTGGTGTGCTACGCCGCATCAAAAGAACGGTCTTGAGCATTCTTCCTATATCGACCATGTTTTTGATTTGGGATGCCTATGCAATTAGGCAAGGTCACTGGTTTTTCGATCGTGAGAAAATCCTGGGAATCTATGGTCCTTTTGATATTCCACTCGAAGAGTTTCTGTTTTTCATCATCGTTCCACTAGCTGCAATCATGACAATTGAAGCTGTAACCACAGTAAATAAGCATTGGAAGCAGCGCTATGACGTATAGCCAAATCGCAATTGCTGCAGCCATCATTGCAATCATCATTGATTTAACTGTGTCCAGCCAACCACTGCTTAAGCGCCGTGCTTTCTGGGCTTCTTATGCAATCATCTTGCCATTTCAATTACTTACTAATTGGTGGCTCACTTCTCGAAACATTGTTATGTATAGCCCTGATGCAATCTTCGGATTACGTATTGCGTCCGCTCCGGCAGAAGATCTTCTCTTTGGTTTTGCTTTAATTCTTGGCGTAATGGGTATTTGGGAATACCTGGGCAGGCGCGGAATTTCTAGAGAGTAAGAATTAAAAGTAAGATTGCCAAGCACGTCAGGGGCGGTAGCTCAGTTGGTTAGAGCCCGGAACTCATAATTCCGTCGTCGTCGGTTCGAGCCCGACCCGCCCCACTTCAGATTGTGAAAATTACTTCAGATCAAAACGATCTGCGTTCATCACCTTGGTCCATACAGCAACAAAGTCCTTAACAAACTTTTCCTTGTTATCACTTTGTGCATAAACCTCGGCGTATGAGCGAAGAATTGAGTTTGAACCGAAGACTAGATCTACACGTGTTGCAGTCCAATCAATCGCGCCAGTCTTGCGGTCACGAATGTTGTAGAGATCCTTTCCTGCTGGCTCCCATGTGTACTTCATGTCTGTGAGATTTACGAAGAAGTCTGTTGTGAGTGCTCCAACATTCTTTGTAAATACTCCGTGTGATGAACCACCGTGGTTTGTGCCAAGAACGCGCATTCCACCAATGAGTACAGTCATTTCTGGAGCTGTGAGTCCCATTAACTGAGCTCTATCTAGCAATAACTCTTCTGGTGATACTGCGTATTCCTTCTTAACCCAGTTACGGAAACCATCATGAATTGGTTCGAGAACCGCATAGCTAGCAACATCTGTTTGTTCTTGTGTTGCATCACCGCGACCTGGAGCAAATGGAACAGAGATCTTGACACCGGCTGCTGCTGCTGCCTTTTCAACGCCAATGTTTCCAGCCAAAACAATTACGTCAGCGATGCTTGCGCCGCTCTCCTTTGCAATTGGTTCGAGTACTGCAAGAACTTTGTTCAAACGTGAAGGTTCGTTGCCCTCCCACTTGCGCGCAGGCTCTAGACGAATTCTGGAACCATTTGCACCACCACGAAGATCAGAACCGCGGAAAGTACGAGCGCTATCCCAAGCAGTAGAAACAAGCTCTGCAACTGAAAGACCGGCTGCTTCAATCTTTGCCTTAACCGCTGCAACATCATAAGAAGTTGTACCTGCAGGAATTGGATCCTGCCAAATCAAATCTTCTTTTGGAACATCTGGTCCGATGTAGCGAATCTTTGGTCCCATATCGCGGTGTGTGAGTTTGAACCACGCCCGTGCAAATGCATCATCTAGCAGTGCAGGATTTGCATGGAACTTCTTTGAGATCTCGAGATAAATCGGATCCTTAATCATTGCCATATCGGCATCAGTCATCATTGGGTTGTAACGAATTGATGGATCTTCAACATCGACTGGCTTATCTGCAACTGCGATATTTGTTGGCTCCCATTGGTGAGCACCTGCTGGTGATTTTACGAGCGCCCAATCATGCTTAAAGAGCATCTCAAAGTAACCGGCATCCCACTTTGTTGGCTCTGATGTCCAAGCGCCTTCAATTCCACTTGTAACTGTATTGCGACCAACTCCGCGCTTTGTGTGGTTGTTCCAACCTAAACCTTGTTCAAAAATATCCGCAGCTTCTGGTGCTGCTCCGAGCAACGATGCGTCACCATTACCGTGAGCCTTACCTACTGTGTGACCACCTGCAGTTAATGCAACGGTCTCTTCGTCATTCATCGCCATGCGTGCAAAAGTTTCACGAACATGTTGTGCAGTGAGTAATGGATTTGAAACGCCGTTGATGCCTTCAGGGTTTACATAAATTAATCCCATTTGAACTGCTGCTAATGGGTTTTCTAATGAGCTTGCATCTGTGGTGTCTGCATATCGCTCATCACTTGCCATCATGAGCTCAGCTTCTGGGCCCCAGTAAATGTCTTTTTCTGGATGCCATACATCTTCGCGACCAAAGGCAAAGCCGAATGTCTTAAGCCCCATGCTCTCGTAAGCGATGGTTCCAGCAAGAATAAATAAGTCTGCCCAGCTCAGTTTGTTGCCGTACTTTTGCTTAATTGGCCAGAGCAAACGACGGGCCTTATCAAGATTACCGTTATCCGGCCATGAGTTAAGGGGTGCAAATCTAAAACTTCCGGTGCCTGCGCCGCCACGTCCATCAGCAACGCGATATGTACCTGCTGAGTGCCACGCCATACGAATCATTAATCCGCCGTAGTGGCCCCAGTCAGCTGGCCACCACTCTTGTGTCTGTGTCATAAATTGATGTACATCTTTTTTCAATGCTGCAAAATCTAAAGTTTTAACTTCTTCGCGATAATCAAAATCTTCACCGAGCGGATTTGTCTTGCGATCGTGTTGATGCAAGATGTCGAGGTTCAGGGCATTTGGATACAGGTAAGTATTTGTCTCTACTCCATGAGTGATGGCTCCGTGGGCTACTGGGCACTTTGCTTCCATGATGACCTCATTTTCGTCTGCGTGTGATGACCGGGCAATAATACTCAATTCCAAACAAAGCACTACTCGGGGTAATCTCACACCATTAGAAGTTCATGTGAAATTAGCAACGATTACGCCCCTTAAAGGAGATCCCGTGGCCGCACCAGTAAAAAAATGGAGCGCTAAAGATGCCAAGAAATCGATTATCACCCCTAGTGATTTGGACAATAAATATTCACGTGGAGTTCTCGGTGTAATAACTGGCTCGGCGCAATATCCAGGTGCTGCTGTTCTGACAACATCGGCAGCGGCTGCAACTGGTGTGGGAATGCTTCGCTTCTATTCCTCATCTGGCTTAGCTCACTTGGTGTTGCACTCAACTCCTTCTGTTGTTGTTTTTCCCGGAAACGTTTCTGCATGGATTGTTGGTTCCGGAATTGATGCACGTAAGCACTCATCCTGGAGCACATGGCTTCGCCATCGTCACTTTAAATCACTAAAAATTCAAGGAGTGCCAACAGTTCTGGATGCAGGTGCACTGCACTTGGCGGGAAAACTAACTCAACCAACTGTTATTACTCCGCACAGCGGAGAACTTGCGCGTTTGCTTACTGCGCGTGGTGTATCGGTGACATCAGAGGCCATCGAAGGTAATCCTAAAAAATGGGTGATCACTGCAGCCAAAACTTTAGGTGTAACGGTTTTGCTTAAAGGCTCCCAAACATATGTGGGTTATGACGACTTACTTATTGAGTTGCCGGTTGCTACGCCATGGCTTGCAACCGCCGGCACGGGTGATGTTCTTACAGGAATCCTTGGCTCACTCGTTGCGACAAACTTTATCGAAGTGTTAAATAACAAATACCGATTAGCAGAACTTGCTGCAACGGCTGCATTTATTCATGCTAGCGCTGCAAAAAAAGCATCTGCAGGTGGGCCAATATCTGCTGAATCAATAATCCCTGAAATATCTGGAGCCATCTCTCAAATACTCAAGTAATCATGCTTTAAAGCCACATTGTTTTTCACTTCTCTATAGAGTCAAGTATGAGCATTTATTCCAGGGACTTCCCACGGCTTACTCATGTGCAGCGAGATACCCTGCGAATGCTGTCTGAAGGATTAAGTAATTCAGAGATAGCTCGAGTCAATTTTGTAAGTGAAAAAGCAGTGGAGCAAATGGTCAGCCGAATCGCACAATCTTTTAACATCTCCCAGAATCCCGCCCAAAATATGCGAGTTCTCTTAACTCTTGCCTTTCTCACAGGATTGGAAGAGGTACCTGTTTAAAGTAATCAGGTATCGTGCGCGAGATGAACGCCGATCTCGACTCACTTCGCTCTAGATGGAATGAAGTTCTAGACCTTCTCGAATCTCGAGATCGAATTGCTTGGCTCGTTTTCTTTGATGCCCGCCTGGCATCTTTTGATAGCAACGTTCTGACTTTAGATTTTTCTGATGCTCGCAAGTTTGCCTCAAGCCACGAATATGAAGCGGTGCGTCCTAAACATAAAGAGTCATTAGCTTCGGCCATAAAAGAAGTATTGAACTTAGATGTTGCGATTGAAGAGTTGTGATGAAAAATAGAGTTGCAATTGTTCTCATCTCACTCTTTGCATTCTTCGTCAGTGGCTTCTTGCCAACTCATGCTGATGAAATTCCAGTAATCACCGATGGCGGACCATTAGCGCCTATTGAACTAAAAGGCCCGGGTGGTCGAATACACGGAACTGATATCAGTCGTTGGCAGCATCCAAATGGAAAACTAATCAACTTTAAGAAAAAGCGTGCCGCTGGAATGAACTTTGTAATGATCAAAGGATCAGATACAAGAGATGAAGCAGATGCACTTGCTTACAAGTGGCTAAAGATTGATCGTGAAGCTGCCCAGGAAGCGGGTCTTTACACAGGTTTTTATCACTATGCAATCTTGCCCAACGTTGCAACTAGATCGCTCGTGATTAAAGATGCAAAGGCGCAAGCACAAAAAGTAGTGTGGCGAATCGCCTCAATAGGTGGGCTCACTGAAAAAGATTTACCGGTGGCTTTAGATCTTGAGAACAAGTGCGTAAAAGTTCGTTCAAGTGGCTCGTGCGAGAAGTACGCAACTCGAAGCACCGTCACACTGTGGGCCGAAACTTTCTTGCGAGAAATTAAAGAAAAAGTTGGTCGCACACCAATTCTTTATTCGTACTCAAGTTTCCTTGAAGGTTCCATGAAGCGAAGCAAGGAATTGGCACAGTACCCGCTATGGATTGCGCAGTATGGATTAGATCCTGCTGAGCCGGGCAATCACCCAGGAATGAAAGAAAGTGGTTGTTATGTGCATTCGTGGACAGCTGCTAATTGCAAAGCTCAATGGACTATGTGGCAATACTCATCGTGTGGAATCGCTCCAAAATATGGAGTTCCTGGTTCTCGATTAGATCTCAATGTTTTTAGAGGCACACCCGAATCATTTGCAACACTTCGAAAAGGTTCGTGGACGCCAGAACCAGCTGATTTCATGCCTATAAATGAGCCAAGTGTGATGACTATTAAATCCGTAACATTTAGTAATACAAATCGACCGCTAGTTGTAGATGTCGATGTCATTAGACCCTCACTCGATCCAGTTGTGACGGGAACGGTGAAGTTTGTTCAAGATCCTGCTAATCCAATGCAAGTTTCTCTCAAGCAAAGAGCTGTACGTGCAACGAGTGGATCATGGACTTTATCTGTATCAGGAATTCCAGCTGGAACGTGGAGTGGTCAGATTGTTTACGAAGACACATCAGAAACACACGCAATTTCCTCACAACCAATAATTTTCACAATCGAACAAGCGTTAATCACTCCTACGCCAAAGCCAACAAAGAAGCCTGTTAAAAAACCTGTAACAGATGGTTGCCGAGGTCAGATCAAGAATTAAGCGCTAGCGAGTGCTTCTTCGATAGATTCAATCTCACGTTCGGCAAGATCACAATAAGCGTTTACCGAATCTTTTTTCTGCTTTGGGGTCCAACCAAGCACTGGCGCAATAATTGTTGCTACTTCATTAGCTAAATCCACTGCGCTATTTGGCGCTTCAAAAGCTAAGCGTGTACGACGCGAAATCACATCATCAACACTGCGTGCACCTTCATGGCTAGCAGCGTAGTAAATCTCAGCCTTGAGATATGGCAAATCTTTTGTGAGCGGTTTTGCTAACTTTGGATCATCTTTAACAACTTCGAGTACTTCACTGATCAGCGATCCATAACGGTTGAGTAAGTGAACAACACTGTCAACGCTGAGTCCGCTTTCTTCTGCAATACGTTCTGCTTGTTGCACCAAAGCAAAGTAACCATCAGCGCCAACAATCGGTAGTTTTTCAGTGACGCTCTCAGGGATTAATCGACGTAATTCGATACCTGCAAGATCAATAACATCTTTACCCATCACGCGATAGGTCGTGTATTTACCACCAGCGATACTGACAAATCCCGGAGCACTTCGATCAACTGTGTGCTCGCGTGAAAGCTTTGTAGTTGCAGAGTCTTTTTTGTTTGCAACGAGTGGACGCAAACCTGCATAAACGCCAATAACATCTTCAATCTTTAGCTTTGGCTTAAGAACTTTGTTTGCTTCTTTGATGATGTATTCGACATCTTCTCGCTCTGCTAAAGGCGCGCGGCGATCTGCGGTGTATGGGGTATCAGTTGTACCGACAATCCATTTATTGGCCCACGGAATCAAGAAGAGAACCGAAAGTTCGGTCTTAAGAATGATTCCTTCTTTGGATGCGATAGCTTTCTTTGGCAAAACAATGTGTACACCTTTGCTCATGGTGACGTTATAGCCAGGCTTTAAACCAAATGAATCATGGAGTTCATCGCTCCAGATTCCAGCGCACATCACTGTGGCGGTGGCTTTAATCGTTATCAATTTTCCGCTTTCGATATCGCGCGCTTTTACGCCGAGCACTCGTTTGCCTTCACGAACAAGGGACTCCACTCTTATGTTTGTAGCGATAACAGCGCCGTGACGAGCCGCTGTGCGAGCAATCATCATCGTGTGACGTGCATCGTCAACTTGGGCATCAAAGTACTTAATTGCACCAGTAACAAGGTCTGGTCGTAGCGATGGAGCAATCTCTGCAATTTTTTTCTGGCTTATGTGTTTGTGTCCCGGAAGCGCACGTTGAAATCCGCGCAACGCGTCATAGAGAGCAAGTCCTGCGCCAACATATGTGCGTTCGCGTACTTTCTCGTGCAGCGGATACAAGAATGCAAGTGGTTTTACTAGGTGTGGAGCTAAGGATGCAACCATTAGCTCACGTTCGTGAAGTGCCTCGCGTACTAACTTAAAGTCATATTGTTCTAGATAACGCAATCCACCATGAATGAGTTTGCTGGAACGACTTGAGGTTCCGGATGCGAGATCTGATGCTTCAACGAGTGCGACTTTTAAACCACGTGATGCCGCATCAAGTGCTGCGCCTACGCCAGTGACTCCACCACCAATAACAAGTACATCAAATGTGTTTGTAGCTAAGGATTTAAGCGCAGCATCGCGTTGATCTGGGTTTAGGTGCGATGAGAACAAGGCTTCAATCCTTTCTATAGAAAGTGATGTATATGTAGGCTAAGCGTAACGCGAGAGGCAATACAAAGACACTTATGACTTTCATTGGAGCCTTAGATCAAGGAACGAGTAGTACTCGTTTCATGATTTTTGATGCCGATGCACGCGTTATCGCATCCCACCAACTTGAGCACACACAAATTTTTCCTAATCCTGGCTGGGTCGAACATGATGGCGCAGAAATCTGGTTGCACACACAAGAGGTTATTGCAGGGGCTTTAGCTAAAGCCGGGATTAAATCCAATGAGCTAAAAGCTATAGGAATCACTAATCAAAGAGAAACAACCATCGCATGGGATGTCACAACAGGTAAGCCCCTTCATAACGCATTGGTATGGCAGGACACCAGAACTGCAGAGCTGATGGATAACTTAAGTCAGTTACAAAAAGAGTTGATTATCCATCGCACCGGTCTTGCCATAGCGCCTTATTTTTCTGCCAGCAAAATGAAGTGGCTTATTCAGAACGTACCTGCAGTTGCTGCTGCAGTGAAAGCAGGCACTGCGCGTATCGGAACAATGGACTCATGGATTCTTTGGAATCTATCCAAGGGAACTTTTGCGACAGATGTAACGAATGCAAGCAGAACAGCGCTAATGAGTTTAGAGACTCTCGATTGGGACCCCGAATTATTGGCACTCTTTGAAATTCCGCGCGAAGTGTTGCCAGAAATCAAACCAACTTCACACATATTTGCACAGACGCCAGAAGGCGTTCCGATTGCAGCACTCGTTGGAGATCAACAAGGTGCGATGATCGGGCAGGCCTGTTTTGATGTGGGTGACTCAAAGACAACATATGGCACGGGAAACTTTGCTCTTCTAAACACCGGAACCGAAATAGTTAGATCGCGACATGGTTTGCTGACGACTCTGTGTTACAAATTCGGAGATTCTCCTGCTGTGTATGCACTTGAAGGATCTGTGGCCGTAACTGGGGCTGCAATCCAATGGTTGCGCGATCAGTTGGAAGTAATTAAATCCTCATCAGAAATAGAAGCGCTGGCTAATAGTGTGAGCGATAATGGTGGTGTTTATTTTGTTCCGGCTTTCTCAGGATTGTTTGCACCGTATTGGCGCAGTGATGCACGCGGAGTCATAGTTGGATTAAGTCGCGCAAGTACTAAAGCACATCTTGCTAGAGCAGCACTCGAAGCAATTGCATACCAAACTCGAGATGTATTAGATGCCATGTCAGCAGATAGCAAAGTTGCTTTAAAATCAATGCGCGTTGATGGTGGCGCAACTGCCAATAATTTATTGATGCAAATTCAATCCGATGTTATGGGAATCGAAATCATTCGCCCACAAATTATTGAAACAACTGCGCTAGGTGCTGCCTACGCTGCAGGTCTTGCAGTTGGGGTTTGGGCATCACCAAATGAATTACGAAATAAGTGGCGTGAAGATCATCGTTGGAGTTCAACACAAAATCCCGATTTACGCGCAGAAAAATATGCACAGTGGAAGAAAGCGGTAAATCGCACGCTTAATTGGATAGAGTAGACACACTATGAGTCCGAAACTCGGCGCAGATGTAACGCGCACCGATCGCCCACTCTCTGATGGCCGCACAATTCGTTATTACGATACACACGAGCAAGTGCGCGCTGCCAACGACAAGCGCGAAAAGGCAGATCAACCAGGCATTGGTGAACTTCGTTTAGATCCACTCGTTAATGAATGGGTTGTCATGGCTGCTCATCGACAAGGTCGAGTATTTCTTCCGCCAAAAGAGTTGTGTCCTCTCTGTCCTTCTACTGGAGAGAATCTGACAGAAGTACCTGAAAACGATTATGAAGTTGTGGTTTTTGATAACAAAAATCCATCACTACGTCTGCCAGAAGGTGACTGGGCGCTGCCAGATATTGTGGGCCCAGATACAGACGCAGGAAGTGCTGCTGGAAAGTGTGAAGTTATCTGTTTCACAGCAGATCACGGGCAATCATTTAAAGATTTAAGCACCGAACGCATTCGCGTCTTACTAGAGGCGTGGATTGATCGCACACGAGAGTTATCGAAAGAAAAATTCATCGCGCACATCACTCCATTTGAGAATCGTGGCGAAGAAGTAGGAGTGACACTTGCGCACCCACACGGTCAGATTTATGCGTATTCGTATATTCCTCCAAAGGTCTCTCGCATGCTTGAAATAGCAAAGAAGCATAAGGAGCGCACCGGAAAAGTTTTATTTGATGAAGTCCTCGCTCGTGAAATAAAAGAGGAAGAACGAATAGTGGCCGAGAATAAACATTGGGTTGCTTATGTGCCTTATGCGGCTCGGTACTCATTTGAAATTCATGTTGCGCCAAAGGTTTCGGTTGCAGATCTTGGTGGACTTTCAAAGGAAGTTGCCGATGCATTTCCAGCAATTGCAAAAGAAGTATTGCAACGACTTGATGGTGTTTTCGATATTCCAATGGCATACATTGCTGCGTGGCATCAAGCACCGGTACGAGAAGGTCGCGACTTATTGCGTTTACATTGGCAGATCACAAGTGTGCGCCGCGCTCCCGGAAAACTTAAATATTTAGCAGGATCTGAATCTTCTATGGGCGCCTTTATTATGGATTTATATCCAGAACAGTCGGCTGCACAATTGCGAGAAGTAAAGCTCACGTAGATGAAAATCTTGGTCACAGGTGGCGCCGGATACATCGGCTCTCATGCTGTTGAAATCCTTAAGAACAGCGGCCATGAAGTAACAGTGCTCGATGATTGCAGTACAGGCCATGCTGATTCACTTCCACCAACTGTGCGCTTTGTCCAAGGTTCTTTGCTTGATTCAGAGCTAGTTTCTCGTGCGCTTAAAGGTTGTGAAGCAGTTATGCACTTTGCCGGTAAATCACTCGTCGGAGAATCAGTTGAAAAACCAGATCTCTATCGCCAGATAAATGTTGCGGGAACTAAGGTCTTGCTCACTGAAATGAATACGTTGGGTATTAAGAAAATAGTTTTCTCATCATCGGCGGCCACATATGGTGAGCCGGAGTCTTCTCCCGTATCTGAAAGCTCTCAATGTGCGCCCACAAACCCATATGGCGAAACTAAGTTAGCAATAGAACGTGACTTATCTACAGCAGCACTGACCCAACACGTTGCAGCAATTTCACTTCGTTACTTCAATGTTGCCGGAGCACTTCAGACCGATCGTGGATGGCTTTCTGAACGCCATGAGCCTGAGACGCACTTAATTCCGAATGCACTGCGTGCAAGTGCTGATGCACCGCTACGAGTTTTTGGCCGCGATTGGAATACACCGGATGGCACATGCATTCGAGATTATGTTCATGTCGTTGACTTAATTGATGCTCATATCAAGGCACTTAACTCGCTGGTTGCCTCAGAACACCACGTAATAAATATTGGCTCTGGAAGTGGTTATTCGGTCGCACAAGTTATCGACGCTGTTTCTGTTGTAAAAAACAGCCCACTTGCAACCGTAGATGCGCCAAGACGCGCAGGTGATCCAGCCATATTAGTAGCTGATATTTCTAAAGCTCAACAATTTTTGCAGTGGAAACCTGCACGATCTTTACATCAAATGGTTGAAGATACCTTTAAAGCTAGTTAACTGGTTTGATTTCAATTACTTGAACGCCACTGATTGAACCAAGAATATTGAGAAGATCCGTTGGATCATTTCCCGGAATTGCCACAGTGAGATCGTCATAAGCATTTTCAGCATCTGATTTAGTAACGGTTAGCTCGCGAATATCTCCACCTGCAAAACCAATGGCAGATGCCAAAGCACCGAGTGAGCCTGGGTGATCAGGTAATGAAATGGATAAACGAAAGAGTGCCATGGGTACAGATTAACCGTTAGAAGGTGCTTTACCCAACTTCACTGTAAATGTCTTTGTTCCACCGTTATTAGGTAAATCAACAACAACTGCAACAGTTGCACCAGGTGCATAAGAGCGAATGCGAACAACAGCGCTTACTTGATCAGTAATGCGCTGGCCACCAATTGTTCTAATGACAGAGCCGGCAGGAATACCAACTACTTCTGCGGCTTCACCAGGTGTGAGTCTAAGAATTTTGGCGCCAACTCCTGTGTAGGTTGTATCAAAGAACACTCCAAGTATTGGTCGAGTCGATGTATTTGTTGGCGATGTAATGATTTCATCAATTATTCGCTTTGCCTCTGTTATTGGAATCGCAAAACCAAGTCCAATGTTTCCACTTGTGCCACCGGATGAAAGTGTGGCGATTGCAGAGTTAACCCCAACAATCTCACCGCGAGCATTAATTAATGCACCACCTGAGTTGCCGGGATTAATAGCGGCATCAGTTTGGATGGCATTAACAAAAGCCTCTTGACCAACGCTGCCAGCAGAGACCGGGCGATTTAGCGCCGAAACAATTCCTGTTGTTACTGTGGAAGACAAACCAAGAGGAGAACCGATCGCCAGAACAGATTCTCCGACTACTAACTTGGTTGAATCGCCTAGATTAAGAGCAGCAAGATTTCCCTTGTTTATCTGCAAAACCGCAAGATCGTACGCCTTATCGCGACCGACAATTCTTGCGACAACTTCGTCTCCATTTGAAAATTCAACCGTGATTCTTCCAGTGCCTGAAGCTGCTGAATCAATCACGTGATTATTTGTGACGATATATGAAGATGAACTAGTTGATTGATAAACCCATCCGGATCCTGTTCCACCACCAGTTGGTGTTGAAACGGCAATCGATACAACTGATGGAGTCACTGTTGCTGCAATATTTTTCACATCAAAGGAGTTTGTTGTTAGCTCAAGTGCGGTGCGTCCTTTTGTGCACTTTCCATCTGCGGATAAGAAGAGCGCCTTAGTCTTATTATCGACGCACGCCTTTACCCCACCTGTGTTACTTGTTTCAGCAACTGCAATACCACCGGCAACGCTGGCACCGAGAATAAAAGCTATAACTACATTGATACTACTTTTTTTCATTTAAGACTGCACAACCCATCCGCTTTTAATTAATACGTTAATTTTTGCCAGTGGACTCTTTGCTTCACCGGAGACCACTTTGCCTGCATTAAAAGGATCAAATGATGCACCGTGACATGGACAAACTAATTTCTTGCCTGCTTTGAAGTAATCAACGGTGCAGCCTTGGTGTGTGCAAATTGCAGAGTAAGCAAATACTCCGGTCTTTGTTCGAAATAAGAATGCAGGGGCGCCATTGGCTGCTACGAATTTTTGATTAGCACCGATTGGAAACTTAGAGACTTTGATGATTCTCTTTGGCGAAGCTGCAACTGCTGATTGCGTGCGACCGAAAATCCATGCACCGGCAGCGAGTGCTGTTCCGCGTATAAAACCTCTGCGATTCATTCGTGATTCCCAATCGATCTGTAATGCCTCAACGTAATCATTTAACCTGAGAGAAGCCTGAGAAATTCCTGCTCCCTGACTTGGATTCGAACCAAGAACCTGCCGGTTAACAGCCGGCTGCTCTGCCATTGAGCTATCAGGGACTATTCGTTACTCGTGAAGAGTTACGAGCGCACACTCTAGCGCACGGCGAAGGGGTGGTCTAAATCGAAGCGGAGTTAAAGCCCACCGAGGGCAAGGTCGTGCAAGGTGCGCCGAGTGCTTTCAAGGGCCACAAGTTGGGCGAAAGCGGCGTTGTATTCGGCTTCATTTTCAACTGGATTGAGTCGTTGCAAACTTGATTTGAGTTCTGCAATGGCGCGTGAAACAGATACTTCGCGCAGGCGCGCAATAATGCTTGCAACATAATGTTCAGTTATCTCACCATCAGCGCGAATTGGTTCGACATTTAACTCAGTAAAGAGTGACTTCATATTTTCATTCGTAATTTTATCTATCGTCAGCGCTGTGTTATCCGGCGCCATCTGATCGATGACTGCGCGTAACTCTTGATAAGCAGGATGTGTAAACGCTGTTGGTTCCAGTGATGTGAAATCTATTGCCAACGCCGGTGCTTGTAAGCGCGCCTTCAATACTTCGCGTTCAAGAATTAATCGTGGCTCTTGTGGATCTGGGCGCCATTCTTGCGGCACAACTTCTGGTGCACTTGGATCAACACTTACCTGTGGTGTTTTCTTCATAGCTGTTGCAACCGCAGAAGATACTTGTTCGACTTCTACTCCGAGCCAACCAGCCAATGAACGTGAATACTCTGGTCGTAAAGATTTATCTCGTATTTGTGCAACTAGTGGTGCAGCTGCGTTAAGGGCGCTAATGCGACCTTCAGGAGTTGTCAGGGTGTACTTGGCTAACTCTGCGCGAATAGCAAATTCAAAGAGTGGAACACGTCGTGCAATCAAATCACGTAGCGCTGCATCGCCTTTAATTTGTCGAAGATCGCACGGGTCTAGCCCATCTGGTTCGACAGCCACAAATGTTTGCGTAACAAACTTTTGATCATCGCTAAATGCACGAAGTGCAGCCTTTTGTCCTGCGGCATCGCCATCGAATGTGAAGATAACCTCGCCGCGGAAAGCATCATCATCCATTAACAATCTGCGCAAGATGCGAATGTGGTCTGCGCCAAATGCGGTACCGCACGTTGCAACAGCAGTTGTGATTCCAGCCAAGTGCGCAGCCATCACATCTGTATAGCCCTCAACGATGACTGCTTGTCGCTTCTTTGCAATCTCTTTCTTTGCAACATCTAATCCATACAAAACTTGGCTCTTTTTGTAGATTGGAGTCTCAGGAGTATTGAGGTACTTAGGGCCTTGATCTACTTCATCACTGGCTAATTTTCGAGCACCGAATCCAACAACATCGCCTGTAATATCTTTAATTGGCCACGTTAAACGATTGCGGAATCGATCAATTGGTCCGCGCTGACCCATCTTGGATAGACCCGCAGTTTCTAATTCATCGATTGTGAAACCTTGTGCACGCAGGTGTTTGGTGAGTTGATCCCAATCATCAGGTGCAAAACCGACGCCAAATAGTTTGCACGCATCTTTATCAAATCCACGCTTTGTCAATAACTCGCGACCATGTGCAGCATCTGGTGATGTGTTGAGCTGTTCTTGGTAATACGTTGCAGCTGCAGCATTTGCAGCGATTAAGCGCGAACGCATTCCGGATGGAACAGAAGGACCAGATGAATTTTCTTCATAGCGCAGTGTGTAACCAATGCGATCTGCAAGTCTTTCGAGAGTTTCAGTAAATGTTAAGTGATCCATCTTCATTAAAAATGAGATGACATCACCGCTGGCTTGGCAACCAAAGCAGTGATAAAAACCTTTGCTTGGAGTTACGTGAAATGACGGAGATTTTTCGTCGTGAAATGGGCACAAGCCTTTTTTCTGTCCCCCGCCTGCAGACTTGAGTTGTACGTAATCTGCTACAACTTCATCAATCGGAACGCGTTCGCGAAGATAGGTAACATCTTCATCTTTAATGCGTCCGCTCATAGGCGCACTTTAGCGATTTTGAGTCAGATGGGCATGCAGGGTGTATGCACCCGGGTCAGTCAGCGCGGCAATCTGGTCGATTACCACGCGCAGACGCTCGCCATCATCTGCAGCGCGGTTCCAGTCATCGATAAATATTGCATCCAGTGCCTTCGGTGCACTCTTATATAAAAGATCTACTAATTCAACGACGACAATCTTTTGTTTTGCGTATCGTTCTTGTGATTCAGCAGCGCGAATTAAGTAGTGCCCTGCAACAGCTTTTAAGAAATCTACTTCAATTAACTGCTCGCGTGGAATCTCCAGGTTTGCGCCATAACGTGCAAGTGGTTCGTCACCATAAATTGCACGTGTTTTATTCTCTGCGGCCACTACGAAGCGACCGACTAATTGGCTCGTTGAATCCTTTAAGCGAGCAAGTGAACGGTGGCTGCCGTTGTAATTAATTGGCCAGCAAGATAGTTCTTGCAATCTCACAAGTGCATCGGATGCCTCGGCCTTTGTTGCATTGCTTCCGTAATCTTTTGTCATGCTGTCATAAATTGAATCAAAATCATCTTCAAATGTGCGCACATGAACTTGATTCGCAACGATGGCATCTTCTAGATCGTGTACTGAATATGAAACATCGTCAGACCAATCCATAATCTGCGCTTCGATGCAGCGCTTTCCTTCTGGTGCATCAGCGCGCATCCACTTATAGATTTCTACGTCATCGTCATAGACGCCAAATTTGCGTGGATTAGTTGCACGTTGCCACGGATACTTAGTTGCTGCGTCTAAAGATGCGCGAGTTAGATTCAATCCAATAGAGCGACCATCTGCATCCATTGTCTTTGCTTCTAAGCGAGTTAACAATCTAAAGCTCTGTGCGTTGCCTTCAAAGCCACCACAACTCTTTGCAACTTCGGCCAAAGCTTCTTCGCCATTGTGACCAAATGGAGGATGTCCTAAATCATGTGCCAGACATGCGGTATCCAAAAGATCAGGATCTGCGCCGAGTGATTCACCGAGTTCGCGACCAATTTGTGCACACTCAAGTGAATGCGACAAACGCGTGCGTTGAAAATCATTCTCCCAAGGAACTGCAACTTGTGTCTTTGCAGCCAGGCGACGAAGTGATGCTGAGTGAATTACTCGCGCACGATCGCGCATAAATTCAGTTCGACCTGCGCGCTTTGCTGGTTCGTTTAAAAAGCGTTCGTTATCGCGATCACTGTAAACGCTCATGCAACAACCTTATCTAGAATCTTGTTTGCATCTAAGTGGTCGCTGATGTTTATTCCAAAGTTACCCAGCGTGATGTATGCAAGATACGCTCCTGATTCACGCAATAAATATTTTCTGCTCGAGTTACGCAGTGAATTGGGTCCGAATTGCACCGGCGAGCACGTCGCAATCAACCCGCGATCATTTGCCATAGTCATGGAACGTCGACAGTGATAAGGATCAGTTGCAATAATGACGTTCTTTAACTCTCTTTTTCTCATCTCTTGTACGTACGCCTTTGTGCTCACCAAAGTGTCACGGCCTTTTTCTAGTGCAATAACTTTGCGAGCAGGTACACCGGCAGAGATAAGCCATGCTCGCCCCGATGCTGCCTCCGTTGTGCGATCCCCTGGTGCTTTTGCACCAACGGTAATAATTAATGGAGCCAGACCTAAATCGTAAACTCGCTTGGCTTCACTTAAACGCGCTTCGAATACATCTCCTGGGCGACCATCGAATTGTGCAGCGCCCATTACAACAATCGCATCGGCTGCACGTGCTTCTGGATAGTGCGCTGAATAATATGTTTTTCCAATTGCATACGTTGGAATAGCCAAAATAATAAGAAAAATAAGTGTGAAAATGCGTCGTATAAATCTAAAGATAAACATCAGCCACCCGAAAACGCATCTTCTAATTCGATTGCAACCATCTCATCTGGATCTTCCAACCAACGATCTGGCAAAGTAACAGGTCTTCCATGACTAGTGCGTCCGCGTGGTTTTTCGCCTACTTCGATGGGATACGGCTGATCATCGAGTTGATCTAAAAGTTTGCGAAAGTGCGCAAGGGATTCGATCAAACCAAATTCACGTCTTAGTTCGCGGTGCACTCTAAATCCTTTGAGATACCAAGCCATATGTTTGCGTAAATCGCGACATCCGCGATCTTCGGATTCGAAGTAATCAACAATTAGTTCGCCGTGCCTAAACATAACTTCGCGCACTTGATGAAGAGTCGGCAGCGTTCGCTCTGTTCCGCCATTAAATGCACTGACTAAATCTGAAAACAACCACGGACGTCCAAGACATCCGCGCCCAACGACTACGCCGGCGCATCCTGTTTGGCGCACCATTTCAACTCCGTCAGCGCCAGACCAAATATCACCGTTGCCAAGTACTGGCACACCAGTTGGCTTTAAGTGTTCAACTAATCGTGTAATTGCAGACCAATCTGATTTACCCTCATACATCTGTTCTGCCGTGCGAGCATGAAGTGCAACCCATGCAACACCTAAGTCTGCTGCTGACTTAGCAGCTTCTAGATACGTGTGATGATCGCTGTCGATTCCGATACGCATTTTTACTGTGACAGGGATACCAAAAGGTTTTGCTGCTTCAACAGCTGCGCCAACAATTGAACTAAAAAGATTTCGCTTATACGGAAGCGCTGCTCCCCCGCCTTTGCGAGTTACTTTTGGAACAGGGCAACCAAAGTTCATATCAATATGATCCACTAAGTTTTCTTTGCCAAGCATTGTTACGGCTGCACGCATGGTGTGTGGATCAACGCTATATAACTGAACAGAGCGTGGCCATTCACCTTTACCAGGTTCGATCATGCGCAACGTTTCTGGACGTCGCTCGATTAATGCGCGCGCTGTAACCATTTCAGAGACAAACAAACCAGCACCTTGTTCGCGGCAGAGCATGCGAAATGGTGCATTAGTAATGCCCGCCATTGGCGCCAATACAACTGGCGGATCAATTAAGTGATCGCCAGAGGCAAGTGGAAGAGTGAGCGGTTTTAGCAACCGAGTAGACGTGGCGCTAACCATGCTTCAACCTGATCAAGTGCAATGCGCTCTTGTGACATCGTGTCACGATCGCGAATTGTTACTGCGTGATCTTCGAGAGTTTCAAAGTCAATAGTGATGCAATAAGGAGTACCGATTTCATCTTGGCGACGATAGCGACGACCAATAGCGCCAGCATCATCGAAATCGATATTCCAGTTTTTACGTAACTTCTCTGCGAGATCTCGTGCTTTAGGAGATAAATCAGCGTTACGTGAAAGCGGAAGAACTGCCACCTTGATTGGCGCTAAACGATAATCAAGTTTTAGTACCGCACGCTTTTCCATTTCACCTTTGCTATTTGGTGCTTCATCTTCAGTGAAAGCATCCATTAAGAATGTAAGAGTTGCGCGATCCACACCTGCTGCAGGTTCAATAACAAATGGCGTCCATCGTTCGTTCTTCTCTTGATCAAAGTATGAAAGATCTTTGCCAGAGGCTGCAGAGTGAGCCTTTAAGTCAAAGTCTGTGCGGTTTGCAATACCTTCGAGTTCGCCCCACTCGGTGCCAGAGAATTCAAATTTGTATTCGATATCTGCTGTGCGCTTTGAATAGTGTGACAATTTTTCTTTTGGATGTTCATAAATACGTAGACGCTCAGGATTAATTCCAAGGTCCACATACCAAGCCATGCGTGTGTCAATCCAATATTGATGCCAATCTTCATCTGTGCCAGGCACCACGAAGAACTCCATCTCCATCTGCTCGAATTCACGAGTTCTGAAAATAAAGTTTCCTGGCGTAATTTCATTGCGGAAAGACTTACCGATTTGGCCAATACCAAATGGTGGCTTTTTACGCGATGTTGTCATCACCTGATCAAAGTTAATGAAGATTCCTTGCGCAGTTTCTGGGCGCAAGAACGCAAGACCAGATTCATCTTCAACTGGTCCAAGATAGGTTTTAAGCATTCCGCTAAATTGTTTTGGTTCTGTGAATTGACCTTTGTTTCCACATGCAGGGCAATTAACTTCAGCCAGCGATGCTGCAGCTTTCTTATGCTTTGCTTCATAGGCCTCAAGTAAATGATCAGCGCGATATCGCTTGTGACAAGAGGTGCACTCTGTCAGTGGATCAGAAAACGTTGCAACGTGTCCGGATGCTTCCCAGACTTCTTTTGCCAAGATCACACATGAATCAAGGCCCACAACATCTTCGCGACCAGTGACCATTGACTTCCACCATTGGCGCTTTACATTGTTTTTTAACTCAACTCCGAGTGGGCCGTAATCCCACGATGCGCGCAACCCACCATAAATTTCTGATGAGGGATAAACAAATCCGCGGCGCTTTGCAAGACCAACAATATTTTCTAAACGATCCGTTGCCATTTCATTTTCTCCATCCGGCTGGCTGTCGGCGGTTAAAGCAACATGTGTTGCGATCCGTATCTAAATTTTACTCTGAATAGGGCAATTCATATGCACCGGGCTCGTCGATGGCGCGTGCAAGAGTTGGAACCGCATTCATCTTTACATCGTTATTTCCAAGCGCGCGGCGATACGAACCTACGTTTTCCCACTTCGTTACGAGTGACCACAACGTTGGATCGTCGAGATTCTGTCCGTACTCGCCATCACTAAATCCCTGACACTTAGAAAATGCTTCCAGGGCTGTAGCCAAAAGCGTTTGAAAATGAGCTGCTTCTCCCAAAGGCACATTAAATCTGGCAACTGCGAGCATGAGATGAGCCTAGACCCTGGCTAGTTGATGAAAATGGAAATCATTCCCATTTTGTGATACCGTCCCGACATGAACATAGCCATCATCCTCGCAGGACTTACTGCTCTATCCACTTTTGCAGGGGGCGCTCTCGCGCTTCGTGCCAAAGATCGCCTCCACTTAGTTCTTGGCCTCTCCGCAGGTTTGCTCCTCGGTTTAGTTGCCTTTGACCTATTGCCAGAAGTTTTTGAGTTAAGCACTCAAGAAGTTCTGCACGCGCCTGCAGTTTCTGTGGCGCTCATCGCCGGATTCTTATTGCTTCATTTTTACGAAAAACTCTTTGGATCACACGAACCATCAGAATCTGATTACGGCCACGACCACAAGCACTCTAGAAATCTCACTGGTGCATTTGGTGCCATTGCAATGGGTGGTCACGTTTTCCTTGATGGTCTAGCTCTTGGCGTTGCATTCAAAGTTAGTTCTGATTTAGGTGTTGCAGTATTTATCGCACTCTTGGTCCATGCCTTTAGCGATGGCCTAAACACAGTTTCATTCCTGATTAAGTCTGGCCTATGGGGCAAGAAGAGTATTGGTTTATTGGGTATTGATGCTGTCGCACGAATTGGTGGCGCTGCAATCGGTTCCACTCTGGTTTTAAACGACAATCTCATTGCACTCTACTTAGCGGCATTCTCTGGAATTGTTATTTACCTTGCAACTTCACACATCTTGCCAGAGGCGCACTCCCGTCACTCATCACGTTGGACCATGGTTACGACCATTGCCGGTGTCCTTGTGATGTGGGGACTTGTTTCATACCTACATTCAGGTGATGCTCACGCGCACGGTTCAAAACAGGGCGTTCATTCTGAAGAAGATCACCATGATGAAGAAGAACATTCAGAAGAAGATCACCATGATGAAGAAGGTCATGAGTAAATCAAACCTCAAATTGATTGCAGTTCTTGAGCGAACTGGTGGTTTTGCCAGCGCTCAAGAACTGCATCAAATCCTTCGCAGAGAAGGTGACGGAATTGGATTAACAACTGTTTATCGGGCACTCCAGTCATTGGTCGATGACAAAATCGTTGATCTTCTACGCCGCGAAGATGGCGAAGCAATTTATCGTCTATGTGGAGAGAGACACCATCACCATCTTGTATGTAAGAGTTGTGGTGACACAGTTGAAATTGAAGGTGGCGCAATCGAAAAGTGGGCCAAAACAATGGCTGAAGAATTCAGCTTTCGCGATGTAGGCCACACGGCCGAGATATTTGGAATCTGCTCCAAGTGTTAAATCATGGGCGACTTTAGAGGAATACCTACCTGCGCATGTCCTGCATGCGGCTCACATCTCCTAGAGATAACTGCATCATTTAGTCCAGATACGTATGAGATTGAAATGTACTTACTTGATAACGCTCGTTGTGCAATGTGTCAGGCTCATTTAACCGCACCGACACCCATGGATCATCCAGCTGCCTAAGCTCTTCCAAACCTACGGTCGCGTTTGTTGTACTCCTCAATAGCTTTCCACAAAGTTTTGCGAGTTACATCTGGCCATAAAACATCCATGAAAACCATCTCCGCATAAACCGACTGCCACGGCAAGAAATTGCTGGTGCGCTGTTCGCCAGATGAACGCAAGAACAAATCCACATCTCGCATAGTTGGTGAATCTAAATACTTTGCAAAAGTTTTCTCTGTAATCGCATCTGCCTTAATTTTGCCTCGCTTTACATCGCGGGCTAACTCTGTTGCCGCATCGACTATCTCGGAACGGCCACCGTAATTAACACACATGTTCAAAGTTAGAGTTTTATTCTTCTTTGTTAATTCTTCTGCTTCTTCGAGCTCTGTAATCACACTCGACCACAATCGCTTTGGTCTTCCAACCCAGCGAACCCGAACGCCCATCGCATTCATCTCATCGCGTCGGCGTCTGATGACATCGCGATTAAATCCCATGAGGAACTTCACTTCATCGGGCGATCTGCGCCAATTCTCTGTTGAAAATGCATATGCGCTTATTTCTTTAACACCGTATTCGATCGCACCTTGCACGACATCAAAGAGTGCAGCTTCTCCTGCTTCGTGACCGGCAGTGCGTGGTAATCCGCGTTCCTTTGCCCAGCGACCATTGCCATCCATAACGATTGCAACGTGCTCTGGGATGTTCATACGCGCTCCACAATTGGTAATGAACGCAATCCACGTTCAAGGTGCCATTGTAAATAAGCAGCGATTAATCCACTAGCCTCGCGACGATTTTTTCCTTCGCTCTTATTTGCGCTCTCCCAATCACTGCTTAATAAAGCTGCCATTAATTCAAGTGTTTCTGGTTGCGGAGTTGCACATGCCGATGGTCGACACTCAAGGCAGACAGATCCGCCACCAACTAGTGAGAAGTATCTGTGCGGTCCTGGTGTGCCACAACGAGAACAATCTGTCATCGATGGTGCATATCCACCCAATGCAAGAGAGCGCAATAAGAACGCATCCAATACAAGTGCTGGGTCATAGCGATCATCGCAGAGTGCTTTCATTGCACCAACAACTAAGTGAAACTCTTGCACTGCCGGTTCGCGCTCTTGCGCTGTAAAACGTTCAGATGTTTCTAAGATCGCTGAAGCAATTGTCCAGCGCTGATAATCATCTGTAATCGCTTCGCCATAATTTCTTAAGGCTTCAACTTGTGTGACCGTGTCAAAGGTTTTTCCGATGTGCATTTGAATATCGACGTGGCTGCCTGGTTCTAGGCGCGCGCCAAATTTAGACATCGTGCGACGAACACCTTTTGCGACACCGCGTACACGTCCGTGCTCGCGAGTAAGCATGGTGATGATGCGATCTGCTTCGCCTAATTTCTGCGTGCGCAAGATGATTGCTTCATCGCGGTACAGGCTCATGCAGGCAAAGGTACTGGTGGCAACTATCTAATTGCGC
>Ga0164292_10000921_pt1 | contig 23402 bp, 17 predicted proteins | sample GEODES117metaG_FD_111486 | JGI IMG/M metagenome (GOLD analysis project Ga0164292, IMG submission 111486) | Eutrophic lake water microbial communities from Lake Mendota, Wisconsin, USA - GEODES117 metaG | ecosystem: Environmental > Aquatic > Freshwater > Lake | place: USA: Lake Mendota...
AGCCACCCTGCGGGGTGGCTTTTTTGTTGGCTGCCGTTTGTGGCTTGGTGTTTGTGGGTGCGTGCCGCCAACCCTCGCGACTTAGCCTCTGGGGCGTCGGCGGTGGCGAGGACCAGCCAGGGTCATGGCGGCAACACGCGATCGGTTAATCAGCCGCGGTGAGACTTGAAGATGTGATCTGTTGGATTGCTCTGGCGAGTTAGCACTTCATCCAGTCCGCCCAGATCTGCTTGCAGATCGTCGTGGCCTGTGATCCGCGTTCCTTCCTGATCGGCAAGCTCGAAGCGGGCACTCTTGCCATTCCTGGCGCCGAAGACAATGGCATCCTGATCGGAACCGGGATGGTTGTTGCCGATTCCACCTTGTCCTCCCCAGGGCAGATCATGCTTGGAGCCGATATGGAGACGATCCAGTTGGGACTGGATGAAGCCAGTGATTTCTCGGCCAAGTTCGCCGCGTTGGATGGTCTCAAGTTTTTCGAATGCATTCTTGCCATCCAGAAAGTCGAAAAGACTCTGGCCAATGGCCTGTGTGCAGGTCGCCATGATGTTGTCCTGTGGGTGAACAGCTCAGGACGGTGTCAGTCGCCGCATCCCTTTGCATCGGCACAGCATCCGATCAGCTGCTGGTCTGCAGCAAGCCCTCTGTAACGGCATTTACCTCGCCAGTCTCAAAGTGGCATCCCAGACCCAGCTGAGAACCCAGTTCCAGGCTGGGGTTACCCCTCATGCTGCCGATGCACCTGCACGAGCGGCTGACTCTGGCTCAGGCCCAGCAGGATCGGGGCGACTGGCTTGCTGCTGCTGTCAGCTATGCCGCACTGGCGGTCGATCATCCGGCGGACCATCGTTTTCTGGCCAACCAGGCCAATGCCCTCTGGCTTGCTGATCTGCCGGGGGCCGCCAGCAAGTGTTATGCCCGTGCGTTGCAGATTCGCCCCGGTTGTCCGGTGAGCCGGAAGGGGCTGGCCAGTTGCCTGCGGGATCTCAACCAGTTCGAGGCGGCTCTGCTGTTGCACCGCCAGCTGGAAGCCGAGCTGGCACCCGCCTCGGTGGACGGTTTGGCCAACCTCTGGGCCCACAGCCAGGTTCTGATCGGTCTTGAGCGTTTCAGCGAGGCTTTTCTCCGCATGGCCTGTCGTCGGCCATGGGCTGACGGTGTCGCGGAGCCCAACGACGACCCCCTGGCCACGGACCTGCTTCTGGTCAGTGAACAGGGTTTCGGCGACACCCTTCAGTTCGTGCGTTTCCTTGAGCCTCTGGTGACACGCCGCCGGGATGCCGGGCTGCGAGGCGGTGTTCTCCTTCTTGTGGAATCCGCCTTGGTGGAGCTGTTGCGTGAGGGCCTGAGCTGGCTCCCCGACCCCCCCGAGGTGAGGGCCAAGAGCGAACCCCTTCCGGCTCAGGCCATCACCTTGCTGGATCTGCCCCATGCCCTGCAGCAGGAGCAGGTTGCACCTGCCCACCCTGATGCGGCCTATCTGCTGTCGTCCTGTTGGACCGAGCATCAGGCCGCAGTGCTCGGCTTGCTCCCAGGCTTGGGAGGAATGCGGGTGGGTCTGGTGACCGCCTCTGGCAAACCTCTAGGCGATCCTTTTTGCCACCGTGAATTCCAGAAGCGCACGCTTCCGGAGAGCATCGTCTGGCGCTTGGTTCAGGAGTTGCGCGAGCGCGGGGCCCAGCTGGTTGATCTTCAGTTCGGTGCGGAGGCGGCCCGCCATCAGGCGCTCGGCCTTGATCTGCTTCAACCGGCTCTCTCGCTTGCGGGCTTCGCGGCCACCGCTCGGGTTGTGGCCCAGCTGGATCTGGTCATCAGTGTCGACACCGCGATGGCCCATCTGATCGGCGCCATGGGCCGTGAATGCTGGGTGTTGCTGCCCTGGAGCGCGGATCCCCGCTGGGGGCGTCACGGTTCCACCTGCTGCTGGTATGCCCGCAGTCGGTTGTTCCGTCAGCCCCGTCCCGGCGACTGGAACGCTGCTGTCGATCAGCTGCTGGAGACCTTCACTCGGGCGCACGTCAATCGTTCTGACCATCCATAAGGTCAAGGGGCACGGTGAACGTGGCGCATCGCAATGGAGAGCCTGCTGCAGTGGTTGGGCTGGAACCGGCTGCAGCGGCGAGGGGATGCTCTCGTTCTGCGATTCCGGGATTCGACACCGCCCACACCGGCGCCTACTCCGGCGCCTGCGGGGGGGACTGAGACCACGGCCCTGGAGCTCACTCCCTGGTCGATCGCTCGCCTGACGGTGATCACCGCTGAGGTGATCGATCGTCCCTGTCAGGCCGCCCTTGAGGCGGCCCGTTCAGCCCGGTCTTGTCTGTCGCGCTTCTGGATCGCCGCGCCGCTGGATGCTTTGGAAACCCTGTTCAGCGGTCCGATCGGCGAGGTGTATCGCCAGCTGCTGGCCGGTGCATTGCCGGCGCTGCCGCTGACCGCGGCTGAATCCGCCTGGAGGGACCAGCTTGCCGCGGTCCTCGCGGCTGGGTTTGAGCAGCCCGGCAGTGTGAATGCGCTCCTGGCTCTGCTGCCCTATCTGGACCGGGAGGCCATGCAGGTGACCAATCCCCTGCAACACCTGCCCGCCTGGCTGGTGCCGCTCTACGCCGAGCGCTGCGATCCGGGCTTGAGCGCCCAGCCGAGCTCCGCCAGGACCATGCCTCAGCTGCCGCCGGTGTCTGCCCTGCCGCCACCGTTGCCGGAACTGGCGCCGATCACGGGTGCTGCCGCCATGGCGCTGATCGGCGATGCCGGATTTCTCGGTCGCGTCAATGGCTTGATCAATCTCTATGGGCTTGATCCCGGTGATTCGGAAATCTGTCGCGATCTGGGCCTGGGGCGCCGCCAGGTGGCCCAGGTGTGGCTGGATGTCGAGAGTGAGCAGCTGGAATCCCTGTATCGGACGCCGTTCGGACAGCTCACAGACACCCTGATCGCCTCGCCCTTCCTCCGTGAACCCCTCAGCCCGGACGAACGGGCCCTGCGCCAGCAACTGGCAGAGCTGGCCGCCGATCTGCAGCATCCAAGGGCCCTGAACGCCCTGATCGCGGCGCTGCTGTACTACCCGATGGATCAGGTCAGCCTGCCGGCGGATCCGGACCTGCTGCCCCCGTGGTTGGCCGAGAGTCTGACCCGTCTGGGCGCGCGGGCTTCCAGTCAGGGCAGCTCGTTTGCCTGAGCGAGCTGAGCTGGCTGCCGCCGCATCGCTACCGGTGGAATTCGCTCCACAGCAGCCAGTAGACCAGGGCGCTCAACGGCGGAGCCAGGAGCAACGGCATCGCCGCCAGAAGGGCCAGCACGACGCCGGTCCGCAACGCCAGCATCACAGCCAGGCTCAGGTAGAGCAGCAGCAGCAGGGCGATCAGCGTGCGCGGCCGCCGCAGCTCCTGCTCCAGCCGCTGGATACGGCGTCTCCTTCTGCGGTGTGGCTGCTCCTTGGCGGGTAGCAGCGAGATCCAGTCCCAGGGCGTCATGACGGTCAGCGCAACCGTTCCAGGCTGCGCAACTTGTCTTCAAAGAAGGAGGTGAGCACGCTGATGAAGGGCCGTTGCCGCAGCTGGATGTCGGCCGTGAGGGTCATGCCTGCCTTCAGGGGCACCTGCCGCTGGCCGGCCTGCAGGTACTGACGCTGCAGTTGCAGAACCACTGGATAGAAGAGGCCCGTGGCCTCGGCGCCCAGGGCGCTGCGCATTTCCTCGGGGGTGAGGGCATCGGAGCCGATCCCGCCCACCTGCCCCGGCAACCGGCCGTAGTCGTTGGAGGGGAAGGTGTCGATCGAGAGTTTCGCCTTCATGCCCGGGCGGATGAAGCCGATCACCTTGCTCGGTACAAGAACCCGCGCCTCCAGGGTTCCGCCCGGAACGATCGCGAGCACGGGGGCTGCAGCGGCAACGACGCTGCTGGGGCTCACCCTCACGTCAAAGACGATGCCGGTCACGGGGGTGCGCAGCTGGCCGTACTGCAGCTGCTGACGCGCTGCTTTGATCTGCCCATCCAGGTCGCTGATCTGGCGCAGGTTGGCTTCGATGCGCCCGCGCAGGTCGCTGCCCGGGGTCGAGCGCACCTCGCGCAGGTTGGCCTGCAGCCTGGCGATGCTGCGCTGCTCCTCCAGCATCTGGGAGCGCAGCTTGTTGGCGCTGTCCCGTGTCTGCAGCTCCTGCACGCCACTCACAGCACCGGCCCGGGCCAGGTAGCTGTAGCGGTTGGCGATGTCGTTGGCGGTGTTCCACGACTGGCTGAGGCCGGCCAGGCGCTGCTGGCTCTGGCGCAGCTCCTCGGTGGCCGCCTGCTGGCGGCTACGCAACTGTTCCGCCTGGTTGCTCAGTTGCAGCTGTTGGTTGGCGGTCAGGCCGCCAGCCTGACGTTCGCCCAGGGCTTCAGCGTAGATGCGGTTCTCACTGAGCAGGCGTGTCCGCACAGCCTCAGCGGTGGCGAGCTGGTTGCGCGCCTGCTCGAGGTCGAAGCGCAGCAGCAGTTGGCCGGCCTTCACCGCCTCACCCTCCTTCACGAGCACCTCAGCGATCACGCCGGCCACGGGAGCCTCCACCCGCTTCACACGTCGCCCTGGTTGCAGTTTTCCCTGCACGGCCACGGATTCCCCGAGCGGGGCCAGCAGGCTCCACAGCAGAAGCAGCCCCATGCCACCCACCAGGGTCCACACCATCACGGTGGTGGGCCGCGCGCTGGGCCGGAGCAGCACCGGTTGTTTGAAGCTCCAGGACGCGTCGCTCTCCCCTGCTGGGGGTGGCTGGGGTACCTGGGGTGCCGCGCTTCGGCCCACCAGGTCCACCGGCGGGTCCGTAGGCGGAGGTGGAGGTTGCCGGCGGCGAGGAGGACGCGTCATCTCAAGCTCCCTGTTCCTGTTGCTGGCTCTGGTACAAGGCGAAGTACCAGCCGCGCCGCGCCATCAGTTCCGCATGGGTGCCGGCTTCCATCACCGCCCCCTGATCCATCAGCACGATCAGATCCGCCGGCTGCACGGTGGTGAGCCTGTGGGTGATGAAGAACACCGTGCGCCCCCGGAAAGCCTCGAGCAGGTTCAGGCACACCTGGCGTTCGGTGCGCGCATCGAGGGCGCTGGTGGCCTCATCGAGGATCAACAGTCGCGGGTTCTGCAGCACGGCTCTGGCCAGGGCCAGACGCTGACGCTGGCCGCCGGAAAGTCCAGCGCCCCGCTCGCCCACATCGGAGTTGTACCCCTTGGGCAGGTTCATGATGAACTCGTGGGCGCAGGCGATGCGCGTCGCCGCCATCAGTTCAGCTGCACTGGCATCCGGTTTCACCAGCAGCAGGTTGTCGCGGATGGTGCCATCGAACAGCACGGTGTCCTGCGGGACCACACCGATCTGGCGGCGCAGGGAATAGAGCTCCACCTTGTTGATATCGAGCCCATCCACCAGGACGCGGCCTGAACTGGGTCTGTAGAACCGCGGCAGCAGTTTCAGCAGGGTGCTTTTGCCGCTCCCCGATCCCCCCACAAGGCCGACAAAGCAACCGGTGGGAACTTCCAGATTCACACCGTCGAGCACAGGGGGCTGATCGTCGCTGTAGCGAAACACCACGTCCACCATGTGCACCCGTCCGATCAGCGGTGGCATCGGGATGTTGAGCGCTTCCGCCTGGCTTTGTTCAGTGGGGCGATCCACCACATCCGCCACCATCCGCAGCGAAGCACTGGATTGTTCAAACTGCTGCCAGGTCTGAACCATCTTCACGAGCGGGCTGGTGATGTAACCGCTGAGGATGCGAAAGGCGATGAAGCCCCCGAGGCTGATCTGATTGCGCATCACCAGGAAGATGCCCACGCCCACCACCACAAGGCTGTTGAGGTCGTGGATGAAGCCAGCCACATTGGCCAGCGATTCGCGTGTGACTTTGAGTTTGAAGTCTTCGCCAATGAATCGGGAGTAGCGATTCTGAAACTCCCAGCGGGTTTTCAGTTCGGCGTTCTGGGACTTGATTGTCTGAATGCCAGTGATGGATTCATTCAGATAGGCATAGGTTTTCACCGCCTCGCCCATGCTCCTGTTGATCTGGGAGCGCATCAGAGGATTGCTCAGCATGGCGAGCACCAGCATCAGTGGCAAAGTGGCCAGTGAGGCAAGGGTGAGCGGAATGCTGAGGGTGAGAAGGATGGCCAGATAGAGAAAGCTGAATAGAAAGTCGACGGCGGTGGTGATGCTCTCGCCCACCAGGAATTCCCGCAGCCGATCTAGCTGGTGGAAGTAGTGGATCACCTGGCCCACGGGGCGGCTGTCGAAAAAGACCTGTGGCAGCCGCACAAGATGATCGAGAATCGTGGATTTCGTCGCTTGATCGATGCGGTTGGCCGTATCGGTGAAGATGTAGCTGCGCAGGGTTTTCAGGATGCCGCGCATCACTGCGGCCAGCAGCAGCACCAGCGAGATGCTGATCAGGGCATTCAGGTTGTCCTGATGCACCACCTGATCGATCAGTTGCTGCAGGCCCAGCGGGGTCACCAGGGTCAGCAGGTTGATCACCACCGAGAGCGCCAGCACCTCCAGCAGTGAGCGCCGGTGTTCCCGCAGGAAGGGGCCATACCAGCCCCAGCTGAAGCGCTGCTCCTTGGCATCCTGTTTGCGTTCCAGCAACAGCAGTGACACCAGGCCGCTGCTGTCTCCGAGCTGGCTGGCGGCCACCCGCAGTGGGCCGAGCTCCGGCTCCAGCAGCCGCAGGCGGCCATCCGGATCCACCCCCTCCAGCAGGGCGAACTGACCCTCCTGCTCGAGCAGGGCCGGTACGCGAACGCGGCTGAGGCGATCCCGGGGCAGCGCCGACAGCACCACCTGCAGCCCCATGGCATCGAGCAGCTGGCCCAGGTTCACCAGAGTGAGCCGGGGTTGGCGTTGCAGCATGGCCGTCACCCGATCCGCCAGGGCGTCGCGATTCACGGGCACATCGAAATAGTTGGCCAGAGCGACGCACAGGGCGATCGGGATGGCTCTGGGGCCACTGGCGGAGCTCAGAACCAGGCGACCCTGACGCTCCAGGGTGGGTGGCGCTGCCTCGGCTGATGGGGCATGGATCCGGGATTCCGGGCTTGCCGTCCGGGCCCGGTGCGGACGGTGGCCGATGCGCAGCTGCTCCTCCTCGGCGGCCGTGCCGGCGGTGAGGCTGCCGCTGGCATCGAGCGGCAGGCCAAGCAGGCGCAGCCAGGGCGCGCCGGCAGGCGGCGGCTCGCCCGGCGACTCCAGCGGCCATTCCTCCCCAAGGCGGGCGCCGCTGCTCACGTACCAGCGGCGATCGCTGGGCAGATTCAGGGTTCCGGGGTGCCCCGCCGGCAGGCTGCGCACGCGCACCGCCCGGAGAAGGGGCTCCCAGGCCTGCTGGGTCAGCAGGGGGTCGCTGCTGGAGTGCCCCAGCGTCTCCAGCAGTTGGTGCAGTTCGGCGGCCGAGCCGTGGCCGGCATACCAGTTGCGCAGCTGTGTGTCCTGGTCGAGCAGGTTGCTGAAGACGGCGGCTGGCAGCACGAGCACCGAGGACTCCACGGCCGCTCTCAGGTGCTCGCACGGGGTCTGGCGCAGCAGGCTGCTCCAGCCGGCGCTGTCTCCCCGCTCCAGCAGCTCCAGGGTGTGCAGCTCCCCGTCGATCGGGTCGATCGCCAGGGAGCGCAGAGTCCCCTCGAGAACCAGCACCACCCCATCCGGCAGCAGCTCCGGCCGCAGCAGTGTCTGCCCGAGCCGGTAGTGGCGCAGTTCCAGCTGCGGCTCCACAGCCGCAGCCCGTTCGGGACTGAGCCGATCGAAGGGACGATGCTGCCGCAGCTGGCCCGCCGCCACATCCGTCATGGCTGGGGCGCCTCCTCAGGCCGGGGCACCGGCTGCAGTGGCAGCCCCTCCAGCAGCTCCTCCACCTGGGCGGCCACCCAGCTTGCGAACAGGTCCTGCAGCAGCTGGGTTCGCGTGCTGTCATCCAGCCGGGCAGGCCGCTGCCGTTCCAGCCGCAGCACCAGCCACACATCGCCGATGGCGAACGGTGACCACAGCTGCCCTTCACGGCCCACCCGCAGCCGTGCGCTCAGTTCGGGATGGGCGGCCGACAGCGCCACGGGCCCGATCAGGCCATGGGTGTCGCGTTCCGGTCCCTGGCTGAACAGCTCCACCGCCTCGGCAAAACTCATCTCCCCGCCCCGCAGGCGCTGGTGGAGTTCCTCCGCCAGCTCCTGCTCCTGCACCCGCAGCAGCGAGTAGACGACCCGGTCGAGATCCAGCTTGCGGTCGAGGAAGCTGATCTCCACTTCATCGGCGAATCGCCAGCGGCTCCAGCGCTGCAGCCGCTCGGACCGGGTTGCGATCGCCTGGAGATCGTCGCGGCTCCAGTGCCGGGCTGTGAGCCACTGCTCCAGGGCTGCCTCGCTGGTCAATCCCTCCGCCTGGGCGCGGCTGGCGGTCAGGGCGAGTTCCTCCTGCACGGTCAGGGGCACGGTCGCGGCCACCCTGTCCTCCACCAGGGCGCGGGCCAGCTCGCGGCTGAGCCCATGGCGCCGGATCAGTTGATTCGCCTCGTCAGCCGTCAGAAGGGGCCGATCAGGGCAGAGGGCGATGACGGCCGTCGCCGCCACCCCCGAGAGCGAGGGGGCTGTCATGGACGGCTCGCCTGCAGCGTCAGCCCGAGCCGTTGCAGGGCCTGGCCCATCAGCTCCAGCCCCCGGCGGCGGCAGTAGTGCTGGCGGGCATGGGCCAGGGCCGCCGCGCTGATGTGGTGCCAGAGGTCGTCATCAACCAGGAGGCGCTCGATCTGCTCCAGCCAGTCGTCGTCGGCGGCGGCGATCAGGACCTCCTCGCCATGGCGCAGTTCGGTGCCTTCGGCGGCGATTGGGCTCAGCACCTGGGGCGTGCCCCTGGCCAGGGCGCCCACCACCTTCCCCTTGAGGCCGGCCCCTGCCCGCAGCGGCACGATCAGCAGGCGATGGCTGTCGTAGACGGTGGCGGTGTCGGCAACCCAGCCGTGCACCCGTACCCCCGGCTGCTGGCTCCAGGTCTGCGCCAGTTCCGGCTCCAGGCCGCTGCCGTAAAGATGCAGCTGAAGCCGGGGCTGCCGCTGGCGCAGTCGCTGCCAGCGGTCCGCGAGGAAGCAGGCCACGGCGTCGCTGTTGGGAGGGTGGGTGTAACTGCCCAGAAAGGCCAGCCCTTCACGCCCACTTAGGGAGGGGGGCTCGTCCAGGCATTCCACGACCCAGGGGCAGGCCGCCGTGGCGGCGCGGCCGAGGGTTTCCGCCTCGATCAGGCGGCGCTCCACGCTGCTGTAACTCAGGGTGAGATCCACCATCGCGATCGCCTCCAGCTCCTCCCGGCGGGTGGTGGCCACGTGGGCCCGGCCGCGGGCCTGGTCTTCCCCCTCGAGTGCGGCCGCCCGCAGCTGACGCAGCTCCCGCAGGTAGTGCAGATCGGCGGTGCAGAACAGCAACCGCGCCCGAGGCGCGTGCTGGCGAATGGCGGCGATGTGATCGCGAACCGTGGTGTAGCGCACGAGATAGAGCAGCTGGAACTCGTGGCCGCGCTGCCGCAGGAACTGCTCCACTGAGAGCACGAAGGGGGCATGGATGGCTTCGAACCCCTGGCGCTGCAGGGATTCGCTGTAGTCCGCCAGCCAGGCGAGGTTGGCCGGCAGGAAGGTCACTTTCCAGCCCAGCTCCTGCAGCAGGCCCATCTCTGTCACAGCCGCCTGGCTGCCGGCATCCCGGTCGGGTCGGGGCGGGGCATGGTCGATCACCAGGACGCGACCCACCACGCCCCGGTCCTTCTGGAGTTCGGCTTCCGCCGTTGACGGTGCCCCCGAGGGCTGAAAGGCGTGCTGCCATTTCCGGCGGAACAGGGGGGCATGCTCGAGCTGCAACCGTTTGCTGCCCTCGGGGTTGCCGGTGTCGATGCCGCAGGTGGTGCCCTCGTGGTGAATCACCCGCGCCAGTGGCGCGCAGCGCACGCGCAGGTTTCGGGCCTGCACCGCAAAGGCCAGGTCGGTGTCCTCGAAGTAGGCCGGAGCGAACTCAGGGCTGAAGCCCCCCAGCTGCTGCCAGAGCGGCAGGCGGATGGCCAGGCAGGCCGCGCTCACGTAGTCCACCTGGCGCGTGTAGCTCACCCGCGGGTCGTAGGGATTGCCGCCGCGGCCGTAGTTCCAGGGCTGGCCGTCACCCCACACGATTCCCCCCGACTCCTGCAGGCGGCCATCGGGATCGATCAGTTGCGCTCCGACGATTCCCGTGTCGGGCCAGAGCGCAAAGGGCGCCAGCAGCTCCTCCAGCCAGCGTGAGCAGGGTTCGGTGTCGTTGTTGAGCAGCACCACGAACGTTCCGCGGGCCAGGGCCACGCCGCTATGGCAGGCCTGGTTGAAGCCCTGGGCCTGCTCGTGGCGCACCAGGCGGATGCCGCGCAGGTCACGGCTCAGGCCTTCGCTGCTGCCGTCGGAGCTGCCGTCGTCGACCACGATCACCTCCATGGCCACCCGGGTGGGGGCGTAGGCGATCGCCAGCAGGCAGCGGCGTGTGACGCCGTAGTGGTTGTGGGCCGGGATCACAACCGACACCAGCGGGCTTTCGCTGCAGGGCAGCTGCAGCGGGCTCTCCAGCGGCGTCACCGGGCTGCCGGGGGCATAGCCGCGCACCACCAGGCGATGCAGGCGTGGCAGATCCGCAGGCAGTGGCACCGCCTCCGACTCAGCCCAACTCAGCCAGGTGCTGAGGCTGCGGTACTGCTCCACCGCCAGGGGGTGAAGGTGGTCGGGGAAGGGGGGGCGGCTGTGCTCCAGCAGGGCGGGCCAGGGCGTGAGCTGAAAGGGCGTGAAGGCGATGCGCTCATCCAGGTGGCGGCCCTGTTCATCCCGCAGCTCCAGGTGATGGGGGCGGCCATCGCAGAGCTCGGGGGGGATGACGCCCTGCACCCGGCCGTGGCCGTCGCTCAGCAGCTGCAGACCGGGGCGGCCATCGATCAGCAGAGCCAGCCGGCTGAGGGGATCACCCCAGCCGTGGATCAGGGGGCCGTCAAGGCCATGCAGCCCACCACCTCCATCGCCACCTGCCTGGCTCTCCAGCCGCTCCAAGCACCGGTAGCGCTCCCGATTGAGCCGCTGAGGACTGCCACTCAGCTCCACCGGACCATCCGGGGTGTCGAGGAAGGCCCGCAGCACGCTGCCGGTGCTGCGGGGCGGCAGTTGCTGTTCCAGGGGACCCGTGAGCAGGAAACCGCAGGGCACAGCTATGCCTTCGCGCTCCAGGTCATCGCGGTGGATGTGAGCAGCCACCACCGCCAGGGTGTGGCTCAGTCCCGGCTGCAGCAGGTCCTCCATCACCAGGCGCACCTGCAGGGGCGTGGCTGCCGCTGCAGGCGGGATCGGGCAGGCCCAGCCACTCAGAGCGCCGGCGACGCTGAGGTCGTCCAGCCGCCCGGCCCAGTCCCCCCGCTGGTAGGGCGCGATCACTGCCGGCAGGCTTGACGGCACAGGGTGCGCCCTTCATCGCATCAGGACCTTCACAAACTGATCAGGGCCCCCTGGGGTGGGGCCGTCCTGATGCAGGTGCGCGTAATGAAGGCCGTAGAAGCGGTGCGACATCGACCCCTGGGCGGCGAGCCCGGCCTGGGGATCTGGCTTGCGCTGGAGTCGCTGGCGGACCTGCCCCTGACGGCCCCGGCTCAGCTGGAGCTATGGCGCAGCCTGCTGGCGGCCCTCGGATCCGGCGGCGACAGCGACCAAGACGACTGCCGGGCGGCCTTGCTGGCGTTGCTCACGGAATGGGAGCCCCTGCAGGGCTGCCAAAGACTGGAGCAGGGAGACTGGCAGGAGGGTCGACGGGCCTTGCAGGAGGCTCTGGAGCACCATCACCAGCTGCTGGTGTTGCGTCCTGCACTGGCCGCGGCGGCCACGGCGCGCCTGCTCGAGGGTCTGATTCAGATGCTCGCTCGCCTGGATCAGGCCCTCACCCACCGCCGGTGGCGGCCGCCTGCCACCCCCCTGGAGAATGCCCAGGTCCACGGTCTGGCTTCGGATCTGCTGCTGCAGATCCATGCCCTCGGCCGGCCGCTGCCCTCCTGGTTCGCGGTGGTGGAGGAGGGATTGCTGCGACGCGGGGCGCTGGCGCTGCTGCAGCAGGCCGATGGAGACAGCCGTCGCCAGGCCATCACCCTGCTGTTGCGCCTGGCGCGGACTGCGCCGGTGCCCGAATGGCTGCCAGCCCACTTGGAGCTGGCCATCCTCAGCCTGCTGGCAGACCTGGAGCAGAGCAGCCAGCCGCTCGTCGATCTCCAGGCTCTGCTTGAGGCCCTGCAGGGGCTGCCGGTACTGCTGCACGATCCCGAGCGCCGCTCGCCGGTTGAGGACGCTCTGGCTCTGGCGGAAGGTTCACTTGTGCTGGCGGCAGGCGACTGGTTGGGAACGGCGGCCGCCTCGGAGGCCTGGCACGGGCAGGTCCAGCCGCTTGAGCCCCGTGGAGCGGCGGTCGCCCCAGCTGAGATCACCGCTCTGGTGAACGACTGGCTGGAGGACCATCCCGCCTCCGGCGCCAGCGTGGAGCTGACCCTGGTGTGGATCCCCGGGGCGCGGCTCCTGCCCCACGCCCCCGGGCAGCTCGCCCTCAATGTGGCGGCGGTGGTCGTGGCGGGGGATAGCGCGTCCCAGTGGCTGGAGCCCGTGCTGGCGGCGTTTTTCGCGCCGCTGCTGCAGGCACGCCGTGCTGAGGGCTGGCAGCTGCGGCAACCCGCCGCCAGCCTGCTGACCTCTCTGGGGCATCTCTGGAGCTCCGGCGGCCTCCTCACCGCGGCGGACTGTCGGGTGCTGGCTGCCGCTCAGGGGCTGTGGCAGCGCTGGGCGGGGCACGATGATCTGGCTGCCCGGCAGCTTCCGCTCGGCTGGCCGCCCGCGAGCCTCGAGCCTGGTTGCTGCCTTTTGCAGCCTTCCGCCGTGCAGCTGGCGGCGCTTCGCTGCTGGCTGCTGGAGCGGGAACAGTTCGAACAGGGTCTGGCGCTGATGCGGCGTCACCACCATGACCCGGGCTTCATGCGGCAGGGCGGTGCCAGCCAGGATCCTGATGGCGGTGATGCGGTTCAGGTGCTGTGCGCTCTCCACGTGGAGGAGAGCTTTTATGCCGCCACCGCCGCACCCGCCGCCAGCCTGCGGGCCTGGGCCGAGCGCAGCCTGGCGCTGCTGGCCAACTCCCAGCTGTTGCTGGATCCCCAGCAGCCCCTGGGGTCCTGGTGGGCCGTGTTGCAGGGGCTGATGTTGGAGCGAAACCGTCCGGCGGAGGTTGTGGCCTGGCCGGACGAGGAGCGCTTCCATGCCCTTCTCGCCGGCCAGGAGGTGGTGCTGGTCAGCCCCCTGGCTGCTGTTGTGGAGGAGCAGCACCGCAACGGCCGGGCCTTCGATCTGTATGTCGATCGGGCGATCGCTCCCTATGGCCTGCGCTGTGTGGAGGCGCCCGCCTCCCGCTATCCCGAGCGGCCCCACCAGGGATTTGAGGCGAGCCTGGCCGCTTGCCTGGCCGTGGTCGAAGGCCTGGCCCGGCAGCGTCCCTTCAGTGTGTTTCTCACGGCGGCTGGGGCCTACGACCTGCCGTTGTGCGAGGCCGTTCGATCCCGCCATGGTGCAAGTTGCGTGGCCATGGGGCCGGCGATTCATGGCGCCTTCGGTATTGAGCTGCCGACCGGGCAGCACTGGCGCCAGGGGCAACGCCGCAGCGACCGCTGGCTGCGAATCAGCTGAAGGGCTGCTGCGGGAGCACTCCTGATCGCGCCAAGGCCTCAGCCTGAGGACATGGTTGCGCTGTCGCCTCCCGAACGTCGCGTGTCAGGCCCCGTGCTGCGCCCGGAGCTGCTCCAACTTCATGACGACCATCGCCGCTACGGCGGATTTGACGCATTCGAGGCGGATCTGCCGGGGTTGATGCACCTGGGGCGGCAGCGGCAGGCCGCCGCCACCTGCGTGGCCCTGCTGGGTCTGATCGAACCGCTGAGCGGCCGGCAGATCGAGCCACGCGAGATCGGGATCAGCCGCGACAACCTGCGTGAATCGATTGTGGCGGCCGGGTGTCTTTCACGCCACAGGGCCATCACCCGTGTGCTGGAGCATCGGGGGGAGACCCTGGCCAGCCTGCGGGACAAGCGTGTCTATCTGCCGGAAACATCCAGCGGTTTCGTGCACTGGCTGGCTCAGAATCAACCTCAACATCTGGAGCTCAGCGACTTCCTCCACGATGCGGAAATCGTGCCCATTGCTAAGGCCCTGCATCAGAATCTCTGTGCTCTCACGTATGCCTCTCAAAGCTTTGACTTGGTGATCTGCAACGACGTGTTTGAGCACGTCTATGACCTCCCCAGGGCGATCGAAGAGGTTCAGCGCGTTCTCAAACCCGGAGGGCGCCTGCTGGCCACGTTCCCGATGGCCTTCGGGCAGCAGGAGAGCATCATCAAGGCGGAGTACCAGGGACCCCGCCAGGCGCAGCTGTTCCGGGGTGAGCCCGAGTATCACGGCGATCCGATTCGTCCCAGTCGTGGATCACTGGTGTACCAGATTCCGGGCTGGGAGATTCTCGAACTGGCTTCAAGTTGTGGGTTTACCGCGGTTGAGATTCATCTGATCAGCAGCTGGAAACACGGCGTTCTCGGTGCCGATCTGCCCGGCGTGCTTGTGGCTGACTTTCAGCGCTGACCATGGCCAGTCAGCCTGATCTGATCCGGTTGCGGTGGGCTCTGCTGCATCACCCCGCTGATGCCGGCTGCTGGCAAACCCTGATTGCGTACATCCAGGCCATCGGCGGTGGCCTGTTGCTCGGCGACCTTGATGACCTGTTCGTCGACCCGATCACACCAGCACAGACGCCGCAGGTTGAACGCTCAGGCCAGCTGCTGCAGCTTGGGCTGGAGGCCCACAGGTCCGGTGATGCCCGGGGGCTGGCGGAGGCACTCGCGGCCTTGGAGGAGCTCGAGCCGGATGGCGCCTGGACCCATGCCCTCACCGGCCTCCTGGCGGAGATGGGTGGAGGCAGCGGCTACGCGGCCTTCGCCCGCGCCCTGGAACGGGATGAAGTCAACTCCTGGTTCCGCTACTGGATCAGCGTGGCTGCTCTGCGCCGGCGCGACTGGATCGACTTCGCCTACAGGGCCTTGCCGCTGGCCAGTTCGGACACCCTGGAGCACCAGGTGGTGGTGCTGGCGGGCATTCATCACCTGATCGCCATCGCGCTGGTGCAGCTTGTTCCGGATCTGTGCCGGGATAACGATCTGCGGGTTTTCGATCTGGTCCATCCAGACACGATCGCCCATAACAGCAACGATCTCACCACACATCTGCTGCGCTTCCTCAACAAGGAACGCCGCAAGATGATCAGGATCCTGATGGCCTGCCTGGAGCCGTCCTCGGCTCGCTCTGCCGTCCACTGGAGTCAGGTGCTTCAGTTGCAGGAGCTGCTGCGCTGGCGCATCCCCTGGCTGCCGGAGCCGTCGCTGAGCCGTCAGCTGCACGCGGCACTTCAGCAGCAGCTGGAGCTTCTGCCCGATCGAAGCACGCAGCATGGAGATCTGCAGGATCTGCTGCCGCGCAGGCCTGGGCTGGTGTTCGGCGACGAGCACATCCAGATCTGGCGTGATTATCGACTCGTGCTGGTGGCGCCTCCGTGATGCATCGATCTGGAGAGTCGCTGACACCGCTCGCTGCCGATCTAGTGGCGGTGATCGGCTGCTCGGATCGTTTCACGCTCCTGGCCGCCGAGCTGCTTGACGAGGGGCTTCGGACCATTGGTCGAGCGGCACTGGAGCAGGATGCGCTGGCGGGCCTGGGGGAGCAGCTGGCCAGCGCCTACTACCGGGCGCTGGTGCTGCTGGCAGCGCGGCCCGGCCTGCTGATGGTGGTGACCGAGCTGCTGCTCCGCTACCGCTTTGTGTGTGCGCTGGAGGCCGTGTACGACCATCGCGCCCAGGCCTTCTGGCTGCGCCATGGGCTCGATCGGGAGATCGAGGAATCGCGGGCTCTACATGCCACAGCGCGGTTGCTGGCGGCGGAGCAGGTCGAGCAGCTCTGCTTCGGTCGTCAGCTGGCGGCGTACTTCGGGGTGGATTCCGAGAGTTGTGCCGAACCGCAGCAGCCCGCCACCACCTTTGTCGGGCTGGAGTGTGTGCTGGGTGATCTCTGGCATCTGCGTCCCGACGACCAACAGCCGCCACCCGGTCGCCACTCCTATGTGCTGGTGCCTCAGTCCCACATCGCCATCACCTGCACCAGTCGTCTCTGCCGCCTGGTGGCGGAGGTGCAGCCGTTGCTTGAACGGTTGCACCCTGACCTCCCTCCTCAGGCCGTGATCTGCGCGCCGCTCGGCACCCGCAAGGTCTCTATCTCCAAGCCGGGCTACCACAGCTGTTCCACCTATTTCGACGGTGGCAAACCCGTGCCGTTCTCGCTCAACCGCGGGCTTGAGCCCTATCTGCTGCTGAGCCGGGATCCTCTGCTGGCGCTGTCGGAGCTGCGCGCACGGCCGCTCTGCTTTGCCCCGCTGGTGGACAGCCTCTCCTGCCTGGCGTTTCGCGATCCAGCCGATTACCGCCTCGGCGAGGGGGCCTTCCAGCACCGGCCCGTGCTCTCAGCGCGGCGGGAGTCCGTGCCCCTCCGGGGGGCGGAATCAAGCTCCTCCCTGCTAACCAACTCCTCCTTGCGCCAGTGTCCGGTGGAGGGGGGGCTGGTACGCAGCCAGCTGGCTGCGTTTTCGCTCACCCCCTGCCATGAGCTCGCCGATCGCTATGCCCGTGTTCAGGGGGTGTCCGGCCATGGCCCTTCGGGGGTGATGAACCAATCCGTGCTGGCCACTCCCCAGGGGCTGCTGTCCACCTGGCGCTACGAGCGCAACTTCGACAGCTGGTCGGGCCGCAGTGCGGATGTGGCCCGTCATCCCTCCCTCAACTTCCTGGGCTGGGAGCGCCCGGATTCCAGTCGATCTGATGGCCGGATCGAGTTGCGGGTGGTGCCACTCGTATACAGCGGATATCCGAGTGAGTGCAAGATCGAGGATCTGCGGCTGTTTGCTGTTGACGGCACGATCTATGCGATTGCTGCCCTGATCCTGTCGCGCTCGCGCTATCGCGCCTGGCTGCCGGAGATTTCAGCCGAGGCCGCTGCGAATAACACCATTGATGACATGCTCGTGGTCCAGTCGCTTGGACGACTGGACCCTGAGCGTGGCGTGCTTGCCTTTGAGCGGCTGCCCCGGCTCGGACTGGCCGCTGATCCGCAGGCCACAGAGCCCAGGTTGCCCAGCGGTTTCGAGAAGAACTGGCTGATCCACCACAACGACAACCAGCTGTTGCTGTTTTATTCGTTGCAACCCTGGCGGGTCTTCCAGGCCGATCTCAGCTTGCGCCATTGGCAGCTGATCTGCGATCAGCCCCTGGAGCTGCCGGCATCCATCCAGGGACCGCTGCGCAACAGTGCGCACCCATTCCGGCTGCATGATGCCCATGGGCCTTGTGGCCTGGGGCTTGTGGTTCACCGTCGCCGCCAGCACACGTACATCTATGACCAGTACTTGATCCTGCTGTCGGTCGATGGCCTGAGGCCGCAGCGGATCAGCCGTGAGCCGATCCTGTCGGTGAATAGTGAGGCGTTCGCTCGTGATCCTGGTTTTCGGAAAAACCCTGGTGTGTGTTACGTGAGCAGTGTGCTGGTGGCGGGAGATGAGGTGCGTTTGTATTTCAACCTGTTCGATTGCCGCACCTGTGTTCTCAGTGTGTCCATGCTTGATCTGCTCGCCCTGGTCGAGCGTGAGGATGCGTTTGTATCCTTAGATCCATAGATCTGGATGACTGAATGCCGTGTTAATTGCTTCGCTTGCCAGTCTCTGTGTTTCTGCCAGTGAGGTGGCGTATTCAACGGATTCCACCTGCTTCAGGGCTGTCAGGAAGGAGTTGACGCTGAGGTCCTCAGGTTGGATGGAAATCAGTCCCATCTGCTGGGCCAGGTCTGTGTTCTTCTTGGAGTTGCCAAGATTGAGTGCTGGTGCGTTGGCTGTGAGCGGGAAGATCAGCCCGTGGAATTTCATTGAGATAGCGGCATCAAAATAGGGCATCAGTTCCATGATTTTTTCCGGTTTCATGTAGTGCGTCACGATGTTGTAGAGCGGTGCCTGGCTGGAGGCCTTGGCCAGTCGGTATCCCACGTAGGCGTCAATGGAGTTGTACCAGTAACTCAGGCTGAAGAAGTATAGGTTGTAGTAGGGAGTGATCTCGTCAAGGCATTGTCTCAGTCTGCGAAGGTAGATCTTGTCTGCGGCTTCTCGTTCGATGCCTTCCAGTACTGAGGAGCTGCTGATCGTTTTGTAGTCATAGTAATGGTCGGAGAGGAAGATTGCCATGTTCTTGTTGCGTAGCTGTTCTGCTGGGATGCAGTTCTCGCAGTGCTCTGCCATCCGATCCAGCAGTCTCCTGTTGCGGAGATCGGGGAGCATCTCCTTGATGGCCTGACGTTCGGCGCTGCTGACACCCAGGGCATGGACGATATCTGGGAGAAAGGTAATATTGCGGTGCTCTGGCAGCAGCTGGCGCAGTTGTTCGCTGTCGGCCTCGCTGCGAATCCATGACTGACGCAGTTGCTTGAGGCTGGGTAGATAGGTGCGCAGTAGATGCTCCTTGGAGCCGATGTCGGCGCTAACGATGTGAAACGGCGTCTGCGGCGGAATGTGGGCCCAGAAATAGGGTTCGCCGATGATGGCTCCCCCGCCCACGATCAGGCGGGCACGTCCAGACATGACATCCTGCTGGATCTGGCTTGCCAGGGCCTGGTTTCCCGCCAGTTGTGACGGTCGAATGAAGCGCAACTCTGCGCTCTTCGGCAGCAGCTTGGCAAAGGCGAGCCGAAAGGCCTCATCGCCTGCATTCTTGGAACCGTAATAGCCGAAGATGTAAAAACATTCGGGTGCCATCGGCTCAGACTCCCCAGGGGTGATCTGAAGCGCGGTCGTGTGGCATGGTCCGCATGCCGATCGTCTGCCCCAGAAACAGCAGCCTAGAAATCACATGGCCGCTCAACGTCGTTCTGCGGCTGATCAGCTATCCATCTGCACTCAGGCTGTGGCGGAGTCGCGGCTGATCGGGATCTCCAGCTGGCTTCTGATCAGATCCATGCTCAGCGCAATGGCCCGCTGGATGTTCGTGATCTGAAACGGTTGGTTGTGCAGTTCTGCATCGGCCGTTGTGGCAGTGGCTGGATCCTGGGCATAGAGATCGGTGGGCAGGGTGAACAGCAATCCTGCGCCCTCACATTGCTGCCGATGCCAGGTTGCAATGGCTCGGGCATGGGGCGACCCCACCAAACAGAGCCCGGGAATCTGTGGTCGCAGCCAGCCCAGCTTGTGCTGCATCGTGCCTTCATGGGTTACGTAGAAGCGAACGCCTTCGCTGCGTTGCAGCCAGGCGGCGAATCCCAGGCCGGAGAGGCTCTCAAGTTGCGCTTGGGGGCAAGCCTCAATGATCTCCTGCACGCGCGCCGTGCAGTCCTGCTCACGCTGCTGGGCCTGGACCTGCCGTTGATTGTTGTGCTGGTAGGTGAAGCCATCCAGGAGAATCAATGGCCGCTGGAACTGCTGCGTGAGTGCTGCAATCAAGCCTTGGAAGTAGGCCACTTCATTGCGCAGCTCCCGCCGTCCCGGTCCGCGCACGCCCAGCAGGATCAGCGGCTGCGGGCGCTCTGGCGGTGGCGGGTCCGGAGCCTCCCTGGCCAGTGTCTGCAGCACCGTTGCGCGCGCCTGTTCGCTGACCAGGGTGCTACCCAGCCGCACGCTGGAGCGCTGGGCAAGCTGCTCCGGCTCCACCCGCGTGATTCCCTCCAGCTGGCCGAGGTCCAGCACCGTGTCGCTGTCCTGCAGGAGCTCCAGGCTGTGGCCGGAGGCCAGCAGGCGCAGCAGTGGATCCAGCTCGTTCCAGAGGAAGTGGGCAAAGTTTGCATTGCCCGCCCGCACCACGGCTCCCTGCCCCGCCCCCTCGCCCGCCCGGGCATCGGCTGCCGACGCCGCCCGCAAAGGCTGCGGCAGCAGTGGGTACCCCTCAGCGCATTCGCCGGAGACCATCCACCACAACGATTGATCCTGGCTCCGCCGCAGCAGCAGGTGGTTGCGATCCGTGTCCGCCCGGCAGTGCTGGAGATGATGGGTGACCCCCTCCAGCTCAAGGACCACGGGCCGGCCTTCAAGGATGTCGCGCTGGTAGCGGCGCAGGCAGCGGGGGTACAGCCAGCGGTTGAGGGCGTCGAGCGTGACCTCCGCGGCAGCCCCTGCGGGCAGGGATGCGCGGGCGAGCTGCCGGCAGTGTTCTGCGGCTTGATTCAGCCCTGCGCGCGTCAGGGCCTCAGCCAACGCGTGCAGGCCGCTGGCCTGGCCCAGCGCCTCGATGGTGGCTGGGGAGGTGCCCAGCCGTTGCGCCTGGATCAGCGCCTCACGGGCCCGGCGCAGACGGCTGGCGCTGCTCCCCTGATCTGGCTGCAGCAACAGGCGCTCCGCCTGGTTCAGCCAGTCCTGCGCCTGGCCGGGATCCGCCTCTGCCTCGGCCATGGCGCTCCATCCAGCCGTCCTCTGGCCGGAGCCTATGCAGGGCGAACGCCCACGGCGGGTGCTTCGCGGCCCTCAGCTCCATTGCCCCAGCCAGCGTTGCCGCCAGATACCGGAGGCCATGGCGGTGCTGCCCGGTCCGCGGCGCCGGAAGTAGTACCAGAGGCGATTGAGCTGAAAGCTGCGCTGGTTCTGACGTGCCAGCTCCGGATCGTCGGCGAGGGTGCGGCTTTCGTTTGGGTTGAAGGCCAGCATGCGGCCATGGGCAAAGCGTCCATCCAGGCGCTGCACGCTGGGGGTGGCGAGCAGCCGGTCGCGGTAGTCGAGGTCCTCGCAGTAGGCGGGGTAGTAGCGCTCATCGAAGCGGCCCACGGCATCCCAGGCCAGGGCCGTGAGTGCAAAGGCGGAGAAGGCCCGCTCTCCTGGGAAGAGGGAGAGATATTGCGGACGATTCGCATCCAGTCGGGACAGTGCCTCGGCCAGGACTCCCGCCGGAAACACGACGTCGTGGTTGACGATCAGGGCCAGGGGCGCCTGCGGAAAGCTCAGCAGGATCTGGTTCCAGGCGGCGGCCACACCGGCGTTGCCGAACGGTCGGGCCACGCGGATCTGGTCGATGCCGGGATGTCCCTGCTGCTCCAGGGCCCGCAGCTTGCGGCGCAGCTCCAATGCCTGGGGATCGGTGCGGCCGCCGCTCTGATCCACGATCGCCAGGATGCCGATCGGCACGTCCAGGCTGGCCAGCAGGCGCTGCAGATGCTCGAGGCCATTGAGGATCGGTACCCCGACCAGTGGCAGCACGCCCGGCCGAGCGGTCTCCGGCCTGATGCTTGCCAGGCCTTGCCAGAACAGTTCCAGCAACTGGCCGTCGTGGCTGCGTTCACTCACGTCCGCCAGGCATCTCCAAAGATCGACGCTTGCGCTGGGGTCGGGCCGCCCGCGCTCCGGCAACGCGGCCAGCCATTCCAGGAGCCAGGAGAGCACCAGGGCCCGCGCCTGGGGCCAGGCGCCGAGTCTGAGCAGCAGATCCACCGCTCGGGCCCGCTCCTCAGGAGTGATGGGCAGGGGCTGCCGCAGCAGGTCGCTGGTGAACCGGTCGCCGGTGAGGCGCCAGCGGGCCACCAGCTGCTCAAGCTCGCGCGCATCAGGGCTCGGCCCGGGGGAATCACTCACGGCCTTGGAGGGTGAGTGGGTCCGGGATCCAGTGTCAGCTGCACCTGCCAGCCGCCGCGCTCTGATGCGCCAAGCCGGAGCTCACCGCCATGGCTACGGCAGAACCTTCGCGCAGCCTGCAGTCCAAGCCCTTTGTGGGCGGGCAGCAACCGCGGCAGTGGTGGGGGTATGGCCGGGCCTGTCCGTCCGGTGTCCTCCAGTTGGATCAGGGTGCAGGCCTCGCCGGTTCGCGCCGTGATCAGGACCGGCGGTCCGCCATGTTCGAGGGCGTTCTCGATCAGGTTGTGCAGCGTGCGCTGCAGGAGTTGGCGATCCACCCAGGCCATGAGGCCCTCCGGGATCTCCACCCTGACCAGCTGCATCCCGTAGCTCCGGGCGGTCTGCCTGCAGACCGCTGCCAGGGGCACCCACGCCCGCTGCCTTGCGGGTGTCATCGGCTCGCTGATGGCCAGCAACTCCTGATCCAGGGCCAGCAGGACCATCAGATCAGCCTCGAGGCCGGCCAGCAGTTCGGGATCGTGGCTGTCCTGCTCGCGAAGGGTTTCCACCCGCAGCAGCAGCCGCGTCAGCGGCCCGCGGATGTCATGGGCGATTCCTTCCAGCTGGCGTCGCCGTCTGTCGGCGATCTCGGCCATCGGCCGGCGCCAGCGAGGGTTGCAGCGTCGCCGCCACGCCGGCTTCATCAGGACACCTCCTCGCTGGTCTGCTCCTCGCCGCTCTCTTCCCGGGCGGGCGCCTCGATGCGCAGGGTGTAGCCGTGGGCCCGCACGGTCTCGATCTGCACCGACCCACCGGAGGCCTGCTCCAGCAGACGCCGCAGCCTGGAGAGGCGCATGTCGATGCTGCGGCTGCTGCTGGCCGGCGCGAGGCTGCCACTGGCGAGCGCGAGCTGCTCGCGTGTGAGTACACGGCCCGGAGCCCGGCACAGGGCCAGCAGCAGGATCCGTTCACCCCGACTCAGCGTCACAGCGGCGGCGCCGGCCCGGTGCAGGCAGCCCTCGTGGGGGTGAAACGTCAGCCCACCCAGGTTGATCTGCTGTTCCTGCCGCGAGGGGGACACGGCCAGGTGGCGGCTGAGCTCCAGCAGCTGCTCACAGCGCAGGAGCATCTCGCGGGCATGAAAGGGCTTCACCAGGTAGTCCTGGGCTCCCAGCTCCAGCCCGAGGATGCGGTCCGTGGCCCTGGCCATGGCGGAGAGCATCAGCACGGGAAAGCATTCACCTGACTGGCGGAGATCCCTCAGCAGCTCGGTGCCAAGTTGATCGGGCAGCCGTTGATCCAGCACCAGCAGATCGGGGCGGAGGCCAGCCCGGAGAGCGGCGAGCATCGGTTCCGAACGCGCAAACGTTTTGACCTGCCAGCCGGTGCTCCGCAGGCGTGGCAGCATCTCCCGGCAGAGATCAAGGTCGTCGTCCAGCCACCAGATCAGCGAATCTGGATGGGTGGACAAGAAGTGCCTGGCCTGCCGTGCCGCCACAAATCTCCCGGTGCTCACCCCCGAAAGTGTGAGCAGGATCGCTGGCAATCAAGCGCCCCTGCCGCAGCCGGGGCGCGTGGATCAAGCTGTTCCGATGATCGCGTCTGGGCTCAGGCGCCCGCTCCGGCCAGCGCCGGCACGGGCAGGGATTCCAGGGATTTGCGGATCACCACCTGCTTGCTGTCGTCCACGTCGACGACGGCGCTGTCGCCATCGCCGATGCGG
>Ga0164292_10000923_pt1 | contig 23360 bp, 20 predicted proteins | sample GEODES117metaG_FD_111486 | JGI IMG/M metagenome (GOLD analysis project Ga0164292, IMG submission 111486) | Eutrophic lake water microbial communities from Lake Mendota, Wisconsin, USA - GEODES117 metaG | ecosystem: Environmental > Aquatic > Freshwater > Lake | place: USA: Lake Mendota...
ACCCTTGGTCTCAATGCCAAGCGACGCTTTGATGTGAAGACTCTGATTGGGTGTCAGTGTAATAAAGTACCCTGGAGTGTCAAGGTCGCGGTCGCGAAGCAGAACGTTCTTGCGAGGACCGGTCACGACAAAGTCATCGGTTGTGACTTCACGCGAAGACGTATCGGGAAGGTATCGAAGTTCAATCTTCGTGTCACGAATAACTCCCGTCTCCGCAATGGTTGCATTCACGGGGAGTTGCTCCATGCGATGACGAAGCATTTCATGAGTCATACTGGTTGTGTTCTCCAGGATCTCCACACCCGTGATGACAACCGTCGGGATCTCTGCCAACAGGATTCGGCGCAAACCGTTCACAAATGAAACGGGAACATTCTTCAATTCGCCATCGAGGCGAAATCCATTCAAGGTAGTTTTGACTGACTCCATTGCTTGTCTTTCTCTACGTTAATGTCTATCCGTTTTTTTCGCCCCGACCAGCAATGAACAATCAACCCTACCTGTTTGTCCACAGTCGCGACCAGAATTCGCTCAAGATTCTGGAGACCCTCAAGCAGTTGAACAAGGACAGTTTGTGTCGAATTGTCGACATTGTGGGCAAGCAGCGGAATGAACTTCCTCCCTTTCTTAAGAGCGTTCCCACACTGTATGTTCCGGAGACAAAGGATGTGTATATCGGCAAAGATATCTATTCGTACATTGCCAAACCCGTGACTGCTCGTCGTGAAGTCCCCACAACCACTCCGTCGCAGGCACCTCCGTCCGCGGCACCGGGAGGCGGATACCAGGCATGGTCCTTCTCCGGGACCAAGTCTCTGACCGAGTCGTATTCGAGTTGGGAAAACCCCAGCAAGTTCTCAACAGACGACCAGTTGCAGTATTCATTCTTGTCAGGACCGGTAGCAAGTCCTGCCAAACCCGAACCACAGACAAAGCAGAGTTTTGATGGCAACAAGACCGGGCGCAATGATGACATTAACTCGCGCATGGAGGCGATGAAGAAGGCGAGGGAAAGCGAGTTTAAAGGAATCTCTCGTCAGTAAAGTATCATGTCCCGCAAGATCTTCTTGGATGCCTTTTACGGTCAGTTTCATGATTTTCTGGATCAACTGATCCGGGTGTTCCCGGAGGATTCAGATTTTCCAGCGTACAAGACGGGACTTACTTTGTTTCAAAAGACAAACCCAAAAATTGTTCCTGAGCAGGTCCACATTCACGTGACCCCCTTTGAAAAAAGCATCCGTGCACGAGATGAAAAATTCTTTTTGGAACATCAGTTCCCCGACTATGCGGATGACAATGCTCTGGATTTGATTATTTCAAAGATGAAGGATTTGTGGACGACGCTTAGCGACACAAACAAGAAGGTGATCTGGGACTATCTTACTCTTCTGCTGGATCTTGCGACGAGGTGTGTTGCGTAAGAGTTTGGTCAATGGAATCTCGAACAGCGTCCAAGAATCCATTTGGTCCGCGTCGACTCAAGTCAATCACGCGGAATGTCCCAGATCCAAGGTATGCGGTGTGAAAGTGCTCGATCATCGTGTCAGTTAGGTGTGTAATTCGAACAAATGTATAGTGATATCCCTCCTGCCCCCATTTCCGGATACTCAAACGAGGATCCAGAAATTTCGGGTCTCCCTCTGGGAATCGATCGCTCACGTGCCCGCGCGTGAAGAAGTCGCCGTGTGCCGGCGCATCTCCAATGTGATAGACCATTCGTACATTCGCATTCCCCCAACTCAAGTTCGATGCGTGGAAGAGTCCCCACGCAACGTCCTCTGCCTCATCATCACCATCCTTGGGTTTGATTGGGCGAATCTTGCGAACCAACTCTTCCGCCTCTGTAAAGTCGATCACAATGTGTTGCTCACGACTTCCATAATCGCGGTACCCAACAAATCCTATCTCAAAGACAGCACCGAAATGCTGCTCGCGCATGTCATAAATAATGGTTTGAATGTGATCCTTTGCTGCCTGCATCCACGGTCCCATCGACGCAGTGCAGTCCATCACGAAACAGATCTTGACGGTGTTCCTCATTTCACTTGGCAATGTCTTCAACCGTTGGAATCGAGAATCCGTTTTCATCCGCGAACCCACAAAGATCCTCGCGAGTCAGCGTGAGCAGTTCTTGCACTGCAGCATCGGGTTGGTCAAAATTCCGGAACAGAATCTGATTGACTTCAGCAGGAGACCACTTGTAATCCAATGACGCGTCTTCAGGAAGTTCAATCTCTCGGTCGTAGAAAGAATCAAGCATCTCACGAATGACTGTGCGATTGCAGTGCTTGAACTTGACAATCATATCGATGCGCCCAGGACGAATGAGAGCACGGTCAATGCGCTCGGGGAAGTTTGTTGTAATGATGAGAATGCGACCATTTGCTTCCAGAGTTCCGTCAAGAAGATTGAGCAAAAAGGACAAATCGATCGTCTCCTTTTCAGACTCCTTCTCACGCGCCAACCACGCATCTTCTTCCGTCTTGATGACGGGAACCGCATTGGGTTTCTTCCACTCGCGACGAAGGACTGTGTCTCCCATTGCATCAATGTCTTCAATTACATAGAGACGCTCGGAAACCGGGATTGTATACTTCTCCGTATTGACTCCATTGTACACGTGAATCTCGTCGTTAAAGAAGAGGTGTTGGAGTTGACTCTTCGTTTTGATTTCCGAGAGTTGGACGTTGATGATGTGGCGTTTGCCTTCATTTGCGATTGCCTTGACGCTGGAGGTCTTGCCACAACCCGGCGGACCGTGAAACAGAAACCCCAGAGTGTATGGGATACCCTTCTTGTCATACCATCCGCGGTTTTCCAAAAAGAACTTCGTGCGTCCTCGAACATGCTCTCTTTCCTCGAAGAAGACATTGTCAAAGGTCCGGTTCGTTGTGAACTTGGTTTTGGTATACACTAAATGGGTTGTGGGTAGCGTGTTCTGCATGGATCCCTTGACTTTGGTTTGAACCATCTGGTCAAAGAAGTATCGGTTGGTTCCCAATTTGTTTGCGAGTTTGCGCTCGTAATCAACATTGCAGTTGTCTACGAATGTTTGAAGATACTGAACATCGTGTTCGTAACTTAAAATACGAAATTTGATAATTTCCAGCGACCCATCGTGAGTCTTAATGTCCTGAAGTTCAAAAAAGACATCAGGATCCAATTGAATCGGTTCAAATTCATTTGGCAGATAATCGTGATGTGTCACGGCAAGCAAACTCTTCATCGAAGAGACGGTTGTCGCATATTGCACCACAGCATCCATGCGAGTCTGGTAGGGAGTTGTTACCGTCTGGCGGTTGCCGCCTGTAGTCGTGGAGACTCCGCGCTCGCACGAAATGGATGCTTTGGGAGTTCGATTGGAAGCAGTTCCCGATTTGCGACGACGACACAGAATCGACTCGACCTTTGGCCACCATTGAAGGTGCGTCTTTGTGAGCACTTCCATAACATTCAACGTAAAGAGTCCCCACAAGGGATTCCGAGACGACCCTAGACTTAGGATCATCTGGGTTTTGAGTATGTCATTGAATTGCATTGTTGGGTATCTAGAGTTGTTCCCAAAAATTAGAACGTAGGGTTCATGCACTTGTCCAGTGTAGGTACGTTCGTGTGCACAGGTTTCGAGCGCTTGAGTCGAAGTTCCTTGGTTGCCTTGTCGACTGTCTCCTGGGAGAGTGCCACGAACTTCTTCACGTCACGAAGAGGTCCCTGAACATTCATGGACGGAACATGCAGACGAAGAGGAGGCAACTGAATTCCAATAAGTTCATCACTAAAAGCAGTCTGTTCACGGAACTGCTCAATGCTTAGTGGTCCACCAAACATACGAAGGGTTCCGCGAGGAGGTGCAGGAATGAGATCGCGTTTGACGTAGAGATTTCGATAGAGATCGCATAGCAGGGCGTGGCGAGTCCAGCGAGTGACATCGGAACCAGATGTGTCAGCATACAGATAGGCAAGCGCGCACTCAGGGCAGCAGAAGTGACCCTCGCATGCATACATGTTCTCGTATGCATCATACGAAATGGGAAGAACCCCTGCCTTCCAAGTGAAGGAATGACAACACCAGAAACAAGCAGTGGAAGGACTGTACGACGGACTCTTGGTGCGTGCCAGAATCTCCTTCATAACATCTCCACTGAATCGCTCGGCAGCATGCGACACTTCAACGCTCTGGAGAATGTCGGAGTAATTCGTGGACGAATCAGCAGGAGTTGGAACACTCTCTTCCACCGGCAAACGAAGGGAAAAAATGACAGGGGCTTCCGGAAGATGTTTCTTCGGGGGCATTTCCTTTTTGAATGTTCAATGACTGAAAGTCTCTCGTTTGAAAGGAGTTCCTTCCAAGTGAAAAACCCTGCCCCGACAGCCGGGAGGATCGCGAGGACCTGACAAGTCCCATTCCTGACTCCCGGATTTGTATGACCGTTGATTGTTGAATCAGATTATCGTTTCAGCACAAATGTGAAACGATATCCTTTTGAACGTTTTTTGTTAGGAGTTGCGACTTGACACCTGATCGCTGATGATTGAGCGCTGATCGTTCAGTGAAACGAGGACGAACAATCGTTCATCGCGATGTAATAACATTGTGCACCGATATCGGTCGGTGCCACCGGTCAGTTTGCGATTCATCGGGGCAGGGGGTAGTGCGTTTAGACCTCAATCAAGGTCTTTCCATTCGTCTCCGAGAGCACCCAATCGACATTGGTCTCGAAATTCTCAATCTCCTCCTCCAACTCCCGAGTCCTCTCCGACAAGTCCAGAGGATCCACCAACTCCACCTTGTTGTTCTCACGGAAACTGTTGGTGAGTGCCGTGATGGTCTCGGGACTCGTCTTCACATCCTTGCCCAACTCGCTGTGGAGCAACTTCTCCAAGCGCCCATCTACACTCTCCTGCTGGTTCTTAAAGTCCTCCTTTGCTCTAAGTAGTTGAGAGCGCATCATGTTCAGGAGGAGTCGCTTGTAGTTGATGGACGTCTTGTACTCAATTGCCTCCGCAACCGTTCCCTCCCACGTTCCAATCTTCACACGAGTCGCAGCATTTGCCTTGACAACCGCTCGCTTAATTGCGTCTCTGCGCTTCACCAGATCGGTAAACGACTGGTACTGTGCACGCACCGTCTTTGCAAACTTCTCTGCGTCCACCGGTCGCGACTTCGTCTTCACGTCCGCCCACGTAACGTTATCCAGCGCCTTGTTGATGCGCTTGTCGAGGAGCTTCAACTCCGCGAGGGCCTGTGTGATACTGATCTGCTGTGCCATTCTGGTGGTTTGTATCAATATAGTAGGTCTACATCCGTTTTCAGTTCAATCGAGAAAACGGATTTACAGTCACCCTTCTCCAACCTTCAGTATCGCAATGGATCTCGCATCAGCATATCGCAAGCAGACACACAGGGAGCACATCTTGAGTCTCCCCGACACCTACATTGGATCCATTGAGACCGCAGAGGAGGATGTCTTTCTGTTGGAGAATGACAAGTTTGTTGCCGCACGCATTCCGGTAAACCCGGGATTCTACAAGTTGGTGGATGAGTTGCTGGTGAATGCCCATGACCATGTTATCCGTCTTCGTCAGCGCAACTCTGCAACTCCCGTGAAGCACATTTCCATTTCCTGCGATGGACATGCCATCGAGATTGAGAATGATGGTGACCCCATCGATGTTGCCAAGCATCCTGAGCACGACATGTACATTCCGCAACTCGTCTTTGGTGAACTCCTTACCTCCACGAACTACGACAAGGAGGAGAAGAAGTTGGTCGGTGGCAAGAACGGGTATGGTGTCAAGTTGGTCAACATCTTTGCGAAGAACCTGAAGGTCAAGATTGTGGATGCAGGACGTGGACTCTCATATGAGCAGACGTTTAGCGACAACATGACGAAAGTAACGAATCCCGTGGTGAAGAGTTCGAAGCAGAAGTCGAGCGTAACCCTCCGGTGGGAACCTGACTATCCTCGTTTCGGGTACAGAGAAGGGAGAATTCCGGAAGAGATGGTGCGCCTTATCGAACGCCGTGTCTACGACCTCGCAATGACCGTTGGAAAGGATGTCAAAGTCACTTGGAATGGAACTCTCGTCAAGTGTCGCACTCTCGTTGATTACGCGAAGGCGTACGGTTGCGATCCCGTCGTCTTCGAGAGTCCAAACGACCGATGGAGCATCGCTGTGGCGTCCTCGCCAACAGATGGATTCTTCCAGATGTCCTTTGTAAACGGGATTTGGACAAGTAAGGGGGGGAAGCATGTTGACGCGGTCACAGATCTTGTTGTTTCCGCAATTGCCGAACATATTAAACAGAAGAAGAAAACTAGCACCAAGAATTCCACCGTAAAGGATCATCTTGCTGTCTTTATCGTCTCGCTCATTGAAAACCCTTCATTCTCGAGTCAGACGAAGGAGACTCTCACAACCAAATCCTCTGCCTTTGGGTCGTCGTTCAAACTCAGCGACGATACCCTGAAGAAGGTTATCTCCAAGTTGGACATTGTGGAGAAGGTCTTGGAGGTTCAGGCAGCAAAGGACTCCAAGGACAACACCAAGACAGATGGAAAGAAGCAGAGTCGTATCACAGGAATCCCCAAGTTGGATGACGCAGTGTATGCGGGAACTGCCAAGTCAAGTCAGTGTACCCTCATCCTGACGGAGGGAGACTCGGCAAAGGCGATGGCGCTCTCGGGATTGTCGCAGGAGCAGCGCAAGTTCTATGGTGTGTTCCCACTCAAGGGCAAGGTGCTGAACGTGAAGGACACATCCGACAGCAAGGTGGAACAGACCAAGGAGATTGCGGAACTGAAGAAGATCATTGGACTTCAGTCGGGCAAGAAGTACACAGACACCTCTAGTCTGCGGTATGGAAGTATCCTGGTGATGACCGACCAGGATTATGATGGCAGTCACATTCGAGGGTTGCTTATCAACCTGTTCCACGAACTCTGGCACGAGTTGATTGCGATTCCGGGGTTCCTGACCTACATGGCGACCCCGATTGTGAAGGCGACCAAGGGAAAGGATGTGAAGAACTTCTACACCCAAACTGAGTACGAAGCGTGGCGGAAGACGGATGCTTCTGCGGGATACAAGGTCAAGTATTACAAGGGATTGGGTACGTCAACTCGTGATGAAGCGAAGGAATACTTCAAACACGTGAATGCGGTGAAGTTCACCTACGACGAGAAGTCGGACGAGGCAATCGACATGGCATTCAACAAGCAGCGTGCAGATGACCGCAAGTCGTGGTTGCAGGGATACGACAAGCAACTGTTGCCTGCTCCAGGACCAACCCTTCCCTATCCTGAATTCATCCACAAAGATCTTATCCACTTCTCCAACTACAATCTGGAGCGCTCGATTCCAAATGTGATGGATGGTCTCAAGACCTCGCAGCGCAAGATTCTGTATGCTGCCTTCAAGCGCAACCTGACGCAGGAAATTCGTGTCGCTCAGTTTGCAGGATACGTTTCCGAACACACCGGATATCACCACGGCGAGGCGTCGCTGACGGAGGCAATCATCGGGATGGCGCAGGACTTTATGGGTGCCAACAACATCCCATGGTTGGTTCCTCAGGGACAGTTTGGAACTCGTCTTCAGGGAGGCAAGGACTCGGCATCTCCAAGGTACATTCACACCCACCTTCAACCACAGGTTCGCAAGTTGGTTCCTACCGAAGATTTCCCGGTCCTGACGTATCGTGACGATGATGGACTGCCTGTGGAACCGGAGTGGTATGCGCCCGTGCTTCCAATGCTCTTGGTCAATGGTGCCCGCGGAATTGGCACTGGGTACTCCACATTCGTTCCCAGTTACAATCCCAAGGACCTCAAGCAGATGCTTCTGGATTGGTTGGACGGAGACGATGCGGCATTGAATCGTCCACTCAAACCCTTCTTCCGGGGGTTCAAGGGAACGGTGACAGACGATGGAAGTGTGGTGGGTGTCTATCACAAGGAGAAGGATGAGATCGTGGTGACTGAGTTGCCGCCCGGAACTTGGACAGCAGATTACCGCGAGTGGTTGGAGAAGGAACTCGCAGAGGGACGCATCAAGGACTTTACCGACATCTCAACCGACACCGACGTGCATTTCCGCATTCGGGGTATTGAGGAACCAGCACTGGTAAAGTCGATCACCGACAAGGTGAAGACAACCAATATGCATGCCTTCAATTCGAAAGGCATCATCGCAAAGTATACGTCTCCCAATGCCATTCTTGATGAGTATGCGAATGTGCGTCTCCAACTCTACGAGACTCGCCGCCAGGCACAACTCGCTGCACTCCGCAACGAACTGCCGTATCACACGAATGTAGTTCGGTTCATCGAGGACCAGATTTCAACGAGTCCCAAGGTCGACCTTCGTCGTAAAACAGAGGAAGAGTGTGGAGAGGTGTTGGCAAGAAATGAGTACAGTCGCATTGATGGATCCTTCGACTACATCCTAAAACTTCCAGTTCGATCGTTCACGGCAGAGCAAGTTGCCAAGCACAAGGCAAAACTTGAGTCTCTGCGCGCAGAGATTGCGACGCTGGAGGGCAAAGATGCTGCGGATCTCTGGGTGGAAGATTTGCGACATGTATAAGCAATGGGTGATTACATGCGCATTTTGATGCGCGAACAGGCAGAAGCGCGTCAAACGTATTCATTTGACCCTCGCCACATGATGGCGATGCGCCCCAATACTTTTTCAAATGTGGAAACATTCAATTCCACTCGACCTACAAATATTGCAACAGTGGATGCGACAGATTACTCGGGGGTCCCCGAAGGGTCGCGATCAGATCCCAGCATTGTTCAGGAAACCCCCAAGACACGTTCCTTCAAACGGTATGTGATTATGGATACGTCGCAGCGCGATTGGTTGAAACAACCAAACCCCTATACAAACTTGGTGTTTACGTTCGGGAGTCAGTCGCTTCAGGCATTCAATCCTCCCGTGTATACGAACAACCCATTCGTGCCTACCTTTTCGCTGGAGCAGTCTTTGTTGCCATCTCCAATTCCCGGAATTCCCAACACACAGGGGTGGACTCTTCCCGCCGCACTTGCGAATTCAACGGTTGATGTCTCATATGGACCTTACAACTCAAGTTTGACTAGGGGGAACTTCATTGCGTATGATACGGGATATCTCATTCAACCTTCAGGTGCCGGATTTGGAAGTGTGTTCACGCCATCAAACGTCTCGTCGATTCGACTTATTCGTGCAGTTCTTCCCCAGCGTCAGTTTTTTGACATTCCAATTGATCCGGGCACAAATACCACAGACGCATCCACATCTGCTTTTATCCAGAGCACAATTGTTGGCAAACCCTATTCAAGTTTCGCAACCTACCCGTACCTTCTGTTTTACCTCAACGAGTACTTTGGGCAGTATGTAGGAGGCAATGAACCTATGCGTCGATCCTTCTCCGTTATGACACAAAAACAGAGACAACAGGCGAATTTCCAGACGGATATAGGTGTTCAGCAGTACGATTACGAACCGTGGGGAGAGGAAGCACTTCGTCTTCAAAGTCCTATCACAAATCTTCAGCGCCTTGCAATCACAATTACAGACCCGATTGGAACCAATTTTATTCAGAATGACACTCTTACAGTTTCATTGATTCAGGCAACCTCGAACAATGTCTATCTCAAGTGCTTCACCGGAGCGTTTCAGTATTTCAGTTCCAACGATCTTCGTGTTGGCGATCGTGTTACGTTTTATGCCCCGACACTTTCGAATATTTTGAAGTCCCAGATTTTGGCAGTCTTGGATCCGCAGAAACAGCGATTTGTGAATGCGCTATTTAATGCTACATTTCCAGTGCTGCAGTTGCTCGACTACGTTCAAGATGAGAACGGAATTTATGTTCCTCGTTCCGACTCAAGTGCAAATGCACGCACGACCCCATACGTGGCATCATACAATGGATTTATGATTCCAAATTTTATTAGCATTCAAGCCGACGGAACAGTTGTTCCTACCTACCCACGATCCATCGATTCTATCACGAGCAACGTATTGGAATTGAACAGTCTCGTTGGATCAAATATGCCGTTCCTGAACACCAGTTTGCAACCTGTCTACACTCTGGAACTTGAAACTCAGGAACCAGACACTGGGTCAATCGGTGGGAAGATTGTGTTGTGAGGAGTACAAAGATGTCGAGAATTGCCGACTATTCTGCGCCGAGTTTGGCGACATTTTACACACAGACTGCGATCCCGAATGCGCCCAAACACAACGGACGCCTTCCTCTTAGCAGCACCGAGGAAACGATGAGTGTTCCTCCTGCGACCCTGTATGCTCCGGAACCCTACCTTGTCCCCGTGAATGTGGCAGAGCAGATTCAGTATCGCCACGGAGACACTCCCTTGAACCGCCTCTTTTTCAGTCAGGGAAACATTGACACGATCCAGTCGGAGATCCAGACCACGGTGCGCCAGATGGTCAATGCGAATATCGATCGCCAGAGTGACTCTGACCTGATGATGGTGATGCGCTCGTACTACCTTCAGTATGCCCAGAACAATCCCGCGAAACTCCAGGAGGAACTGGATGAACTTAACAAGCGCGTGGTCAACTTCTGTGCCAACCGCATCGCCGTGGAGGTGGAGGCGTACAGGTTCTACCGCAAGGATATCATGGACTTCCCCGCACCCATTGCCCTGCCGATTGATACGCATATCTATGGCACGCGGACGGGTGAACTGAAAACCTTTTTTTGAATCATACAATGAGTCTCACGAAATACGGAGATACCACGTTTTTGAACTACAAACAAAACTGGTTTGTGTGGGAACCATCCTGGGAAATGTTTCGTCCAATCACTGCGTGTGCATGGAACGGAACAGAATATGAGATTGTGGATCGCGAGTATTGCGCCGACCCAATGGATCCACTCTATGGATTTGGAACCCCCCAGATGAAACAAGTATGTGATGCGTTGACAACAACATATGCATCACAACTTGCGAATGCCAAACTTGTAACGACCCCTTCTGTTGGTCCTACCGAGTGGATGTTCGATCGAGTCGTTGCAGTAACGCCGTGTGCACCCAGAGACCGCGATTCTTGGAAGCGAATGGTGCGTGGACGCACGCGAACACTGCGTCGTGCTCCGCGGAACAAACTTACGAGACGATTCCTCTAACAAAGCATAATGCGAATTAACATTATTGGAAATCATAGAAAGGGAACGGGTGTTTCCCAAGACGTTCACATTCTTCACGGGATGATTGTGAATGCTCTGGGCAAAGAGACCGAAATTCGCCACGTGCCTCATTACTTTCCTCAGTGTCAGCAGGCAGAAGTCAATTTCTTTGTCGAAGTCATCAATCCTAGTCTCTTTGCATACGCCGCAAAGAACGTGTGGATTCCCAATCCCGAATGGACCTACAAGACCTGGGAACCCTATGCATCGATGGTTGATGAAATTTGGGTGAAGACGCGCGATGCAGAGAAACTCTTTCAGCAGTGGGTTGATGGAAGCAAAATTCGTTACATTGGATGGACCTCCATCGACAAGGTGATGCCCGAGAAGAAGAACTATTGGAAGGCAATTGTCCCCTGCGGCAAGAACATTTGGCGCAACCCCAAACCGATTCTCCAGGCATATGCTCATATCAAGAAGACAGACCAGTCTCTCTACAACGCATTGCCAGAACTTCACATTGTTCACGATCCCCAAGCGATTCCTCTATCCCCTGTTCCGGAGGAGTTTCAAAAGAAGATCAAACTTCATTCTGAGTTCATGAGTGAACAGGACTACGATGAACTTCTTCAGGAATGTGGATTGTGCATCTGTATGTCTGCTGCTGAAGGATTTGGTCATGCAGTCAACGAGGCAATGTCTGCGGGTTGCATGCTAATTCTAAGTCCCATCGAAGCATTTCGCGAATTGGCAGAGGAAGTTCTCTGGGTGTCCAACGGCAAGGTAACTCCTCATCCCCACTGCCTTGGAACTCTCGAAGACATTGACATTCAGTCTCTCGTTGATTCACTGATTGTGTACTGCTCGTCGCAGTTCGCATGGAAGTCAAAAAAGTCCGCCATCGTTCGTTCAGAGTACGAAGGACGCCACGCAACGTTTGTGAAGACGATTACAGAGACGCTTACCACTTTCTTTGCAGACATTCCCGAGTATTCGTTGGAGAAGCGCCTTCCCAAGGAAGAAGATTTGCCGTCAGTGTCCGTGATAACGTTGACTCGTGATCGTCGTCCGTTCATTCCCCTTGCCAAGTATTGTATGGTTGCCCAGTCGTATCCCGAGTCCAAGATTGAATGGGTGATTGTGGACGATGGTAGGGATCAAATTAAGGATTTGGTGACTGACCTCCCGAACGTGAAATATGTTCTTGTTGACGAACCGATGACAATTGGTGCCAAACGCAATCTTGCCGTAGAGAAGGCGTCGCACGACATTCTCGTCATGATGGACGATGACGATGTTTATCCCAACAATAGCATTCTCTCGCGAGTTGCGCACATGCTTGCAGAACCCAAGAAGCAGTGTCTCTTCTCGACTACAATTCCCTGCTACGAGATTCACGAGAAGAAGTCTTTTATGAATGTTCCTCCTGCGGTTCTCGGCATGGCAGATCGTGTGTCCGAGGCAACACTTTGCTTTACGAGAGCATTTTGGCAAGAGCGTAAGTTTCCAGATCAGCAGATTGCTGAGGGGGGCGCATTCCTCCGCGGACGCGAAACAATGTGCAGGGAGATATCTCCCCAGGATGTAATTGTGAGTTTGTGTCATAAGAAGACAACCTCAAGCAGAAAACCGCCTGCTGGAATGGTACAGAATGGTTGCCACTATGGGTTTGCCGACGAGTTGTTTACACTCGTTACCGAAATCGGTGAGGCACTTTAATAGAGAAATCCGTGCTTGCGGGATCCCTTCTTGCCCTTGCGGGTCTTGCGGGACTTGCGAGCAGCACCCGTCTCAGGGGTAGACTCCTCAGTGGCAGTGGCAACGACCTCCTCTGCCTCCTGACCGCCCTTCATAAGGCGCTTGAGGGTCTTGGCGGAACCCTTCTTGAACATCTTGAGGATCTTCTTGGGAACCTTCTTGGTCTTGCGGGTCTTGCGACCGCCGGTAAGAGGGAGGGGAGAGAGAACGAGCGCACCACCCTTCATCTCGGTAACGGCGGCAGCATCCGCGGGCTGGGGGGCACCACCCTTGGTGGGCATGACAACGGCAGAGGACTTGGCAGCAGACATTTGGTTTGTCTATTGGAAGATACTTTTTTGCTACGCGCTGCAAGTAACGCACGCCGGGGGTTCGACCGTGAACTGCTGTGCCTTGGCGACTGCCTTTGTACGCAAATAATAACAACCCGTTTTGAGTCCTTTCTTCCATGCATACAGATGCATGGACGAAATCTTGGAATAAGTGGGTTCGGCGACAAAGAGGTTGAGACTCTGCGACTGGCAAATAAACGGAGCACGGTCGGCAGCAAGGTTAATAAGCGTCTTCATAGGAATCTCCCACGCGGTGCGATAGAGTTCGCGGATTTCCACAGGGATCTCGGCAATACCCTGGATGGACCCATTGTTCGCAATAATCTGGGTTCGAATGTCAGATGTCCAGCAACCGCATTTTACAAGATCTTCAATGAGATACTTGTTGATAACCACAAACTCTCCTGCGAGAACGCGGCGAGAATACAGGTTGCTCGTGAAGGGTTCGATGCACTCGTTGTTGCCCAGAATTTGGGAGGTGGATGCAGTTGGCATCGGTGCAACAAGCAGAGAGTTTCGCATCCCGTTTTCGCGAACCGAAGTCTTGAGTCCTTCCCAATTCAAGTAGATGGACTGTGTGGGTTTCTCACCCCAGAGATCGAACTGAAGATCTCCCTTCGATGCCGGACTTCCCTCGAAACTAGGATACGCACCTGCAGGACCTACCGGGATTCCACGCCACGTCTCCACACACAGATCAACGCTTGCCTCTGTAGCAGCATAGTAAATGTTCTCGAAGATCTCACGATTGAGTTGTGCCGCCTTCTCAGATGTCCAAGGAACACGAAGAAGGGCAAACACATCTGCCAGTCCCTGAACGCCAATGCCAATCGGGCGATGGCGCATATTGGAACGACGGCACTTCTCTGTAGGATAGAAGTTGAGGTCAATCACCTTGTTGAGATTGCGCGTGAGAATGCGGGTGTACTCGCGGAGTTTGTTGAAGTTGAAGAACTTAGTTCCCCGAACATCCTCCTGCTCAACAAAGCGAGGAAGCGCAAGTGACCCAAGATTGCACACTGCAGTCTCGTCTGCACTGGAATACTCGATGATCTCCGTACAGAGATTGGAACTCTTGATGGTTCCCAGATTCTGCTGATTGCTCTTGCGGTTGGCAGCATCTTTGTAGCACAGATAGGGCGTTCCGGTCTGGATCTGCGCATCCAGAATCATCTGCCAAAGTTTCTTGGCGGGGACCTGCTTGCGATACCGATGCTCTGCTTCGTACTTTCCATAGAGCGTCTCGAACTCCTCTCCCCAGCAGTCATCGAGTCCAGGGCACTCGTTGGGGCACATGAGCGACCACATTTTGTCCTCCTCCACACGCTTCATAAACAGGTCAGGAATCCAGAGTCCATAGAACAAGTCGCGAGCACGCTCTTCGTCATTGCCGGTGTTCAACTTGAGGCGCAGGAAATCCTCGATGTCGGCATGCCAGGGTTCGAGATAGATGGCAAATGACCCATTGCGCTTGCCTCCCTGATTGACGTACTTGGCAGTGTCGTTGAAGACCTTGAGCATGGGGACAATACCAGTCGACTTGCCGTTGGTTCCCTTGATATGACTCTCGCGAGCACGAATGTTGTGAATCGAGAGTCCAATGCCTCCTGCCCACTTGGAGATCTGAGCACACTCTCCAAGCGTATTGTAGATTCCCTGGATGCTATCGGACTCCATATTCACAAGGAAGCACGATGACAACTGCGGGTGGTTGGTGCCGCTATTGAAAAGTGTAGGAGTTGCGTGAATGAAGTATCCATTGGAGAGGGCATCGTACGTCTCACGAATACTCGACTCGTTGCCTCGGTGGAGTTGGATTGCCACACGCATCCACATGTGCTGGGGACGCTCCAGAACACGACCCTCCTTGTTGCGAAGAAGATATCCATTGAGAAGCGTCTTGAACCCAAAGTAGTCGAACTGGAAGTCGCGGGAATAGTCGATCATCGACTCAAGGTCGGTCGACTTCACGTACTCGACATAATCGGGGGCAACGACTCCAAGGGTTCCTAGTTCTGCAACAACCTCACGAAGCGTTCCGTGCGTATTCTTCTGGTGATTGTCAATCACCAGACGTGCTGCCAACTTGCCATAGTTGGGATGATGACGCGCCTGCATCATTGCGCATGTCTCTGCAGCAAACTCGTCCAACTCTGACGTCTTGATTCCATCTGCGATCTGAGAACAAACCTTTTGGGCAACGAGATCTGGATTTACATGATCGAGTCCACTTGCCAACGTTTGAATACGAGTTAGGACTTTGTCGAAGGAAACCGGTTCGCGATTCCCGCTTCGAGTTGTGACGTAAATGTGATCAGTCATGCTGGATACTCTATTCATGTTTGTTACCTGTAAATACCCGCCAAAAAAACATAGCCCCCATGAACAGGACTGTGTCCGTAACAACATCCACTTGTCCACGAAGTGTCCAGTAAGGCGTATTCTTGACCAAAATCTGCCAGAGTTCCCAAACTGTGTGAATCCAGAATCCTGTCGAATAATAGGAATACGTGGGTTGGTATGTCTCCAAATAATACCCAATTAAAATTCCAGAGACAATGTGAAGAATTGACCAATTTGTTACGTAGATTAACGATCTATTGTTGCCAATCCAATATTGCTCCAAGAAGGTTCGCATGGGTTTTGGAAGAAACAGATCTCCACTCAAAAAAAGAAGATCTTGAAAGGTAGGCATTGTTATTCTGTAACAAGTTTCATATTCAAATGAAGTGCCTCCAATTCCTGCGTGAACAATGCCATTGAATAGGGCATATCCAAATGGTGACGCGATGTGTCAATGCGTCCCGATTCGCGATCAAACTGAACTGTTGTCTTGTCGGAGCGTTCCATCATGGACTCTGTCAAGAACTTCGACATTCCGTGGGAAATCAGTGCATCACGCTCCATCTCTCCAATGCGCAATCCGCCTTCGTCCCCACGTCCTTGTGTGGGTTGGTGAGTGAGCAACTTCTTGGGTCCAGTGTCGCGATAGTTGATCTTGTCTTCAACCATGTGCTTGAGGCGCTGGTAATAGATAGGACCCATGAAGATGTCTGCCTCCATCATCTCTCCCGTCATTCCATTGTAAAGGACCTCCGAACCATACGGTTGGAACCCTCGCTGCAGAAGTGCCACACGAAGTTCTCCAATGCGATTGGTGGTGGTAAACGGAGTTGCATCCGTAAAGGCACCCAAATCGACTCCGAGTTTGTTCGATGCTGCTTCAATAAACTGTCCTGTGGTCATGCGCGTAGGAATGCCATGCGGGTTGAATATGAGATCTGGGCGAACTCCGCGAGAGGTGAAAGGCATGTCTTCTTCTCCCAGAACCTGACCTACAGTTCCCTTCTGGGAATGGCGCGATGCCATCTTGTCTCCAATCACGGGCGTACGTTCTTCTACAATCCGGATCTTGACTCCGCGGCGTCCGTCCTGCGTTGCATAGGTATAGACCGCATCGATTCGTCCGTGCTGCCCACGTTTCGTTGCCATCGAGACATCGCGATATCCAGTCACTTGTCCCGTGGGAGATAGAATGGGAGCAAGATGCCCAACCAAAATCGTATCGTCCTTGACATACGAATTTACCTTGACAATACCATTCGCATCCAGGAGCGAATAATCCATGTCAGGTTTGCGCTTCACGGATTCATTTTTAATGGGGTTGCTAATTTCTGTCTTAAGACCCGATGTCGGTTCCAACATCTCTTCCTCGAAATCGTAACTGTGATAGTACATGGTTTTGTACATGCCACGTTTGAGAGACCCACCGTTGAGAATCACAGAATCCTCCTGGTTGTGGCCTCCATACATTGTGATGGCAACCAGCGCATTCTCACCGTACGGAAGGCATCCACCTCGACCCATGATTTCGTGGTAAATCCACGTCTGCGACAACGGTTTCTGTGGACACACTGCCATCATCGCAACCGTATCGAAACGTTTCATGTAATTGGTGTGATACCACGATGCCGCCTGCTTCTGCTGTGCAATGCTAAACACAGACCGAGTCGCCGGATTGTGGTCGGAGTAGGGAACCAGGTTGGCAATCGCCGAGAAGTTGAACGACATGTGAATCTCGGAGGGTTTTGTGGGGTGAAATGGGGTGATTGAAATCATGAGGGAATCCGACTCGGACGCATCAATGTAGTCCACAAGTTTGCGCAAGTCATCCCAAGACTTTGCTGCCTTCACTTTTTCTGCAGTAACCCCTTCACGATAGACTGGACGAATTGGGCGACCCGCATCACAAAAGATCTTGTACTCATTGTTGATGCGCATCCAGGACAAGGACACAGACTCTGCAAGTGTACCAGAACGACGCGCAGCAACCAAGTTCTTGTGGAACTCCTCGGTGTTACCAACTACGACTCCCACCAAATCGGAATTCAAAAACACTTTCGTCCATTCAGGTTTCCAAGTGGATGGGTGAATGTCCATTGTTTCACGGAAGATACCGGTGGCACGAAGTGACTGTTTCACTGTTTCAACCGGAAACGCAGTGGAAATGCGAGCAAACACTGTGAGCGACTTCTTGTACCCAATATCGGATCCATCTGGTGAGTCGACTGGGCACATGATCCCAAATTGAGATGCAAACAAGCGCCGAGGAGGAGCAGTGCTGATGGTGCGATCGATCTGGAGCAAACTGCCACGCAAGTGGTGAACTGCTGCCATGTAACTAGGGCGTGCCAGGATCTGTCCAATTCCAAGTTTGCCTCCCCACGCACCTTTGAATGATTTGACAAATCCATTGATCATGACCCAATGCTTCCAATACCGATTGATATTCTCGGGTTGAAGGAGTTGTGCCAAGTTCTTGCCTGCAAAGTTCCCCGCCTCATACTGAACACGACTGTCCATATCCAGTTTCATGCGATCGGAGATTTCGCGGTAATTGCGGCGGAATTCTTCAAAGCAGAGAACTCCAGACGTCGTGAATCGCTTGAACTGCATATTGTCACGGTCCGTGGGAGGACGACGACCCAACTCAACATCAAGCGCCATTTTGAGCATCTGTCCAAGCATATATGCCTTGCGACGGAACAGTCCTCCAGGATCCTCCAGTCCACCCTCCACGTTCGAGAAGATCATATCGTACAACGTCTGGACAACCTCTGCCTTGGACTTGGTGCGCGTAAAGGATGCCAGAATTTCAAGATCAGTCGTTTCAGACTTTGCAAGGTACTTGTCGTGCGACAAGATCAACTGTGTCATCGTATCGTCGTAGACAACCCGGTCTTTGTCAGGGACTCCCACCAAAACAGTTTCGTACAGATCACGATCTGACGTGATGCCAAATGCCCGGAAGATGGAAAGCAGCGGGACAGGTTGCGAATATCCGGGCAACTGAACCATTGCCAATCGGTTGTCTCGCCCCAGGTTTCCGGTCATCGACTCTAGGGGTTGAGGAGATACCGTCTGGGAAGGAAGTACAAGGAAGTGAGAATATGGTCCTCGCGATCCATCCTCTGACATGGTCTTGATCCCGACATATACTTCGGTCGTTTCTTCATACGTTAAATCAGGGTCTTCGGTCTGTTCTGTCTTCATCATTCCAATCGGTTCGTCTTTTTCAACCAATGCCGCGGATGTGCCTTTGGGCAAGCGACGAGTTCGTGTCCCCGCGTGCATAAGGTTTGCTCCCAGAAGTTCCTGGGTAACAAGCACACGCTCGGTACCATCGATGATAAAGTATCCACCCAGTTCAAATTTGCACTCGCCGATTGACATAGGTTCGAGACCCGTGAGGTAGCACAACTTGCTTCGCAACATAAGAGGAATCTCTCCAATTAGAACATCCTCAAACGTCACGGTCTGCGTGGTCTTGTCCGCAAACTCATATTCAACTTCCAGCGTTGCGAGCAAACGGACAGCATATGTGCGGTTGTCCAACCGGCAAGCGTGAGGCACTACTGCGGTTCCGTCTTTGTCGACAGGAGACTCATATCGAATTTTTGTTCCGTCTTTTCCACCCACGTACACGCGAATAAAGCGGCGCACAGGGTCTGCCGACGTTCGGTCTCCCAACTCCAACTGGATTGGGTTCGACGCTTTGATAAACGTTGGGATGTCTGTGTCCAACAACGCATTGTACGAATCAACGTGATGCTGAATGAGTGGGAATTTTGTGTCCCTAAAGTACGTCTGCAAGACGTGACGTGGAATGTCCATTGTATTGACTCCAGCAATCATTTTCTTGATGGATACGAAGAGAGACCATGTGGAGTGAAACTCGACGTCCAGAGTTTTTCGATGGAATCGTTGGGCACGCCGACACAAAGATTCGAATTCGAACCTACCTCGCAACAAAACCGTATTCGAACGTGATTCTTCTTCATGGTCCTCCTGGAATTGGAAAAACGACTCTTGCACTCGCGGCAGCACGATCGTGTGGATTTGAACCACTCGAAATCAATGCGAGTTTGTCCATGCGGAGTTTTGCAGATGTGGATCGACTCATCCAGTCCTGTCAGCATACACGAAGTATTTCATCGTTGCTTCGTAACGATCAAAAACCCATGTGTTTAATTCTGGACGAAATCGATGGATCGGATCCCCATGCTCAGCGCAAACTCGCAGAATGGATGGTAAATCCAGACCGTCGACTTCCAGTTCTACTCACCTGCAATGAGATTCCTCGTGCCTTCAAACAGAAAGATGGGATCGAGATTGTTCGGTGCTATCCTCCCAAGGCAACCGAGTTACAACCATTGTTCCCTCATCGTGATGTTACCAAACTCGCAAAGCAGTTCAAGCATGATGTACGCCGGATCCTTCAGTACCTTCAGTACGGAGAGTCGGAATTGTTACCGTCTGCGACTCTACCAACAGAGTGCTCTCCCGAAGTTGGGCACGTTCTCCGCCAAAAAATGTGGATTTCCAAAGATCCCATGGCACAGGCCAGCGTGCGCGAAACACCATCTTGCCATTGTCCGCATTAACAACCGTTGCTTTGTACATATGTGGGTTGCGAATCAAGTCTGATTTGTCAACCGTGTTACGACCATGTCCCATTACAACAATCGTTTGCTCAGCAGGAACTTGTACCAGTTTCGCCGACCAGTCCTTTGTGAATTCTCGTTCTTCTCCTCGCTCGGTTGTGGGATTAAAGCGGTGAGTTTCTGCATACCGTCTTCGAATTGTGTGAGTTGCAGCAGTGGCATGAGTCTCGTGAAAGGGACCGGTCGTCATCAATACATTTTCGCGAGTGAGCAAAAGGTACATGGCAGTCGACCCTGCCATGTCCGCATCAGGGTTTGCTTCGAGTGCTTTGACTCCCGAGGAGATACGTGTGGGAGGATAGTAGTCGTCGTCATCCCAAAAGACAATTTAACCTGCCCCTTGCCCTAGCGCGAGGCCAAGGCACCGATTGCGCATCCATCCAATGGGTTGGGATCCATAGACGCGCTCATACACGACTCCAGGATGGTCGCGAGCAACTGACCAATCATCTGCAGGGCAAGATGAGTTGTCTACAATAACCCATGCGTCAGGTTTTATGATTTGCGAATTCATACACCATTTGGAAAACTCCCATGCCCAACGCCTATTCTTCGTCGGAGTGCACGCGACGACTTTCATTGTTCTCCTGTCTGCGAGGAGTCTGTAAGTTCTCGCGGATATCGTGGCGGCACACTGGGCAACGAGGATTCATGGTAAACCACTGATCAATGCACTGTCCATGGAATGCATGCCCACACGCACGAATGCGCGTGGCACACGTGACAGATTCTTGGCAAATCGAGCACGTGGTATCGACAACATTGATATGCTCGTCGGTCGCTGCACGAATCTGCTGTTGTGTGGGAGCAACGATTACCGGGTCGAAGAAGTTTCCACTGATGTCCATTCCTCCAATTGGAATGTTCAAAACCATATTTGTCACTCGGTTGGATTGACTCATGTACTGGCGAAGAAGTGCAATAAGACCTCCTGTATTTCGAATGTGTGCCGCAACAAGATGACTGCGACTGTTGCCGTCAAAAAAGCGAACCGTTCCATAAAAGGTCCGTTCCATCTGAAGAAGTTCGTGGACAATGTCCAAGACATCAATTTCGGAGTCCGACATATAGATTTTCCATTGAGACTACGAAAACTCTTTCTCTTAAACAATGAGTACCCCTCCTCTACCAGAGAGTGCCGGGATGACGGCGTTAAAAACATCCCTGGGAAACTTGGGAAAGACCGTTGCGACGGCAACAACTGGAACTACCAAACTTGTGTCAGACGTCACTACCTTGGCGGCAAAGACAGGAGAACAGGGGGTTGCATTGACTGGAAAATCAATCGATGCCGGATTTGCGATTGGGGAAGGAGCGGTGGGCGCTGTGAAGGATGTTGGGGTTGCAACCGCCGAAGCAACTGGCAAGATTGGAGTGTCTGCCACACAAGCAACCACAAAACTAACAACGACGGCATTGACACAGTCTGCCGCAATTGGAGCAAATACGTTGGAAGGAGCAAGCAAAACACTGCAGACAGGAACGAATACTGTGTTCAACCTCACAGACCGAACCCTCAAGGGAGTCGATACAATGTCTCGTATTGCGGCAGGTGCAGGCGCAAACACTGCTGCACGTATTGAAACCTCACAGGCAGCAACTGCTACAGGCATTGCTGCGCGTGCCCCGGAGAAAATACGCAAAGAACTACTGCGAGTGTTTGATACGGAAGTAACGAACTCGATGCGAGATCTGTTAAAGGTTGCTGGTCTTACGCAGTTGGCAAATCTTCAATACCAGATTGGTGTGTTCAAGAACGTGTATTGCTATGGAATGTCGGGGATGTTCAAGCGTTACTTCACAACACACCCGTGCCCTCGTCAGCGTCCCGCAAACAGCGCAGACACAGATCTTATGGCAATCAAAACCTTCATGCAGCAAAAGTTGATGGAACTGGATTCGTTGGCAAAAACAACTCGGTTTGAACTAGGGTCCGTGGGTGGAGATACACCCTCAACATACACCGGAATCGTAGAGAAGTTCCGTCAAGGTGCTGCTTCACTTGCAGATCAGTTGACGACTCGGTATAGTCCGTTGATCAAGAAATATACAGATCTCAACGATCGGTTCTTTTCAGGTGGAGTACAGGGAGGGCGCAAGACGCGTCGCAATCGCCATCAGTCTCGAAAGCGAAGGCAAAAAAGGTTCGTGTAAAGACAAATGCCGTCATTGCCTCCCCCAATTCCAAATCAGTCTGCCCCCATGCTGCCTCCTCAATCGGGTGCTCCTGGAAAGGACAAACCCATGACACCGAGTCCCGAGACCTCCAACAAACTGATGGGTGGCGATGCTACCAGGGCACTGGGAATGACGGGTGCCTTCTCTGGAATCTTTTTCATTCTTCCTCTTCTCTTTCTCGTCGTGTTTCATGCAGGAGCAGGGTATCTGTCCTACCAGAAAAACGGTAGTGCCGGATGGGCATTCCTCTCTTTCTTGTTTGCGGTATTCTATTACCCCTATTATGCATTTACGTCTGCTGCTCCCGCTCCTGCTCCGACCACCATGTTTGGCGGTCTTCGGAAGTTGATGGGACGTCGTCGCTAATTACTTGCGAACAAAGGCGTCCATCGGTCCTCGAACTGATCTCTTGATGATTTTTGCCAATATCGGATTTCCCAGGAACATCAACGACTCCAACTGACGTTCCTTCTTGTCCAGAACTGCGAGTGTTGCCTCTTCTTCATCTTTGTATTTTTCGAGCATCTGCTTGTAGAGACTTTCGTACGTTGGACTCTTGGGAGGAACATATCCATCCAGTCCCTCAATGCACAATGCAAACAACTGTGCCACAGGATTCTGGATTTGATTCGTGATGTAGAATTGTGTGTCGGGAGTCAGTCCATTCTTTCGTACATACCCCACTTCCTCGATTCGGTCACCCTGCTTTGACGCGCTCTTGTTCTCGGCAACATACACGTACTGAACCCGATCCCCAACCTTGGGGGCGGTTCCAGGATCACGCCGTGCCATTCGGTCCGCAAGAACTCGGTGAGCAATTTGGTCAGGATTCTTGTAGTCATCGCGCAAACTCTTGCTCACGATGAACTTCTCCAGCGGAACCTTGTTCTCCAACACCTTCAGGAGAATCTCGTTCACGAATGCCTGTGCCTTTCGAAC
>Ga0164292_10000924_pt1 | contig 23356 bp, 15 predicted proteins | sample GEODES117metaG_FD_111486 | JGI IMG/M metagenome (GOLD analysis project Ga0164292, IMG submission 111486) | Eutrophic lake water microbial communities from Lake Mendota, Wisconsin, USA - GEODES117 metaG | ecosystem: Environmental > Aquatic > Freshwater > Lake | place: USA: Lake Mendota...
AACGGCTAAGATGTAGGTCAGCTTCATCACCGTTAAGGACAGGCGAATATTTTGGACTGGTTTATTTGGATGAATTCTGCAGTGTATGTAAGATGGTCATGCCCGTATATTGTGATGAATGCTTCGCCGAATGTAAGATGGTCATGCCAGTATATCATGCACCACATGCCCATGCACATCGGTAAGCCTGAATCTCCTGCCCTGGAACTTATACGTCAACTGCTCGTGGTCTATGCCCGTTAGGTGCAGCAGGGTGGCCTGGAAATCATGAATATGAACGGGGTTCTTGATAATGTTGTAACTGAAATCATCCGTTGCACCATAATTGAATCCGGGTTTCACGCCTGCGCCCGCCATCCACATCGTAAAGCACCTCGGATGGTGGTCCCGCCCGTAATTATCCGGCGAGATCTTGCCCTGTGAGTATACCGTTCTTCCAAATTCACCGCCCCAGATCACCAATGTGTCTTCCAGCATACCCCTTCGCTTTAAATCAACGATCAGGGCCGCTGAGGGTTGATCGATCTGCTTGCATTGCTGCTCCATATTTTTCGGCAGTCCCCCGTGATGGTCCCAACCCTGGTGGTAGAGCTGTACAAATCGCACATCTTTCTCCAGCAGTTTTCTGGCAAGGATGCAATTCGCTGCGAAAGTTCCATTTTCCTTACTGGCAGGTCCATAGAGATCAAAGACCTCAGCGGGTTCTTTCGAGGTGTCCATGATCTCAGGAACGGAAGTCTGCATCCTGAACGCCATTTCATACTGGGAGATCCTCGCATTCACCTCGGGGTCGCCCCAGGGTTCATTCTGAATTTCGTTCAACTTGCGCAGGTGTTCAAGCATCTCTTTTCTGTCGGCCCCATCATAGCCCTCCGGATCCTTTAAGAACAAAACCGGATCCTTGCCCGCCCTGAATTGCACACCCTGGTGCTCAGAAGGAAGAAAACCATTACCCCACAGCCTTGCATAAAGCGGTTGATCTTTTGATGCATCTTTCGAGATCAAAACAATAAATGCCGGGAGGTTTTTATTGTCCGATCCCAGTCCATAACTCAACCATGATCCAATGGAAGGCCTGCCCGGCAGTTGATGGCCCGTTTGAAAAAATGTAATGGCAGGGTCATGATTGATCTGTTCCGTATGCATCGATTTGATCACGCATAACTCATCAACAACCTGGGCCGTATACGGCAGAAGTTCACTTACCCAGGTTCTGCTTTTTCCATGCTGCTTGAATGCATAAGTGGAAGGTACCACAGGAAGGGAAGATTGATTGGCGCTCATGCCGGTCAACCGCTGACCCTTACGAATGGAGTCGGGAAGCTGTGTGCCGTATAGTGGCTGTAGTTTCGGTTTGTAATCAAAGGTTTCAAACTGCGAGGGTCCTCCGGCCATGAACAAAAATACTACCCGCTTTGCCTTTGGCGCAATGGATGGCAAGGCTTTCATGATCTGGTCTTCCAGTGTAGCTCCCGAGCTGCTCAGCGGTAACATTTGCTGTAATGCAATAGCGCCCAGGCCCATGGCAGTACGACCAAGAAAATTTCTTCTGTCGATCTTTTGATAAAGACCTTTCAGGTCTTCCCCCGCTAATCTTTTTTCGTCGTGGTGATGATTGCCCATGCTATCGTTTTGTGATGGTTGCATCAGAGTTCATGATCGTACTCGCTACTATCGTGTTGGAGGCGATCAGGGCCCTGTCTATATTTTTATCGATCTGATATATTCCTACGTTCAGCAAGCCTTTGGCTTTATCGGGGTTCGCCCTGAATTTCTCCAGTTCTGTTCTTTGCAGGGCCCTCAGCACCTCTAATTCTTTTGAAGATGGATCTCTGCCCGTCAGTTTTTTGCAGGCCATCCTGATGGCGTAGTCAGCATTCGCCTCCCTGCTCATTTTTTCGCCCATCACTTTTGCTGCTTCCAGGAAAGACGGATCGTTGAGCAATACGAGAGCCTGTAGGGGCGTGTTCGTTTTTTGTCTGCGGGAAAGGCAGGAGCTTCTTTCAGACGCGTCAAAGGTGGCCATGGTAGGATGTGGTACCGTTCTTTTTGATATGATGTATAAACTGCGCCTGTACATGGCATCCGTACTATCGGCCTTATATGATGCGCTGTTGATCTCCCACAATCCCTCGGGCTGGTAAGGCTTCATGCTTTCGCCGCCGATCTTTTTATTGATCAGGCCGCTTGCGGCCAACGCATTATCACGCATCATTTCCGCAGTCAGTCGTCCTGATGGGCCTCTTGCCAGCAAGCTGTTTTCCGGATCCAATTCCCGCAACGCAGGGGATGCATATGAATCTTGCTTGTAGGTCTCAGATGTCACGATGAGCCGGATCAGTTTCTTAAGATCCCATCCTGATTCCCGAAATTCAACCGCAAGCCAATCCAGGAGCTGCGGATTACTGGGGAGATTTCCCTGATTGCCGAAATCTTCGCTCGACTTCACCAGTCCCATGCCAAAGAACTGTTGCCAGATCCTGTTCACCGCTACCCTAGAAGTAAGCGGATGGTCTTCATGGGTCAGCCACTTGGCAAGGCCCAACCTGTTCCTTGGTAGCGATGCAGGATAGGGGAGGATGTCTGTTGGCGTATTGGGAAACACCTCAGTACCGGGCTGATCATATTGTCCCCGGAGCAGGATGTTGGTTTTCTTTGGCTTGGACATTTCCTCCATCACCATCAGCTGCTTGATACCTTTCATCGAATCTGATAACGAGGTCCTCAGTTTTTTCAGTTGTGTCATTTCATTCCGCACACTGGTGTCTACTGCCATTAGATAATATGACGATAAGATCTTCTTTTCATTATCGGTCAGGTCATTATAATTTTTGTCGGCCAATGTTGACCAGGTTGTCTTGTTCGCGAGAACGCTGATTTCATATGTGGTGAGTTGCCGATCGTAGATCACCATGTCCGATACCCTTCCATCTTTAAAGCCGACCCCACGCCACCAACCACCGATCTGGATGCCCGGCTCTTTTTCCCGAAAGAAAATAATGTCCTTGTACAATTTATCTTTTACCACTTCCATGGGCACCAATGCGCCATCCTGATGGAGGTTGAATCCGCTTGCTTTTGACGAGCCATCGTAGGTAAGGGTAAGATGGATCCATTTATCCCGCGCCACATCTTTTTCTGCCAACTTGATGATGGCGTTCGACGGTGCTGTATGCGCCATCAGGATCTCCAGCCGATCGTTCTTCATGTTCACGTGAAATCCCTTGAAGTTGTACAGGCGTTCCGCTTCGCTTTTATGAAAGATGACCCCGTCTTTCATCGTCTTAGGGATCCACACCCAGACACCGATGCTAAACGGCTCAGATTTTCTGAAAACGCCAATGCCATTTAGGTCGAGATAAGTGTCGCCATTGAGCAACAAGACCTGGCCACCCCGGCCGTTTGTGAATACCGGCTTATCGCCTTTCGCCCCGGCATCGTATTTCATCTCCCCTTTCTTTGAAGTATCTGTTTCACTCACCAGTGTGCCGTTGAAGAGGTAGCGGGCCATAAGTCCCGGCAAAGGAATTTTTTCAGTTCCGAGTTTCTTATATCCTTGTTGGGCGATCCATTCATCCGCATTCCTGGTGGCGGCGCTAATGGTTTTCATGGTTTTGTTTTCCTGTGCCTCTATATTTTCATTGATGTGAGCGATCACCTCTTCCTGCTTTTCAGTGGGCAGCAATAAAGTTGGGGTAGGCATGTCTTCATTCCATGAGATCTGGCCCGCTTCCAGTACGTTGTTGAAAAAGCCAAACAGCTCGTAATAATTTTTCTGTGAAATGGGATCGTATTTATGATCGTGGCAACGTGCACAACCTACCGACATGGCCATGAATGCTTCGCCGAAAGTGTTGGTTCTATCCATCACATATTCTGTTTGAAACTCTTCTTCCACAATGCCACCTTCGAGGTTCTGTTGGTGGTTACGATTGAAGGCGGTGGCGATGATCATGTCTCGTGAAGCCTGGGGCATCATATCACCTGCCAATTGTTCGTGGATGAACCTATCGTACCGCAGGTTATCATTGTATGCTTTGATCACCCAGTCGCGGTAGGGCGACATGTCCCTCAATCTGTCTACGGTATAACCATGTGAATCTGAAAATCGTGCGAGATCGAGCCAGTCCGTTGCCATACGTTCTCCGTAATGCGGCGAAGCAAGCAATCTGTTTACCTGCTTTTCAAAAGCGTCAGCGCTGTTATCGGCCATAAAGGCATCGATTTCTTCAACAGTAGGCGGCAGTCCGGTAAGGTCAAGGGACAGCCTGCGCAGTAACAATTCTTTAGAGGCCTGTTTTGCCGGCTTGATATTCATTTCTTTTAGCCTTGTTCGCACAAAACGGTCAATTGTGTGGTCGGCTGCGTACTCACCATCAAGGGCGGGTGGATCTTTCTTCACGGGTTTCACAAAAGCCCAGTGGGGTTGGTAGATGGCTCCCTGATCGATCCATTTGGCAACAATTGCTTTTTCTTTTGCTGTGAGCGAAAGATGGGATTCAGGAGTTGGCATCAGGTAATCCGGATCAAGGGAGATGATGCGATGGAACACTTCACTTTTTTTGAGATTCCCCGGAACGATGGCGAACATGCCCGGACTTTCCGGCAACGGGCCATAAGCGGCTTTGGATTGGTCGAGACGCAAGCCAGCTTTCTGCTTGGCTTTGTCGGGCCCATGACAGGCAAAGCATTTGTCCGAAAGGATCGGTTTCACATGCTGGTTATAATCGAGTGTTCCTGTGATCTTTTTATACTCTGCTGCTACATCTGCGGGCATAGCGGGACCGTTATCTGTAATGGCCGCGGTGACCATCAGAAATGCAATAAGCCCCATGAAATAACCAATCCATCTCATATTATTTCTTTTTTGTACTGTCTGGTTTAATGAGGGTGCTTAAACCAGCATCCGTTTTTAGTCCAGGACTTTGTGCTCTCAGTGTTTTCACCCCCTGTTCCGTAACGCCGGTCTGCCAGAGGTACACGCGTTTCAGATTCTTACAGGAAGAGATATCTTTTATTCCTGCATCCGTCACGGAAGTGCCGTACAGGTTCAATGATTCCAGTGCGGGAAACTTTTGCAGAGCCCCGAGACCTTGATCGGTGATTGTTGTTTTATCCAGTTGCAGCTTATTCAGATGCCTGAAAGATGAAAGTATCCCGAGATGCTCATCAGTCAATGGTTGGCCGGTAAATTTCAGTTCCACCACCTGGTCTTTCAATTCATTGAGTGATGAGAGCATGGCCGGTTCGAGCTTCCTGACATTGACAAAATTGACTGTCAGGCCATTTGATCCTGATATGGCAGGCTCAATAATAATGCCTTGTTGTTTTAATCCGTTGATCGATGCTGCATTAGCAGGAGCGATGTTTGAAGATTCTCTTCTTCCCCCTGTTTCCTCTTCTTGTCCTTCTGTATCGCCTTGTCCTGCGGTTGAGGACGTACTTCGTCGCCCTGCCGTCTCTTCTTGTCCTTCTGTATCGCCTTGCCCTGCGGTTGAGGGGTTACTTCGTCGCCCTTCGTCCAGGTTGGCATCAGCATCAACCGGAAAAAACGGGCCGTCCGAGGCCACCTTTGCTGCGGTCATCTCAATCGGTCCATACGGTGCGCCTTTTGCGATCCATCGGTGGATCAGGTTTATCTCACTACGTGTTAGTTGTTTCTTACCCTTGGGCGGCATGTGTTTTTCGTCTTCGAGGGGAAGCAGAAGTTGGGTGTAGAGAATGCTTTCACCGGGGTTGCCCTTGGTCAGGATGGCACCGTTCTTTCCGCCTTTGGTTATATATCCTTCGCCATCGAGCCGAAGGCCGCCTTTTTTCTTAACGGCCGAATGGCAGGAGTAGCATTTTGTTTTCAAGATGGGTGTTACTTCATCGCGATACATAAAGACTTGCTTAGGCGAATTTACGGATACAAAAAGCGAATCTCCGGTAGTGCTGTTCACAGAGTCCGAAGTCTGCCCCGCTTTCTCCAGTTCGCCTGGCGCTGCAGCTTGATCGGTTGAATCTGTTTTCTGATCCGCTCCGCCACTTTTGGCGAAGAGAAACCCTTCCCCATGCGTGATGGTGCCGCCCATATGGCTTGCAATGGTCATCACCAGAACAGTCACCCATACCATTTGTCTTTTGTAAGGCTTCATGAGCAGGGTAGCCATGGCAAAAGTGGTTGTGGCGATGCCGAGCCACTGGTGCTTTTCTACCAGATCTGCATCATAATCCCCGGATCGAGATAAAAGATAGCCGGCTACAGAGGCCCCGAATGAAGAAACCGCTGTTAAGATCAAGGCGAGTTTCAATGCAGGACTTAATGCTTCCCGCTGTTTTGCAGGGAGTATCGTGATCATCAGGGCAAAGATCAAAATACCGATAGGGAGGTGGATCAGCAAGGGGTGTAGACGGCCTAACTGATCAAACATGCCAAAACTTTATCATGGGTATAAACTTAACCCAAAATCTACAATTGTGCTGATTTTGTCTATAGCTAAAGCATAGATTTTTTAAGCAATTGCCGGGTCCCGCAAGTCTCGCCACATTCGCCACATTAATCACATTCCACACATTAATCGCATTTCACTTCCGTGTTGGTGATGTTTTCCTTCGTTTCCAGTGCGATCTTATAAAACGACGATGGCATGGATGATACATCTATCACCGCGTGCCGATTTTTCACCGGCACCTCTGACATCATTCGGTAGTCGTCCTTTCCTCCTTCCCTGAACCTGTTGGTTGGGCTTATCCAGATCTTGACTGTCCCTGGGGAATTGACCGCTTTCCAGCTGATGTCCAGTTTACTCTGGAAACAATGGGCAACAGGGCGGGTCACGGACACAGGGCCAATCAGCGGGATGCCATCCACTTCGCGGCGGGCTTCCAAGGGTATTTCTATTTTAAGATGCCGCGCAATGGTTGGCATGATGTCTACTATGGCCGCATCATATCTGTCTGCATATTCATTCAACGTTGTATTTGCTATGATCCACCCGGAACGTTCGCGGGACGACTGCCCACCGTGGCCACGACCGTCCACGGCAGACCGACCATGGTCAGTGGTGATAATGATCAGCCATTGCTCTTTATGTTTCTTTTGCCTGTATTGGATGGCTTTCCACAGCGTGCCGATCTGATGGTCCAGGTGGGTAACGGCCTGTTCCATCTGTTTACTGTCACCATACTCATGTCCCATATCGTCCGTGTACTCAAGATAAACCCACGACAGGTCGGGGGACTCCTCCCGAATGGCCGTTGATGCTTCGGCCACTACCTTCTCATCGATCTGGTGCATATAGTATTTTTGCTTGTCATGGGGGAACATCATGGTATCCAACTCATACCCGTCAGCGTGCATGTCCACGGTGATCCCTCCCGCCTGCGGCAGGCCATCGCCCACCAGTTTGGTCCGGTTGTCCAGCCAGCTGCTGAATACGGCGATCTTTTTCTTTGGATACTGTTCCTTGAATAAACGGAAGATGTTTCGGTAATGATAGTTGGGCTTGGTGATACTGTTGTCCCACACATTGTGTTTATTAGCCCAGGTTCCGGTAAGTATAGCGTTGTAGCCAACGGCAGATATGGTAGGTGACTGATTGTAGCTGCCTTTATCACCCCCTACATAGGCCCTTGTGTAACTGCCTGCATGGATGATGGAACGAATATTGGGCATTGAGGCCCGCTCGATCACATCCGCCGGAATCCCATCTGCGATCACAAAAACCGCTTTTTGACCTGCCACTGAAATGGCTAGTAACATCAGGGTGAGAGATATCCCGTATCGTAGTTTGTTCATCAGCATGAAGGTAGAATGAATGCGTCAATGTGAAAAACAGATCAACGGCACCATTCCCCCACATTCCCCACATTCATTCTCCCACATTCATCACATTCCCCACATTCATCACATTGCTCTCCGAATCGCCTCCAACATTTTCTTCATTTCATCAACCTTATCAGGGCGGGCCGATGCCAGATTTTTAGTTTCTCCCGGGTCGTCTGCCAGATTGTACAATTGGGGCTCCGGAAGATTTCCGAGTTCTGTATTTGTCTCCTTATTAAATATAGGTCCTTTAGAGGGCTCAATATATTTCCAGTGCCCCTTGATCAGTGATAAGGTGGAGTTTACAGACTGTTCTACGAGGAACTCCCGCGAACGACTACTTTGATTTAGCAATACCCGAAGATTATTCCTGCTATCAGGCGCCTGGCCAGGCGTTACGGAGACGCCGGTAAGACTTGCCAGGCTTGCATAAAGATCGATTTGGCTGAACAACGCGGAATTGGTCTTATTAGGCTTTACGGTACCTTTCCAACTCACGATAAAGGGCACCCTGGTTCCACCTTCAAGCGCGCTGTATTTTCCACCCCGGTATATGCCCCCGGGTTGATGGTTGCCTAATTTTTCAACGGCTTCGTCTTGGTATCCATCATCGACAACCTGCCCGTTATCGCTGGTGAAAATGATAAGGGTATTTTCTAAAAGTCCATTTTTCTTTAAAATAGCCTGAAGTTCTCCAACTGTCCAATCCAGTTGAAGCAATGCATCACCCCGGGGGCCCATCCCGCTCTTTCCTGCAAAACGCGCGTGTGGAAGTCGTGGCACATGAATATCATGGGTAGAGAAATACAAAAAGAAGGGGGTTGATTTTTGTTTGCTGATATAGGTTTCCGCTTTCTGGACCAGTTTGTCGGCCATGTCCTCATCTACCCATAGCGCCGACCGGCCACCGGACATATATCCAATACGGCTTACCCCGTTTACAATGGTCATGTTGTGCCCGTGTGACGGATGCATTTTCAGTAGTTCCGGGTTGTTTTTTCCCGTTGGTGCATTTGGGTCAACGGGGCCGGTATAACTTACTTTGATGGGATCAGTCTTATCCAGGTTCACTACTTCATGATTCTCAACGAACACACAGGGTACACGATCGCCGGTAGCAGGAATTAAGAATGAATAATTGAATCCTATTTCCAGTGGCCCGGGCGTAATCTTCCCATTCCAGTCAGGTCCTTTTGCGTCACCCAATCCAAGGTGCCATTTGCCTATCACTGCGGTATGGTATCCTGCTGTCTGTAGCATAGCAGGCAGGGTTGTGGTAGAAAGGGGAATGATGAGTGATGCATCCCCTGGGGCAACACCGGTTCCTTTTTTTCGCCATGCATATTTCCCCGTTAACAAAGAAAATCGTGAGGGGGTGCATGTTGCCGAAGTAGCATGGGCATTGGTGAAACGCACACCGTTTTTTGCAAGGAGGTCGATGTTTGGAGTTGCAATGGAGGATGTGCCATAGCAACCGAGATCGCCATACCCAACATCGTCCGTATAGATCAGAACGATATTGGGCTTCACACCCTTTTTAGCCTGCGCATGAAGTCCGGTTCCAAAAGAAAACACCAGGCATGCCAACAAGATTTTTTTCAATAGTGTCTTCATGTCATTTCATTTACGGTCGGCATTCGCCGACATTCATGAGATTTATCAGATTACCCACATTCATCACATTCATCACATTCATCACATTCTAATGGGCAACGGCGGCCCATCAAAAGCACCCTGCATCAGTGGCGTATCCATGGGTACTCCTGCTATTCGTTCCCTGAGCAACCTGAGGCCATAGATGGGGCCATGCCATAGGTTGATCAGTGTGCCCTCACAGCCCCGGTCCGGCATCTTTCTCACATGCATCGCCATGTACGCTTCAAACGCTGTAAAGGCTTCATTGAACATGAGGATAGCCTTTTGTCTTTCCGTATCGGAATAAGTGCCGTCTGCATTTTTTTTCAATGTCTGGATCCTGCAAGCGGAACGGAAAGCAGTAAGGTACAATATACTTGTGGTGAGCCGGTTTTGAACCAACTCCAACTCGTTCAATGCAAAAGATGACAACCCTTTTTTCGGAATACTGTTTATGGTGTTGGATACATCCAGATACATTTCTCGAACCTTATCAAGGGTAGCGGTATCGATCCAGTTATAGGGGCCGCCATTGGACCATGCCCCTAACCAGCAGAAGCCATAATTGGGCAGGTCGTTTGTTGAAATCCGGTCGATGGCCTCCAGGTCTTTCATCGAAGAGGCAAATCTTTCGGGGTTGTTATACCCAAGCGCTTTTGCCCGTTCGATGTAGAATTGCTGTTTGGGAATGGGACCCTTTACGGCTGATTCAGCGGCATATTTTGCTGCCATTGCATTTTCGGCTGTGCGCCAGTGGTTGAACAGTACCGCATTGAGCTGTTTCCCTTTCCGGGTGGAGTCTAGTTGTTGAAACAGTGCACCAATTCCCTCAACAGGATTCTGAAGACTGAACATTAGTCCGTCAAACTCAATCCAGGAGAAGACCGTGGTCTTTTGAAGGTCGGAGTCCGACTTGTGAATGTTCGAAAAATGGTTGGCCGTTCTCACGCTCCCGTGCCCGGGCATTACCGTGACTTCGCATTCGGGCATGGATTGTCTTACAAGCCGGTATGCGATGTCCGCATGATTGGTGATGGTGCAGTAAATGCCCAGTTTAAGTGCAACTTTTTTTGAACTGAACCATGGATCACGGGTGAGTTGCCTGATAGCCTCAGCATGTCTTCCCACCTGGAGGATAAGATTATCGAGATCCGTCTGTTGTTTTTGGATGCGGTTGATCAGAAAGGTATCCTTGAGTGTCTCAGGCCCAAACCATGTAACGAGCACATTCTTTACGGCAGTGTCTGTGCACGTGTTTCCCCATCCGCCAAGCTCTTCGGTATTGATCTCCAACTCATCGATCATGGGGTAATTGATCAACGCTGATTTGCAATTATCGATGATGTAGGAAATATCGCCTCTTGTTCTGGGTTCGATCGAAAAATGCACTTTAAGACCTATTCGCTTTGCGTGGTTCATGAGTTCCCGCATCCAATCCACTGCCATCCTGCTCCTGATCTCCCTTTGATGATAAAATGGTTCGATTTCGGGTATGGAAAAGATGTTCTGGTTGAAACGGATGCTTTTTCTGAAAAATTCGGGCTGCGGTATACTATGTGTCCGGTTGTAGAAAAAGTTTCCGGCGTATTCCGTACTGTCGCCCGTGTATACTTCATGCCAGAGGTTGGGATAACTGTGGATGGCGATTTCGTTAAAACGCATTCTCACCATTCGTGTCAGGTACTCCCTGGCTTCTTCCAGCGGGTAGGATGATATATCCATGGGGAAATTGACATGCTGTCGGATACCCCGCCAGCGTGTGTAGGGGATTGTTGTATAGGTCCTGGCCTTTAAGGTATCGAAACGAATGCTTCTAGGCAGATCCGTCCCCGTCAGCTCAAACCGAAATCCCAGGTGTTCCATAAAGCCATGGGCCGCATGCAGGATCTCCGTGCTGCCCTCACCAGCAAGCGTGACATGGGTACTGCTGCCATCCTGGCTGAAACCAAAAGAGAATGCCCCAATTTTTAAGGAAGAGGAGCGACGCAAATGAAATACTATTTTTCGCTTATCAGTGGAACTCAGATAAGGAGTCAGAAAATCTGAGATCTCCTTTGTGGCAAAGATGATGGTAGGGTTGTCGGCAATTTCAGGTTCTGGAAAATACTCGATCTTTTGGGCACGGGTGAGACCGGAAATGAACAGCAGTAATAGAAGACTTAAATATGGCTTCATGGGCTTTGGTCATTTTGCACTGCAATGGTACGTAAACTATACCGTCGAAAATCTCGTTGTAGATTTACTCTGCCCAGCTCAACAAGGTGCCCCGAGTGGGTGTCTTATCTTTAGGAAAACTGTTAAACAGTCTGGATGATGGATGTGCAAGACCATGAAGAACACTGGAACAAATAATACTGATACTAAAATGACAAAGCATTTCTTTCTGTTGGGAATACATCTTATGGCTTGCCTTTTCCTTGTTAGTGCACAGGTAGACATAACCCCTTATCATGTAAAATGGTCGGAGCAGAGCATCAATTCATCCGGATCGATGCCCATTGGTAATGGTGATGTTGGTGCCAATGTATGGGTAGCAAAAGAAGGGACACTGAACTTGTTGATTTCAAAAACGGACGCTTACAGTGAAATAGGCCGGCTGCTTAAAATTGGGAAACTGGAGATTAAGTTCTCTCCCAACATACTGGACGGAAAAGATTTTCAACAGGAGTTGGTTCTTGAAAAAGGGTTATTGAACGTGCATGTTAAGGCAGCTGGGAAAACCATGAAGTTGTCGTGCTGGATTGATGCGCTTGCGCCAACCATTCATATTGAAGGGGAAAGCAACTTCCCGGTGGAAGTAGAGGTGAGTAATAAGATCTGGAGAACCCGGTCACGACCTCTCACCGGAAACGAAAGACACTCGGGGTATGGCGTAGCCTTCAGGAATGACCCTTTCATGACGGAGGTGGATACTGTTTTGGCATTCGATCAAGCGATAGGCTGGTGTCATGAAAACAAAAGCTCCATCTGGGAGATGACGCTCGATAACCAAAATATAGCTGAGTTCAGGAAACATGGTACTGATCCATTGATCGGTCAACATTTTGGTGCAATCGTTGGGGGGAAAGGATTCATGCCCAAAGACCCGTTGACACTTTCATCAACAGAACCGATGAGAAAATTTGATCTCCATGTTGTTGTTGACAAGTCAAAGTACGTGTCTGTGGAAGGCTGGAAGAATGGCATGACCTCAAAGCTTGACAAGAGCATGAGTGCAAATCATAGCAACAGCAAATCGAAACACACCGCGTGGTGGTCTTTATTCTGGAACAAGCACTATATCATCATACACTCAGATTCTGCGAAGGAGAAAACTTTTGAAATCACGCAGGCTTATATGCTTCAGCGCTACATGAATGCATGCGCAGGACGAGGTGCATTGCCAATCAAATTCAATGGCTCCATATTTACTGTTGATCTACATGAAGATATGGGTAGCGGGAAGAAGGGGTTTGATGCAGACTACCGGGAATGGGGAGGCAATTACTGGTTTCAGAATACGCGCCTTATCTATTGGCCGATGCTGCATTCCGGGGATACCGAGATGATGAGGCCCTTTTTTGACCTGTACCTCAATGCCCTTGAGCTGGGCAAATTTCGAACACAGAAATATTTCAATCATGGTGGGGCTTATTTCCCTGAAACCATGACCCCATGGGGAGCTTACCTGATTGACAATTACGGCTGGGACAGGCAGGGGAAGAAGGATGGCATGTCAGACAATCTATATATCCGGTATTATTGGCAAAATGGGTTGGAGCTGAGTGTGATGATGGTTGAGTATTTCGAATACACACGAGATACGGCCTATTTCTCGGCTAAGATGGTACCCTTCATCAAAGAGATTCTGAAATTCTATGACCAGCATTACAAAAGGGACAACACCGGCAAACTTTGGATTAGCCCTGCGCAATCACTGGAAACATTTCAGGAAGGCGTGATCAATCCCACACCAGAGATCGCTGGACTTTTGTTTGTCATAGAACAGATCATGAAGCACCAATCCATGTTTATTGATATGAATTTCATCAACACTTGCACGAAGCTACAAGGAGAACTTCCTCCTATTCCGGTGCTGGACACTAAGGGTGTCAAGTCTATTGCAGCTGGCAGTAACCTGGGCGAGAGACTGAACATTGAAAATCCGGAACTCTACGCGGTCTTCCCCTACAGGATATTTGGTTTGGATAAGCCCGACCTGGAGCTGGCTCGCAATACATTCAATGCAAGACCGATAAAAAGATCCAACTGCTGGCACCAGGATGCCATACAGGCGGCACTGCTTGGCCATACTGCCGAAGCTAAAAGCATGGTGACCCGGAATTTTCTTACGAAGCATGAAGGCAGTCGCTTTCCAGCGTTCTGGGGTCCGGGCAATGATTGGGTTCCGGATCAGGACCATGGGGGTGTCACATCCTTGGCACTTCAATATATGCTCATCCAGACTGAGGGAAACAGTTCAACGCTGTTCCCGGCCTGGCCCTCAGCGTGGAATGTTGAGTTCAAATTACATACTTCGGGAGAGGGTGTTATTGAGGGAAAATATGAAAAGGGCAAAGGCGTAAGAATAAGTAAAAAGCCGCAGGGCTTGGACTTGAAAATAATGATTGAGTAATCTGCGACTAAACCCGTTCCAGCATATACGGATATGTATTGCCTGCATTCCATTGGGCAACAAACACGTTTTTATCGGGGTCGATACACACGTCATGACAATGCTTAAAAACAGGAACTCCCTGTACCATCGGAGATAAATCTCCGTTCTTATATACTGGTTTAGTTCCGCCCGGATTCGACACTACTTTGTTGCTGCCATTTAGTATGGTTACGAAACCTGCGTTGTAAGTAAGCATATGGTTTTTAAGTGCTGAAAAACAAACGCCGGAATACAAATACTCGCCATCAAAAACGGCCCTACTGACATAAGCGCCTGGCATTTGGATCGATGAACGGTAAGTGCCATCCAGGCTGAAGATCTTGAAGCAGGTCTTCACCCGATCTGTACACATGAGCACAGGATCATTGGGATTACGCACATCAAGTGTAACGCCATGTGCCTGTTTGAAATATTTTTCGCCAAAACTGTCGCCGCCGAATTTCCTAATGAATTCACCCTTTGCAGAATATTGAAGAATAAACTGTGAGCCATAGCCATCAGCGATGTAAATGTCCCCATTCGGGCCAACACAGGTTTCGGTGGGTTTAAACTTATCGCAGTCGCCATACTGGCCAATCAATTTGGGATGCTTTATGGTCATCAGTATCCGCCCATCCAATGTAGCCTTGTATACTTCGCCTAATTCATGATCGGTAATATACAGAAACTCTTCTCCGCCTTCATCATGAATGGTAAGGCCATGCCCACCCGGAAATTGATTGCCCCAGGTTCCCAGCAGCTTACCTGATCGATCGTAGATGATGATGTTATTCCTGGTTTCATTGGTAAGCAGAAATATCCGTTTTCTCTTGTCCATCACCATCTCATGGCAATCTTTAACCGGAACGCGAGCATCGAGGATGCCCCATTTGTCATTCACCCGGTATCTAAAGTCCCCATGTCCGATGACCGGTCCTTTGGGCCTGGTGCCGCTGATTAGATGGAATGGCTGGAAAATGGCGGCACCCAGCAGCCCTATTGTGGCATTGGCTAAAAATGATTTTCTGTTCACGAGCGAAAGTTGGTTCGGTCTAAAAATAAGGTTCAACCGTCCATTCTCCACATTAATCACATTCATCACATTCCCCACATTCCCCACATTCCCCACATTAAAAAACCATCAGACAAAGTCTGATGGTTTTTTAATGTGGTAGCCCGTACGAGATTCGAACTCGTGATTCCTCCGTGAAAGGGAGATGTCTTAACCCCTTGACCAACGGGCCATTTAATTTTTAGGAGTGCAAAGATATGCAGCACAGCAAATACCGCCAAAAAAATCTCACAACCTTTTGATCTCTGAACCCGCCAATCCGCTAATTCGGAAATCCGTCAATCCTTCGTACCTTCGCAATCCATTTTAAACAATCAAGAACCACTCATGAGTACAGTTAAAGTTGCGATCAATGGTTTCGGAAGGATAGGCCGTTTGGTATTCAGGCAGATCCATGACATGAAAGGAATAGACGTAGTTGCCATCAACGATCTCACATCCCCAAAAGTATTGGCCCATCTGTTAAAATACGACACCGCCCAGGGGAGGTTTAACGCCGAAGTAACGGCAACGGACAATGCCATCGTTGTGAACGGATCAGAAGTGTTGATATATGCGCAGAAAGATCCCGCCCAAATTCCATGGGGCGCGCACCAGGTAGACGTAGTGTTGGAGTGTACAGGATTTTTTACGGATAAAGACAAAGCCTCTGCCCATATCACCGCAGGAGCACGCAAGGTGGTTATCTCTGCCCCTGCCACAGGCGATCTGAAAACGGTGGTATTCAATGTTAACCACGATATCCTCGACGGCTCAGAAAGTGTGATCAGCTGTGCTTCCTGCACCACCAACTGCCTGGCGCCCATGGCGAAGGTGTTGGAAGACAACTACGTCATTCTCGGTGGTCTGATGACTACTGTTCACGCTTATACTAACGATCAGAATACCCATGACTCCCCGCACGCTAAAGGCGATCTTCGCCGTGCAAGGGCAGCGGCTGAGAATATTGTTCCCAACACCACCGGCGCGGCGAAAGCCATAGGCCTGGTACTCCCCAGCCTGAAAGGCAAACTGGATGGCACTGCTCAACGAGTGCCTGTCTTAACTGGATCACTGACGGAATTGACCACCGTACTCGGGAAGAAAGTGTCCGTCGATGAAGTGAATGCAGCAATGAAGGCAGCCGCTAATGAAAGCTTTGGGTATACGGAGGATGAGATCGTGAGCAGCGACGTAATTGGTATCGCCTTCGGATCCCTGTTCGATGCTACACAAACCAAGGTGCTTAGTGTAGGGGACTTGCAAATGGTTAAAACCGTCAGCTGGTACGATAATGAAATGAGCTACGTGAGCCAGCTCGTGCGCACGGTTGATTATTTCGCAAGGTTGATTACCAAATAAGAACTCTTTTCACAAAACCGCAACTCATGAAAGCAGTCTTACCTTGCACTGGCTTCAGGGGATGCGGTTTTTTTAATTTTATTTTATGCCGGATATCTCTCAGTACAACTTCGCTGGATTAAAAGCACTGGTCAGGGTTGATTTCAATGTGCCCCTGAACGATAAATTAGAGATTACAGACGATAACAGGATGCGGGCCTCCTTGCCCACAATCGAGAAGATCCTGGCAGAAGGGGGCTCCGTTATACTGATGAGTCACCTGGGAAGACCGAAAGACGGTCCTGCTGATAATTACTCGCTAAAACACCTGGTTCCTCATCTTTCCACGCTCTTGAAGGATAAGGCAGTGTTTTTTGCGAACGATTGTATCGGAGAGCAGGCATACCTCACAGCCGGTATGCTGAAAGGAGGAGAAGTATTGTTGTTGGAGAATCTCAGGTTTTATAAGGAAGAAGAGAAAGGTGACCGGGGCTTTGCAGAAAAACTTTCTAAACTGGGTGATGTGTACGTCAATGACGCCTTCGGAACGGCCCACCGTGCACACGCTTCTACTGCGGTGATCGCTGATTTTTTCGCCCCTGATAAGAAAATGTTCGGCCTGCTGATGGAGAAAGAGGTGGTAAGTGCGGAAAAAGTACTTCACAGTGGCGCAAAGCCTTTCACGGCCATCATTGGAGGAGCTAAGGTTTCTGACAAGATCATGATCATTGAGAACCTGCTCGAGAAGGCCACCGATATCATCATCGGGGGCGGCATGGCATATACGTTTATGAAAGCACAGGGCGGACATATTGGAAATTCGCTTTGTGAAGAAGACAGGTTGACCGTGGCTTCCGAGCTGCTGAAAAAAGCAGCGGCTGCGGGTGTTAACATTCACCTTCCTTCGGACTCAGTGATCGCCGATAAGTTCGATGCAGCGGCCCAGGTGTCCGTGGCTCCCAGTAATAATATCCCCTCCGGATGGATGGGCCTGGATATTGGGGAGCATGCATGCAACCAATTCACTAACGTTATACATCATTCGAAGGTGATTCTTTGGAACGGGCCGATGGGCGTTTTCGAGATGGGGAAGTTCCAGCACGGAACCAAAGCCATTGCGAAGGCGGTGGCAGAAGCTACTGATAAGGGCGCTTTCAGTCTGGTAGGCGGGGGCGACAGTGTAGCGGCGGTGAACCAGTTCGGATTTGCAGATAAAGTAAGTTTCGTGTCAACGGGCGGAGGCGCCATGCTGGAATATTTTGAGGGGAAGGAGTTGCCGGGTATCGCTGCGATTAAATCATGAAACATTTGATGCAAACGCAGGATTAGTTTATTCGTATTATCACCGTATATTCACTTTTCAAAATCAGATAAAATGAAAAATGTAGGTTTAATTGTTGTTATTGTTGCTCTGTTACTTCTTGGCGGTTGCGGATGCAGCGGTTATAACAACATGGTTACCCAGGATCAGAATGTAAAAGGCAAATGGGGTAATGTACAAAGCGAATACCAGCGCCGGACAGACCTGATACCTAACCTTGTAAACACGGTAAAAGGTGCTGCCAACTTCGAACAGCAAACACTTACCGATGTGATCGAAGCCCGTGCTAAAGCAACACAAACCACCATTGATCCCGCAAACCTTACCCCGGAGAGCCTGGCGAAATTCCAGCAGGCCCAGGGGGAAGTATCAAGTTCCCTCAGCAGGTTACTCGTTACCATCGAAAGGTACCCCGACCTGAAAGCAAATGCCAATTTCCAGAACTTGCAGGCGCAGTTGGAAGGAACGGAGAATCGGATCAAGGTAGCACGCAACGATTTCAATGGATCTGTGCAGACTTTCAATACTTCGGTGAAGACCTTCCCGAATAATATTTTCGCTACCATGTTTGGCTTTAAAGAGAAGGGATTCTTTGCCGCAGAACCCGGTTCAGAAAAAGCGCCTTCAGTCGATTTCAGTAAATAAATCCAACCAGTGGGACTATTTTCATTTGGTCCGCCTAAGCCTGTTTTCTTCACTGAGGAAGAACAGAAAAAAATCGTTGAGTCGATTCGTGAACAGGAAAAACGAACCAGCGGCGAGATCCGTGTTTTTGTAGAGAAAAAATGCAAATTCATGGATCCCGTTGACCGCGCTCGCGAAGTGTTCATGGGCCTGGAAATGGAACATACGGCGCACAGAAATGGCGTGCTGATCTACATTGCTTATAAAGATAAACAGCTCGCCATTTTCGGAGACGAAGGCATTTATCGCGAACTTGGCCAGGAGTTCTGGCATGCTGAAGTGGCAAAAATCCTTGAGGATTTCAATGCACAACATTTCGCAGACGGGATCATCCACATCATCAGGGACGTTGGTGATGCGTTGATCAGGCATTTTCCGTACGACCGAACAGACAAGAATGAATTGCCCGACGATATCGTATTCGGACATTAATGAAAAAGTTATTACTACCCATATTTCTCTTCTTTTCTCTGCTTGCTGCGGCGCAGATCGAAAAGGCTTTACCCGAGGCGCCCAATCCGCCTAAACTGGTGGTGGACTTTACGGGAACGCTGACTGCCGATCAGCGCGATGCCCTTGAGCGTAAGCTGGTGGCTTACGACGATACCACGTCTAACCAAGTTGCCGTGGTCATAGTGGCTACTACAGGCGATTATGATATTGCTGAGTTTTCATTTGCATTGGGCAGGAAATGGGGTATCGGCAACAAGGATGAAAATAATGGCGTGCTACTGTTGATTGCAAAGAACGACCGCAAGGTTTTCATTGCACCGGGGTATGGACTGGAAGGTGCCATTCCCGATATCACTGCGAAGCAGATCGTAGACAATATCATCGTTCCCAATTTCAAAGGCAGTGATTTTTACGGTGGGATTGACCAGGGCACGGATGCCATCATTTCGGCGGCGGCGGGTGAATTCGAGGCCAAGCCGGGTTATGCCAATAGGGGTAAGGAAAAAGGATTCCCCCTCGGCGTCATCATCTTCATCCTTGTCATCGTGATCCTAATGTCGAGGGGCGGTGGTGGCGGCGGATCTTTCATGAGCCGCAGGGGGTATAAGAATGTTAACCGCCCCAATGTGTTCTGGTTCCCGCCGATTGGCGGCGGCGGCGGTGGTGGCGGCTTCGGCGGAGGTGGAGGCGGCGGTTTCGGCGGCTTCGGCGGCGGCAGTTTTGGCGGAGGTGGCGCCGGCGGCAGTTGGTAATAGTTGATTTATAACATTATTCTATCCATCATTTGGATTAGCTTTGATATATGCGCTTGATGCTCATCACGCTGATCTGCTTAATTCCTGGGATGCTCAGATCCCAGCATGTTCATTTCGTCTACATCCAGAGCGACCAGCAGCAAACTTTTTATATAAAAAAAGCAGGCGAAGTCATTTCTTCGTCTTCATCGGGCTTTATTATCCTTCCTAAACTTCCCTCAGGCACCCATCAGTTTACCATAGGCTTTCCAAAAAATCAGTGGCCGGAGTATGATTTCCAAGTGGAAGTCAAGTCCAGCGACCGTGGTTTCACCCTTAAGAATTTTGACGAAAAGGGTTGGGGATTGTTTGACCTCCAATCTGCAGAGATCATTATGGGCAGGAAGATCGAGCCGCCTAAAGCACAACAACTGCCCGAAGCGCCGAAGAGCAACGATCCGTTTTCTGTGATCCTGGCTTCAGCGGTGGGGGATGAGGGGATCCGGGAAACCGGACTGATTGCGATGACGGTGTCCAGGCCTGCGCCCGGAGCGCCTGGCAATGTGGCTTCAAAGACCACTTCAACAGCCCCGCCGGTGGCGAGGAAAGAGGCCGTGCCTGAGGCGCCAAACCCCGTTTCGGTACCACCACCAGCTCCTGCCGATCAAAAATCTTTTGCAGTGAATACGCCGTCACAGCCTGAGGCCCCGAAGAATGAAGCGGAAGCCTTGATATCGGCCAAATCGATTGATCCTGGCATCAAAGTGGAAACTAATCCTCCGATAGCTAAGGCAGAACTCCCCACGGCGGCGAAAACCCAAGTACCGCCTGCGATAAAGGCAGAAGTACCTCCGGTGGCGAAAGCCGAACTGCCCGCTGTTGTTAAGCCGGAGCCTGAGGGAGCCGTCAAGGCCGAAGCCAAACTTTCCGGCATCAGGAAGATCAGTGAGGTAAAGGGCTTGAAAACCACTTCTTTGATTTTTGTGGACATGAATGGCCCTATTGTGGATACAGTAGATGTCCTGATCGAGGTGGGGGAAAGTGATGGTAAGCAGACCTCAACGGGAGGAACGGTGATGGCACCGCCTGCAAATCGAGCCAACTGCGGGGGTATAGCCTCGGAAAAGGACGCACTTTCACTACGTAAGAAAGTGCTGGGGATGGGCGATGATGAGGAAATGATGGCAGCGATCATCAAAGAAGTAAAGGCAAAATGTTATACTACAGATAGATTGCAGACGGTGAGCTATGTATTTGTAAACGACAAGATGCGTTATCGTTTGTACGAAGAGTCCTATCCCTATATATACGATCCTGCCAATTATGCAGCACTGGAGCGCTTGCTGAACAGTGACGAGTATATCTCCAAATTCAGGACGTTGATCAAAACAAATTGATTGGATGGCCAGGTATTTTCTGGAAATGGTGTACATGGGCGGACCTTTCAGCGGCTTCCAGATACAACCCAATGGAATAACGGTTCAGTCGGAAACCGAGAAGGCGTTGGCCTTGATCATGAGAAAGCCTTTGCCATTAACGGGTTCCAGTAGAACCGACTCGGGCGTACATGCCCTGCAGAACTATTTTCATTTCGATGTGGAGGAGGAACTCCCTTCCACTTTTCTTTACAACATCAATGCGTTGCTACCCTCTCAAATTGCTGTCCGGTCGGTGCGCGAAATGCCTGCTGATGCCCACTGCCGCTTTGATGCGATCAGCCGGGAGTATGCCTACCATATACATCTGGAGAAGGACCCTTTCAGCCATGGCCGTGCCTGGTATTATCCATATACGCTTGACCATGGCGCGTTAACAGCGGCGGCTTCGATATTGTCGGAGTACGAAGATTTTACCTCTTTCTCCAAACGAAATACACAGGTAAAGACCTTTAACTGCCGGATCCAGGAGTCGTCATGGAGCTTTGGTGAGACTGAGTTGGTTTATAGGGTGAGGGCCAACCGTTTCCTTCGGGGCATGGTTAGGGGACTCGTAGGCACGATGTTACTGGTTGGCAGGGGAAAGCTCGATGAATCCGGTTTAAGAGCTGTGATTGAATCTAAAGACTGTACAAAGGCAAATTTCACTACCCCGGGGCACGGGTTATTCCTCGTACGGGTTCGGTATCCGTGGGATGAGGATTAGAGGATTAGAGGATTAGCGGATTGGCGAATTAGCGGATTAGCGGATTAGCAATCCCTTTAATCAATTCGTCAATTCGTCAATTCGTCAATCCGATCAATCCGCCAATCCGTCAATCCGTCAATCCGTCAATCCGATCAATCCGCCAATCCGATCAATCCGCCAATCTGTTGATTCGGCCAGAACGTAGCAGAGACAAGCCTTTCAGCGTTCACTGTAAAGTCGGTTTGAAAAATAAATGCACTTGTTAATATCTTTTAGGCACAAATATTTGGATACAATTCGATTTGCTCGCTATATTTGCGACCCGCTTTGAAAAACAAGCGGTTAGTTCTTGGAAAAGTCAATCACGAACATTTAGAAAAGCAAAAAACTTGAAGAAATTCAAATAAAAATTTTGCTTGAATAAATAAAGCAGCTACCTTTGCACTCCCATCGAAAAAATGGGGTCAGCGGAAATGCTGAAAAGATCTTTGAAAGTTGGGAAACAATAACATTCTGCAGTAAAAAACAGAAGTAAGAAGAGTCGCATTATTATTTAGAATTTGATTTACTAAGTCAATTCAAACTCATTTACAATGGAGAGTTTGATCCTGGCTCAGGATGAACGCTAGCGGCAGGCTTAATACATGCAAGTCGTGGGGCAGCAGGGGTGTAGCAATACATCTGCTGGCGACCGGCAAACGGGTGCGTAACACGTACGCAACCTTCCCGTTACTGTGGCATAGCCCAGGGAAACTTGGATTAATACCACATATTATATTGAGGAGGCATCTCTTTGATATCAAAGCTTCGGCGGTAACGGATGGGCGTGCGGTTGATTAGGTAGTTGGCGGGGTAACGGCCCACCAAGCCTACGATCAATAGCTGATGTGAGAGCATGATCAGCCACACGGGCACTGAGACACGGGCCCGACTCCTACGGGAGGCAGCAGTAAGGAATATTGGGCAATGGACGAAAGTCTGACCCAGCCATGCCGCGTGAAGGATGAAGGTCCTCTGGATTGTAAACTTCTTTTCTCTGGGGCGAAAACCAGCTATTCTTAGCTATTTGACAGTACCAGAGGAATAAGCACCGGCTAACTCCGTGCCAGCAGCCGCGGTAATACGGAGGGTGCAAGCGTTATCCGGATTCACTGGGTTTAAAGGGTGCGTAGGTGGGCTAGTAAGTCAGTGGTGAAATCCCCGAGCTTAACTTGGGAACTGCCGTTGATACTATTAGTCTTGAATATCGTGGAGGTAAGCGGAATATGTCATGTAGCGGTGAAATGCTTAGATATGACATAGAACACCAATTGCGAAGGCAGCTTGCTACACTATTATTGACGCTGAGGCACGAAAGCGTGGGGATCAAACAGGATTAGATACCCTGGTAGTCCACGCCCTAAACGATGATTACTCGACATCAGCGATACACTGTTGGTGTCTAAGCTAACGCATTAAGTAATCCACCTGGGAAGTACGATCGCAAGATTGAAACTCAAAGGAATTGGCGGGGGTCCGCACAAGCGGTGGAGCATGTGGTTTAATTCGATGATACGCGAGGAACCTTACC
>Ga0164292_10000926_pt1 | contig 23318 bp, 7 predicted proteins | sample GEODES117metaG_FD_111486 | JGI IMG/M metagenome (GOLD analysis project Ga0164292, IMG submission 111486) | Eutrophic lake water microbial communities from Lake Mendota, Wisconsin, USA - GEODES117 metaG | ecosystem: Environmental > Aquatic > Freshwater > Lake | place: USA: Lake Mendota, Wisconsin...
CCGATGTTGATGCTGCCAAGAACGCCGATTGTTCCATCAACGTTTAGGTTGTTGCTGACGTCAACACCGCTTGGCGCAGTAATGTCGACTGCTGTTGCGGCAGTAATGTTGACTGGTCCAATTACAGAATTGATTGAAGTTGCAACATAACCCTCAATAATTACGTCTTCTAGGCTTGTGACCGTCGCGCTGATAGCCCCAGCCACAAGCGTCTCGTCTCCAACAATGACATATCCGCTTTGGCTGCCGTTGTACATTGAGAGTTCGTTGTTGTCGTTGATGATGTAAGCAGGCAAGTTTGTTGGTGTGCTCTTGTCGGTCAAGATCAACTCCGGCAAGCCGTTGCCAACGCGAACTTCTGTCAAGTCCACAACGCGATTCGCGGACTGCGTTGCAACCGTGGCAATAGTGATAGTGACCTTCAGATATGCAGCATCGGCAGGGGCGGTGCTATCTGTAAGGTCAGGGCTGGTCTCCCACAAATCTGGAGCAGTAATTCCTGTCGGTGTTTGCAGCAGATTAAATCCGTATAGGAGAGACTCGAAGGGAGTGCCTGTTGCTGTCACTCCGTCTGACTTGTAGAACTCGCAAGTTAGTTTGGCATTGGCTTGGGTGCTGTTGGTGGCGTTGTCAAAGGTTGCCTCAGCGTAAAACGAGAAGGAGCGAGATGCAGATGATGCGACAGGCACATAGCGCGTCAGCGTTGCGCTCTTACCAGTCAGCGTGCCACTAGCGACCGTGAATCGCAGCACATTTCCAGACGCTGCTCCAGCATCCGCAACAATCGCGGCGGTAATTGCGCCAGCACTATTCACGTCGGTGAATGTCCAATACGGCAGCTTGTTTGCGCCGCCAACGTTTGCATACGGGCTTGGCGGAGGTTCTGCAAATGAGCCATTTGCTACGCCAGCTTGTATTTCCCTTAAAGCAGCGCCGCCAAATAGCGTTGATTTCTCCCCATCGCTATCCGTGTCAATAATGGTTACGCCGCTATCGTTGGTAATTCGTGTTTGCTGCAGCACCAGGTCATCAGTCAGTTGGCCGCCCGTGCTAAGACTAAAATCTCCAATGGTGATGCTGCCACCAGTGACCGTGAGGTTGCTTGCTGTTACGGCTCCGGATGTATTGGCTGAGAACTCAGCCGTAGACGGATTGGCACTTCCTGCCCAAATTCCCTGGAAGGTTGGGGTGATAGCATCTGGGTAGCTGCCAACGCGCACAACTCCTTCTCCGGAGCCAATTGTAATTTCTGTGGCTGCAATCTCGCCGACGATGAGCGTGGAGTCAACCGTGCCGGAGGTAATGTGAATAGAGCCGTCGGCATTCTGGGTGTAGGACTTCAGCACCTTGATGGCCACTGGGGCGCCAAGGTCCGGAAGCACCGGGTCAACTTCCGCAAGGTCAAGCTCAATGTCCGCACCAAAGCGCTGCTTAAAGGTAAAGGTGGTGCTGGTGACTGCGGTAATGTATGCCACGCCGTCGATGGTCGGGGCGACATTTACTAGCTCGACATATTCTCCTACGGAAAAGCCATGTGCCGCGCTCGTAGTCACGACCACAGTGCTAAGCTCTGCTGGGTTCTCAGGCTCGTCAAAGGAGCGAACAACGCCAGTGATTGTGTGCGCCTTGCCAACATAGACAATGGAGGCGGTAGAGGCAGTGAGGCCGCTGGTGATGTCGGCCTTGCTGTAGGTCAGGGTGTTTGTGGCGACTGTTGCTGCGGCGTAGTCAAGTGGGCCATTGGTCGGTAGGTTAAGGCCAACGCCGCCTAGCAGGGTGCCGGTAGTGAAGTACAGGCCGGATACCCGGACGTAGTCGCCGGTGATTAGGCCATGCCCGCCAGGGAGCGTAAGGCTAACGGTGCCAGTGCCGGTTGAGACGGCAGTTGCCGCAATTGAGCCGCCGGTAAAGCCCATCTGCACTGCGGCATGGTCTTCTGGGGCCCCATACCACTTGGTGTTCCAGGAAGGGACGGTCTGGATAAGGCCGGCGCGCATAAGGTTGGCGTCAATCACGCCTGTTTTTATGTAGCTGGCATTAATTGTAGTACCGGTAGATCGGCTAGCGGAAAGCACCTCGTCGCTGCCAGCCGACACAAGATTTCCAGACGAGTCTATCTCGTCGGCAGCATTCCTAATAAGAACGCCGTCTCCGTCAATCTCAATAGCAGAAAATTGATTCCCAGTATTCCCGTAAATCTTGCCGCTAGAAATCTTGTCAAACATTATTGATCTCCAATTATTGGCTCAACGACACCCGAAAGCATGAGGCTGTCGGTAATATAGATCCATCCGGACTGCGCTGAGGCGTTAATGTATCCAGGTGGAACATACGACCAAGGACCAGAAAGCTTAACGCCAGTAGTTATGTCTGAGGAAACGGCCCTTACGCGATACTGATATCGGTAGTTAATGCCAAGGCCAGGGCCTTTAACCTGTGCCGTGTTGGTGTCGCCGTCATCAGTATAAGTCTGCGACCTTGTTGTAACAAGCGGTGCCCAAGCTTCAGCGGTTTTGGCCACGTTCTCGTACCAGGAGACAACTATAGACGGAATATCCTTTGTTTGCTTTGCTTTAAGTTCTGTAATGCCATGAGTTGCCGAAGCATATTGGTTAAATTTAATAGTCTTGCCAGAGTTTGTTACGCTGATTACTTCGTGTGATCCGGCCAATGAGGGGTTCTTAGGGCCTTTTGTTGTTTGCTTGCCAATTTGCCCACCTTTAATTTGAATATATGCACCAACGTCAATACCCGTTGAGCTAGCAAACGTCAATGAAACAACAGAAATTCCACCAGCCACAGCGGGAGTTCGCGTCAGAACAGTGACACCAGCTTTCATGTTCGTTTTGCTAAAAGAGGTCTTTTTTAGCTCTTGCCTTCGCCGCTCAATCTCGTAGCCCGTAATGCTTTTGTTGCTTGGGTTTGTAGTGTCAATAGACCATGAAAGCTGAACATTTTGATCTATAGTTGTTATTTTTCCGTCGTTATCTACTGTTTGAACAACCAGGTTACGAAGTTTAGTCGGGGCCATAAATTTAATTTTGCCGGTGCCAAGATTTTCTGTGAGATATTCTTTTTGCACAAGGATAATGGCGTTCTTTTGGAACGCTGGCTCCCCTGCAAGTTGCACGCTGTAGTAGATTTCCCCGCCAATAATGGTAACGGTCTGGCTCTTTACCACAAGAGGCTCAACGATTCCGACCTCACTCCAAAGGTATGGAATAATCGACCCAACGGTAAGCCTGCCGGCTGAAGCGTTATTTGAGTGAGAGAATTCGTATGACTCGATGCTTTGGCCATTCTCTGCCCAGAAAGAGCTGGCAGACAAGACGGCATCCTCCACGCTTTCTGGCGCGGTATCTGCCTTAGAGGCTTCAACAATTTTCCCGTGTGTGTCCCAAACCCCTTGAACATAGTCAAAGGTGTACCGGATAACTTGACCACTCTTAACGTACGGGGTGATAACGCTGTTAGATTGGTCAACTGTTGTGGCCTTGCCGTAGAGATAGAGCCTATTAGCTTGCGTTCCGCCCTGGCTAATGTTTTCTGGGGATTCATATGTTTTCATTGGCAAGATGGTATTAAGGTCAGGATCAAACAGCATCTCAACACTTGATCCAGGCGCAATACCATAGTCAGCAAATCCGTACTCTGCGGTAATCTTTACAACCTTTGGGTCTGCGTAGAAGTCGGTATAAGAGCTACTATGGCTTGTGTGATGAAAAATTAAAGCAGCTTTGACAATGCCAGCTGTGGTTGGAACCTTAACCATCCCCCACATCTTCTGCCAGGAGTTATTAAGGTTTACTCCAGCGCCAATAGTTTTATCTGACCCAACTTGCGCATCAGAAACATCGTAAAAACGAATTTTCAAACGGCTTTTTTCTGAGTTTGACGTCTTCATTAGAGCCGAGGCAAAGTACACCTCATTTGCTGCAACGGTAAAGTATTGCGACCTAGCAATTGATTCCGTTGACCCAGCGCACGTAGCGGCATAGCCGTAGCCGTATGGCCCAGATGAGCGGTTGCTTAGGACAAACGAGCCGCCAAAGTTCCATTCGTTTGAGCTAGCATTGCCAAACTTGTCTTCGTAGGTTGCATTTTCCACAAGGTTCTTAACGTCTCTTCGCTGGTAGTGAAGGTTCTTGTTGGCGTCAATCCAGTATTGCGATCCAGTCTTCTTGCAGATATAGTCCATGGCCTGGCGAAGCGTCATTGCATTAAACGGCTCCTTAGCCCGATTAACCTCTATCTTTCCAGGATGGTCTGCAAGATATCGATAATCGTTGTCCTCGCTTAAAAGATCGGAAATCGTAAAGTAATGTGCCATCCACGACACTAGCTGATCACGCTCGGCGTTTCGCAAAACACGATCAAGCACGTAGATGTTGCCAATCAGCCCGTCAAAGAATGACGTTGCCACTCCGGCATTTGTGTAACCGTGACCAACAGTGAAGTTTCCAAAGGCAGTGACTGCTATGGTTGACACTGTTTGTGTCTGTGGGGTTTCATCATTCTTTTGAATTGTTAGCAGTCCTGACCCTGCAAAAGTTTCTGAACCGCTCTCTGCAGGATACATATGCAGTGCGGCTGGGTTGTATGACACAAAGATGATTGCTGTTTCCCCAACGGTTAGCAACAGCGTAGTTGTAAATCGCTGAGTCGATCCTGCGTTATTGATGGTCATGAAGCAAATAGCCCCAGCGTCGTTAATTTGCAGCTCTCGGCGTTGGCCGGTTGTAATTGACCCGTGATGCCAGACGGTTCGATACTCGCCAGATGATGGAAGAGATTCTAGTTTAACGACGCAGATACAGCTCATCTTTCTGCCTGCTGCGTAGAATCCTGTCCCAACTGATGTTGCAGAGCCGGTTGCGGCAGCTTCGGTAATGTTTGAGCCGGCAAGAGAAAAGGTAAAGGTTCCCGCAGTTGCATCTGAAATTCCGTACGACCCATTAAGACTTGTATACGGGGCAGACGCGGCTACGGTAACGGTTTCTCCCTCAATAAACGCATGGGGCGCTTTTGTTCGAATCGTTACAACATTTGAAGCGCGAGAAACATAGGCAATTTCAGCGTATTTTGATGTTCCGATGCCCTGGAATTCTGACGATTCAAAGTCAACACTTTGCCTGCCCCCCATGTAGTCGATAGAGTCGTTTGGCATAGTAATGAAGCTTGTGCTTGGCGTTGCGGCGGTTCTAGACCCGCCAGAAACTGCATCCCACGAGTGATAAGGAATTGAAATATAGGCCCCCGCAGAAACGCTTATAGGAGAATTTGCCGTGTCTGCCCTGCTGTCAATAAATTTAACATACGACAATGTCTTTTCTGCAAATGTAATAGACGAAGCCTTTTTTTGCGTATCAGTAAGGTTTGTGTATTTTTGATTTGTGCCGGTACTTGCATAATAAATATTAGAAGCGGTTAGGTTGCTGCCCGGGGCCCCTACGCCAGTAATAATTTTTGCAGTGCCAGAAAAGCTTGTGTACGGCGATGGAAGCGTAACATCAACCACCTCTCCACGGTCAAAAGCATGAGCCGACGCGTCTCTTGAAATTGACAAGGCTTTATCCGTTAGCAAGACCTGCGCAACATTGCTTGTTCGACTAATCGCCCCAATGCGAATAGGAACGCCAGAGTTTCCAGGAGCAGAGCCAACCTCCGTGACGGTAAATCTCCCATCATAGGTAGTTGATCCGTTTACATGAATCACATCGCCAACATTAAAATAGGAAGTTGCACTATCGTAATAAAGTGTTGTGATTGTGTCCAGCCGCTGGCCAGAAATAAGCTTTAAGCGTTTTTCAAACGCCCCAACGGATTGCACGCGATTCAAGGCCACAAACGACGCGTATGCCGTTCCGCCGCTAGTGTATGTTCTGTTAGTGGAGTTACGAACCTTAAATGTTGTTGGCGTCGAATCTTCGATAATTGTAAAGCTTACGTTAAAAGATCCGGTGGAACCACCGGATTCCGTAATTCCGCTAACGGCAATCGGGTCGCCAATAAGAAACGTATTGTTGCAAGTATACGTTGCAAAAGTACCGTCAGACGTGGCTCCGGTTACGGCTGCCGACCGCAGCGAAAGGCCCGGGTCAACATTTGTCTCAATACGCAAAACGGTTTCAGATTGTTTGTTTGCTCGGAAGCCAGCAGAGTAGTCTCCCACTCGGCTATAGTCAACATTTCCAAGAGCAAGAATCTGCCCCGACTCAAAATTGTGATCAGAGATTGTTGTAATATCTAGGTAATTTGACGCCGCGTCATACGCGCCAATGCTTGTAAGGACGTACATCTCTTTAATTTCATTGTCAAGTCGATAGAGGCGCAGGCGTTCGTCTGAGTCAAGCGACCTTGGGTCGGCAGCTGCCCTGGTGATGTCTGACTTGCCCTCGGACAATGGAAGGAAGATCTTTGCCCCTAGCTTTTCTGGGAACTGGGCATCCGGAACATAATTGATTGGGCTAAAGCGCCAATCGCTGCCTTCGGTGACAACGTATCCGGTAGTGCTTGTTGGGCTGTCATAGTTAATGCCATGCGCAATTGAAACCCCAGAATAAGGATCTGTCTTGTTGACGTCTTCAAAGAAGGAGATAGTCCAAGGCGTACTCCGGCCGGACTTCTCATCGGGAATTTGAACCGTTCCGGTAGCTGCTCCAGAGGTAACCGTGCCAGAGGTTGTGGTTGTGTAGGTAATAGAGGTGTTCGCTACAACGCTGGTAATCTTGTACGTGCCGTTGAGGGCCGCATAGCCGGTAGGGCCAGTTGCAAGGGCAACCTGAACCGTATCGCCGACAATAAATGCGTGTGTGCCAACTGTAATGGTTGCTGTGCTGCCAGCTCTTGCCGCGTTCGTTACAGAAACCGGGCCAGCGTAGGTAGAAGAATTTGTTGCGGTATAGCCAATAAGTGAAAGAATGGAGGCAACTGTCCACGTGCCGTTATAATTGCTTGTCTGATCAATGCTGACCTTTTGGCCAACAATAAGGTCATGGGCGTCCTCAAGCGTTACGGTAATCACTCTGGTTGGGCTGCCGCCGCCGCTGCTTCCGTTGATGATCTTTGTGATCTTTACACCGTTTTTGTCGGCGTCTGTTTGGTATCCGCCACGGATAAGCTCGTAGTCATATGTCTCAAATGGAGCTTTGTACCGGTCAATAACAATCTCGTCAAGAAGGGCGGTATAGTCGGAGCAGGTGACTTTGGTTGTAATAGTGCCGCCCGCTCGGACCCTGGCAACCTCCATGACGACCCCGCCAAAGAGCAGGGTGGCGTCTTCGTAGATCTGAACCTCTGTCCGGGGCGGGATCTCAAAGTCAAAGGTGTGGTCGTTTAGGGCATTTTGCACCTTGTCATCTACTGTTGCCCCGGAGTAGCTGGACCAGTCGGTAATCGAGAGTGGAAACATGGTAAACATGTCGAATTTGGCCTCGCCCAAAGAGCCGTCTGAGCTCTCGGTGAAGGTAAAGGAACTATCCGCCCCGCCTTCTGAAAAGCTGATGCGCCGGGTAATGTCAAAGAAACCATCGCCCACAGGGGTATGGTTTAGCAGCTTGGGCTTGATCTTTACCGTTATCGTTCCAGTGTAGTTCATGATTTATGAGGGCCTTGCATATCCGGCTGAGCGTAGAGCACGCGTTTGCGCCTCTGCTACCTTCTTGGCTAGTTTATCAATATCTCCGGCGTTAGAGACGCTTGGGTTGTTGATTACTACAGATGCGTTGACGGTCTGGCCGCCGCCCACGGCGGTGACGCCCTCTGGCCCACGCATCTTGTGGTTTGGGATAATGCTGCCGCCAAGGCCGCCTGGAACCAGAAGCTCTGGGCCGCGCTCTCCGACCATATACCCTACGTTAGGCCGAACGGCACCACCAAAGGCACGCCCACCAATCTTCCGAAGTGGCTCACCAGAGAATGGAACATTTGATGGTCCGTCAAATGGGAACGGGGCATTTGGGCCAACGTTGTACACCGCTCCACCACCGGCCTGGATCATTTGGGTTCCCTGCTTTGCGGATTCTGGGTTGATGAAGCTAGTGTAAATCCAGTCGCCAAGCATTCCGCCAAGGATGCTGCCGATCATGCCGCCAATAAATGGGATTGGAATCAAATTGCCAAGGAGGCCGCCAACCAGCGAGCCGACGGTTCCGGCCACTGCTCGCCCCATATCGCCGCCGGTAGCCCCCGTCGTCAGAAGCCCTGCAATCATGGCTGCCGGTCCGCCAATCTTTGGAAGGATGCTAAGGAGGTTAAACCCTAGAGATGGAATGAGTTGACCGAAATTCTCAAAGTTACCACTAATGGCCATCATGGCAACATCTGCAAGGAATCCTGAGAGGAAGTTACCCTTTTTGGTACCGACAAAACTATCTGCCCTTGCGGCCGTACCCTTAAACCCGCCCTGGTCTGTGGTGTAAGTCTTCATCCCCGGAAGGTTTAGCTTGCCGCCAGTAAATGGTACGGCAACTTTTCGATATTTAGAGCCGTATAGCTCCGGCATAAGCCCCGCCCTAACAGCCCCAGGGTCCCTAATGCTCCTAAAGTCAAAGGCTCGAGCCACTTCTCGCGGATATTGAGATCGGGCAGCAGCAACGGGCCTCACTGAGGCCGGAAGAGTTCCCTCTGCTATTTGAGCCTGCACACGTTCGTAATCAAGGTCAAGCAGTTGGCCGGCAGATTGAAGCTTGCCGAACGCCGCCTGTGTGAAAGGATCAGCAGTACCCCTGTTGGAAAGCGGGTCAGGAAGTGATTCCTGGGTATGCCCCGCGAAAATGTCAGCAAAATGTTCCATTGGGTCTGCGCCTGAATAAATTGTTGGTAGCGGGAAGTTTCGCGGCATTGTATATTCCGGGCCGGTGGGGTTCGTAGGGATTCTGCCAAGTGGTTTGCTGTTCGCAGCATTGGTGGCAATTTCCTTAGCCCGGATAGGGTCAAAGCCTTGGGCAATTAGGCTTTTCTCATAGGCTGCAGTCAAATCTTTCATTTGCATTCTTTCTTGGAGGTCAGCAATATGCCCTCTAAGATCGCCCTTCGTCTTAATTATTCCAATGGTTTCTTTTAAATTTGATGGCTTGAAGGCTTCTAGGTACATCTTCGGCACGGTGTAGCGATTATTAGTAATAAGGTGTCCAACCTCGTGAATCATTGCATCCGGCAGTTCGGTTAGTGGCGTGCGCGTATCAACTTGAATATTATTTGTGTCAAAACGAGCAACTCTTGCAGCAAAGCCCGAATCGGGCCCTCCGTCGACAAGGTCAACAGTTAGTCGCTTGCTCGGATCTGATGGGTCAAACATGCCTTGCGGCGCAGCGGCAAGGGCCAACCGAATGTTTTCAGAAATTATCTTAAGCTTTTCGGCACTAGTATTTCCTACAAGGGTGTGAGGGATGCGTATATCCCCCCAATCAAAACTTATAAGGTCCGCAGGCAACCCCTGTATAGGAAAACTATATTTATTACCGTATTTATCTGTTTCGCCAATAATACCCTCAAACCTATGCTCGTCGATAACTTGAGAAAGAGATGTCCTATCCCTAAATGCTTGCACACCCGGTATAAGGCTTAGGATTGTGTCCAGCATGCCAGGCCTGAGGTCGCCCATAACTGTTCGTTGAGCCGGCTTGCCCCTCAGGCCCTCTCCCACCCTCAGGACCCGAGACATCATTCTTTCCTGCAGGTCAGCAGCAGGGTTATATGGGTCTACTACATCTGAAGATGGGAACTTGCTGAAAAGATCAAGCTGTTCGCCGCCGGACTTTGGAATTACCGGCGCGTCATCTAGTAGCATCTTGAGCGCTGGGGCGTCTACGGGCCCAAGTTCGGGGAAGAGTTCTGGCTGGGTATAGAGGAGGCGCTCTCGGATCAGTGCAACCTTATCCTCAAACGATCCGCCGCGAGGAATTGTCCTGGCAACACGAGTTCGCTCCGCCTCGATGTCAATGTTTTTAGCGCGCACTCCCTTAAAGTGCTCGTCGGCAGTGACGGCGTAGAGCGCAGCTTCGTCAATGTTAGTAAACACCCCTGCTCGAAGGAGAGATGCCGCCTGCGCCGCTCGGCCGGCAAGGATGCGGCCTGTCTCCTGCTGCCGGAGAATCGTTTCCTTTGCTGCAAGAATTTGCTCGGGGTCAACCGGCATACCGCCAGATGAGGCTCGCCAGTCGGCAATTTGCCTCTCAAGAACGTCAGTTGCGACTGCGTGATTTCCAAGGTCGGTAAAGCCCATTGCCGCAAGCGCAGCAGCCCGTGCTTTTGCTTCAGCGTCATTAAACGGCCGGTAACCGTTTTTGTCATCGATTAGAGTTGGCAGACCAAGGATTGTCTCGATTTGATCAATTGGAATGCCGCCAGGGATTTGGAACTCTGCAAGCCTGGTTGCGCCCTTGCCGCTCTGGGGAAGAGCAGAGGTAAAGCCTATCCTCTTGTTTTCCGGGAATGAGGCTGGGTCGGTTGCAAAGAATGGGAAATGATAGTCGCCGGATAGGAAGTCATTGAATGAGGTGGTCACATGAGGTGGCTTGTATCCCGGTCGGGTAACAACCGAAGTAATTGGGTCTGCTCCGCCCAAGCTCATGAGGTCAGAGGCATCTCCGCTGAGCAGGTTGCCCAAATGGCCGTAGTCGCCGGCAAGGCCGCCAACAATCGAGCTCACCACGCCCGTAGAAAGCGGTCGTGATCCCCTACCCCAAATGCCGCGCTTGACAATATCAAGGCCAGGATCAAGCTCGTAGGTATCTCGCAAGCTCATTGGGCGCGAGATGTTAGAAAGCTGGGACAACCCCAGCATATTTCGTGCAAGGGTTTCAAGTGGTCCCGGAAGCTTTCCTGAGCCGACAAGCCTGGCCAACGCGTCAGCGAGATCCGGCCCAGGCATGATTGACTTCAATCCAGCCCCGTAAAGAGCGCTCAGGATATCAACAAAGCCGCCAACTCCAGCCAGATTGCTGTTGCTCATTCCCGGAGGAAGAATCTGATGAATAAATCGGGTAGCCGGGTTGGTGTAGTCCTCAAGCCAGCTCAGCTTGCCGTCGTAGCCACGGCCGACGTCTGTGGCATCAACTGGCCCGCCCTCAGCTCGGCCGCCACCGAAGCGAATCTTTGGCATTGCGGTTGGGCTTGGCAAATTCAGAAGCTCGCTTCCCGGCGTTAGACTTGGCTTCGGAGCTGGGTTGTTGAATCCGCGATTGTAATTAAACAAGTTTCCAAAGAAGCCTAGGTCTTTCTTTTGGCCCATATCAATAGACTGCTGTGTTTGCTTTCCATCCCAGACGTTGCCAAAGAGGAGGTCATAGACACTGCCAGAAATCGCGTCTAGGGCAGTGGCAACCGCCGCATTTGCAGCAAACATTCCTGCGGTTGCCATTCCGCCGCTGGCTACTACTCCTGCAACATTTGGAACGGCCATGGCAAGTGCGCCAACATTCATGGCAATATTGCGCACCCAGGCACGAGCTGGAGACTCTCCGCGCTCGCTAGCGCCCAAAATGTCAAAGAAGCTCATGCCTGTACTGAGGATGGCGGTACCCCTAAACGCCTGGGCCATAACGTTTGCGGCGCTCTTACTTATAGCGTTGCCAGGCTTAAGTTTTATCTTTCCATCAGGGCCTTCAACCTTTATGCCCGGAACAAAGCCGCTCTTCGGCGACCATGTTTTAATATTTCCAGGACCCTCCCAATTGAATGGGGCAATCTTCCGAACGCCAATATCGTTCTTAAATCTGTCCCACCAGTTTGGGCGCTTGACTACGGCAAAGGCGTCATCTTCCTCAAACGGAGTCGTTGTGCCCCTGTTATAGCCAGTGAACTCGCCATTTGGTCCGCCGTAGATTCGACCAATGCCGCCAAGTGGAATGACCGAGTTGATCCACTTTGTATACATCCTAAAATTGAACGGGAACAGCCCCCATGGATCGTTGGTTGTTGTTGGCGTTGGGCCTGCTGTTGGTGTTGGGGTTGGAGATGGCGTTCCGGTAGGAGTTGGCCTTGGAGTTGGGGTTGGTGTTGGCTCCCATGACGGCTCTGGCGTTGGGCCCGGGGTTGGGTCCGGGACGAAATCCTGAGGCATGATGCCCTTGCCATACCCAACGTATCCGCCAACCGCTCGGCCGTATGCGCCGGCACGAAGAGCGCCAGCCGAAGACTTAAGTGTTGATGGGAGTTTATGGTTTGGCGTGACGTATCCGCCGCCCTGCTTGAACATGGTGAGCATCTCTGGTCCGCGCTCGCCAACCATATAGCTGGTGGCACTGGAGAGGGACCCGCCCATAGCCCTATTCCTGTCTGGGTTATACCCAGCAAGACCAGACATAACCATCTGAAGAAGGGTCTGGAACTGCTCCATAAACCCAGTATTCAAATCATCGTATTGGCCGGTTGTGTACTTTCCTCCTGGGGTATAGACATTCTGCATGCGCTGAAGCTGCGCAAGGAATTGGCCAATTTGGTTAAAGCGCTTTACCCGCTCTGGATCGTTTCCGCCAATCTCTGGCTTAACCAGGGCATAGTATTCACGGAGCTTTGTCTGAAGGTTCTTAGCATCAGAAATACGTGCCTTAAGCAAGTCCACCATGGTCTGACCCTTGATGGTTCTTGTCTCCGAGTCTGGGTTCATGATGGCGTTCAGCGCGTCTTGTGCCTTCTTGTACGCAGCAGATTGCGACAAAACGTTTAGGGCGGCAGTAATGGCCTTAGGAAGGGCGGCAAAGGTCGAGTTAATGTTTGCCTGCAACGCAGCCATGAAGCCAGAGGAGAACGATTCCATGAAGGAGTAGCCCTGGGCAGAAGCGACCTCTAGGTCAAGGCCAACGTCACCAAAGATGTCCTTAAGCTCGGTAGATGCCTTGGACTTGCTAATCTTGCCTTCTTGGATCTTCTTGAGCAGGTCGTCAATGCGCTCTTGCATGACGCGGCTACGCTCTGCCTGATCGAGCTCAAGCGCCCGGGCCTTCTCGTCGTAGAATTGGGTAGTCCCAACGTATGCAGAGCTGGTCTTGCCGGACTGGATGGCGGCCCCCATTGAGTCAAGACGTGCGCGCTGCTCATCTTGGAACATCTCACGTGCGGCGTCTCGCGCGGCGCGGGCGCGTTCCAGTGGATCAACGCTAGCATCAAACATGTCAAGGGCGGCCTCTGATGCCCTTGTCCTTGACTCTTCAAGCTGCTGCAGCTTTTCCATCTGCTTTGCCTGGGCTTGCAACGCTTCGTACTGCTGCTCCAGGACGCCAAGACGGATCATTTCTCCGTCATACAGAACCTCAACGTTTGCAAGTGCTGCAACCTTCTCCTGCTCCAGGGCTTCCTTTTCGGCCTCAAACAGTGCCTGGATGGCAACCTGTGCTCGGGACATGAGGCGATTAAGCGGGGTCTGGAAGGCTTCCATTGCCTTCTGCATTGCCTCTTGCGCCTGCTGCAGGAGCTCTCCGGTGGCGTCTAGGGCCTTGGTAAGCAGGCTGATGTACTTTGTTGCCTCGGCATCGCCAGCGCCATACCACTTTGCATAGAGTTCTTCAACGTATTTCTGATCAAGGTTAAGCGTCTTTGCCACTTCGTCAGGCGAGAACCCCTCTCGAAGCATTTGCTTGATCTTGTCCTGCTGCACTTGTTCCAGCTGGCCGATAATGCCAGTTGTGCTCATGGACCACGAAGGATTGTCCCGGAGCCATTGCTGGGCTCGTGATGGATCGCTGTCCGCAACCATTTCTCTGTTAATTTGCGTGTCGTATCTAGCAGCAGCGCCTTGAGGATCAATGCTTGCGCCCATAAGAGCAAATGTGCGCCTGAGGTACGTTTCAAGGTCATCAAGGAATCCGCGCTCTTCGGCATAGAGCTCCGGGAACATCTCCTTTGCTTTGTCTTTTCCAACCTGGCCCTCAAGGCGGGTCCTTGTGTCGGTAACAACTTTTGCCTTTGTGTTAATTGGGTTATTGTTAAATGCCGCTTGCGCTGCTTTTGAAAGCTCCCCAGTAAGGAAAGCCAACGCCATGACCGCACCAGCAATACCAAAGGTAAGCGCTGCGGTCTGTGCGCTTGTAGCTGCAGTAAGGGCGATGAAAGCGCCGTGCAAGGCCTCTGTTGCCATTCCAACCATCATCATATTGTTAAAGACAGTAGAAATGCTCTCGTCAAGACCGAGAAGGTTAGAGGCAATGCTGCCGAACATGCCAAACCCGGTCAGTACTCCGCCCAGCATGCCAAGGCGAGACCTAACGGCATCAATAATAACGCCGAGCTTAGCGAGCTTCCCGTTTGCTGCGGAAAGTTTGTCTCCAAAACCCTTAACTCTGTTGGTAACGCTTTCTAGCCCTGCGGCAAGTGCTTGCTCAATTTGGGCTCGCTCGCTGGCACCTACGGTGTCTAGGAAGTCATTGTATCCCTTTGGGTCGTCTATGCTGTATTTCTTTAGTTCCGCCAATCGTTGAGTTGCGTAATCTACGTCAACGCCAGTATTGAGAACTGAATCTACCCCGCCGGCTGGCGCAATAAATTCTCGACCACCCTTAGAGGCCCCTAGGGCTTCTATAAATGCAATGGCGCGTACAAGCGCCGGCGATGTGATGGTTTTGCCCGGCGTATTGTCAACGCCGAATCCGGATGCGACTAGGTTCCCGTCTTGGTCTTGCCTTTGGATAGGAACAAGACGCTGCATGCCATAGCTTTCTACGGCACCAAGGGCCTTGAATGCAAACATGCTGATTTTGAGTTTTGCCATTTGCTCTGCGGACCTGGCAGCAGCGTTAGCAAACTTTGTCATTGCAAGGGCAAGGCCATCAACCAGAAGTTTTCCGCCGACGAATCCAGCAAAGAGCACACCAAAGAGCGGAGCAAGAGGCTCAATAACCTTCATTATCCCAGCAAAGGCGGCCAAGATTCCGTCAATGACTGGCATTGCGGTAGAAAGTGCCGAGGCAATTGTAGCGGCAAGCGTCCCGATTGATGCGGCTGCGGCTGATGAGACTCCTGGGATTACCGAATTGGCGATTGAATCCGCTGAGCTAAGGATGCCCGGGGCAGCTCGGTCAAAAGCAGAGCGAACGCCATACTGGTTATTTTCATAGGCGTTAGCAAGGAACCCAACAAGGGCCGTGCTGGCTCCAAGAGTTGCTACAAGCGGGTTGCTACTGATAAATCCAAACAGGGCCCTGGCAACAATAATTGATGCGCCAAGCTTGCGGATAACATCATTAGAGAGGATCTCGGCCATTGCCTTAAATCCAGAAACCGAGGAGGTAATAAATGCGTTTAGAGGACCCCCGCTGGCCGTTACTGCGCCGCCGATGCCCCCAAGTGTCTTAAGCACGGCATCCATAAAGCCGCCGGCGACACTAAGTCCCTCTGGGAGGCCAGATCGGATTGCCTCCGCAACAGTTTTAACTGAACGTGCGAATAGCTGAGATGCCTTTATTGCCTCTTCGCCCTGGAGGAATGTTGCAAGGCCGTCGTTAAACTCTTGAGCCTTTGTTCCAGCAAGAAGGTCTCGCATAACCGAGAACAGTGGATTAAACGCTGTTGCAACAAGCGACTGAGACGTATCCGCAACAGTCGTCATTGCTCCTTGGAAGGTGCGTGAGAACGCCTTCATACCGCCGCCGTATTTTGCCTCCAGCCCCTGCAGGATCGCCTGAACTCCGCCAGGCCCAGAGAGGGCGCCGATGCGAGCAAGGCGGCGGATTTCTTCGATGGCGGACTGTGGGTTTAGCAGCTTCTTGTATGTTGCGCTAGCGGTTTGCCCAGTTCGCTCAAGCTCCGCAAGCAAAGCGTTGGCAAGAATTTCATATCCGGCGATACCAGCGTTTGCCAGCTGCATCATGTCGTTTTGATAGACGCGTCCAGCAGAGTTCATTTGTCCGAGTGCGTACGTTACTCGGCGGAGCTTATCGTCTTCGGCACCGAGTGCCGCAACGGCGTCTCCAATGTTTACAAGCGCCCCACGGAATTCCTTCAGGCCGGTTGTTGAGTACGGGTTGGTAAACGACTCGAGAATCGGCATTTGACCTTGGGCTTTTGCTTTAACGGAGTCAACCTCGAAGCCGAATGCTTGCATGCGGACGGCTGCAACCTCAAGGTCACCGAACCTGAAGTTTGTGACGTTGGCAAAGTCTTTAAGGGTTTGAATTGTTGATTCTGTTTCCCGCTGTGCTTCCCTTACGCTGCGTCCTGCATTCTTGAAGAGTGTATTAAATCCAACTCCGGCGGACTCAAGCATGGCGTTAAAGCCAATGATGCCGCCCATGAGGTGTTGGATTCCGCCGGCAAAGGCAAAGATTGCCTGCTGGCCAATGGCAAACGAAAGACCAAGCGAAAGAACGCCGGTTACGGATTGTGTCAATCCGGTATTTGCCTGGGTCAAAACATTTGCTAGCTGACCAAATTGAACGCGACCATCTTGGATGACAAGATTAAGTCGGCTGTTGGCGGCTCTGGCTGCCTCTGCCGCCTTGGCATTATTTTGGAACTCTGTAACTGCTTGCTGCTTGTTTACTACAGAGGCTTCTGCCTGGGCGCCGTACTGGACTTGTGCCTCTCGGTATTGCCCAACTGGGCTAAAGCGCTCAAATATACTGCGTCCGTAGGATGATGCAGTCCGCATTCGGGCCGCACGAGCCTCGGCTTCTTGGCGAGCCCTCTCAACAAAATCAATAGGTTGGCCGCTGAGCGGCACAAGTGAACCGCCAGGTGGAATGTTGTAGACAGGCTCACCGCCTGGCAGGCGGAACTGAGGGCCAGATTCATTTGGGTAGGCACCGGCAGGCAAGAAACCGCCACGGCGGGTTATTGGCAGTGGCATGCCAACGAGACTGCCCTTCTGTACTAGCGCGCCACTTTGGGCAATCTCGGCATTGATCTGTGAAACGGTAGACTGGAGGATGGTCTTTGTAAGCTCATTGAGCTGCTGCTGAACCCCCGGATCATCTGCGGCCACTCCGGGCTTTTGCCCCTTAATAATCTTTTCAAATGCTTCTGGGTTGATGGCCATGGCAACAGCCTGCTTCTCGGCCTCTGATGCGTTGGCCATGAACGCGGCCATCATCTCTGGTGTTCGGTTGGAGATACCGGTTATGCCACGAAGCTCGCTTCCTGGCTTGAGCAGCGAGCCGGTAGCCTGGATAAACGCACGCTGCAGGGCCTGTTCAAACGGCATGTTAAGGCCCTGGAATTGCTTGGCAGCCCCAGACCGAATGCCGCCCTCTCCGTATGATCGGATGGTTTCAGAAAGGATAGAAGCAATCTCAAGGAACGAGGTCTTTGGGAACATCTTGGAAGACTTGCCAAGCTCTCCAATTCCTGCCGAAACTTGGGCAAGCAGCTCTTGGATTGGAGCCCCGCCACCCTGCACCTTTGCTGCGGTTTCATGAATCTTGGTAGCAAACTCAGTAAAGAGGGTTGAGGCGGAGACAAGCGAGGGCTTAGTTTTAAATGCTAGCTCCTGAAGATGTGGTGTGAGTTGCGCTGCGGCAATGCCAACGCCAAGCCCGGGGGTATTGAAGCCTTGCGGCCGCGATTGAGCATATTGGTGAAAGGCAAGATTGGCGAGGAGGCCACCAGTCTTTTTAGAGATCTCTGCCTGGAGTTGGTAGAACATTGGGTCAGCATGGCTAATTCCTCTGCCGCCTTCAGCGGAAAGAATTCCTTGCAGGCTCTTTTCTCCAAGCTTTTCTCCCTTTGGCCCGTAATGCATCGCTGTGGCTGGCGGCGTATAGCCACCCTCCTTCATCCGCTCAAATGCACCGTGCGCAATTTCATGGATTGCAGTACGAAGAATGGCTCCTGAGCCTCGGTTTAGGTTTCCAATCTCCAGGAACCCGGCAGCTGCACCGGTAGTTGTCTGCCCCTGCAAGCCTTCACTCTCGCCAGGGAGTCCACGGAACGACGCCTTAAAGTGTTGCAAAATCTGAGATGCAAAGTTCCTTTCTAGGAAAGGCTTAAATGCCTCAGTAATGCCCGGAAGCACGCCCTCAACGGCCTCGGTCATAAACTTTGTATTGGCGGTGCGCGGACCGACAGAGGCGCTCTTACCAAACATGAGTCGCTCAAAGCGCTGCATTCCTGGGGTCCTGGCAACAGCCTCAGCGGCAGCCTGGGTAGCTGCTTGTGTTGCGGCTTGGGTAGCGGCCTGGGTAGCTGCTTGTGTGGCTGCCTGTGTTGTGGCAGGAATCAGGCTGGCCGTTGACTGGCCAGATGAGGCGGATGCAATGAGCGCTTGATGCGACGCAAGTGGCGGGACCAACAGGCCACGAGTCTCCATGAGGGCACGTGCCTTATTCAGCTCGGCAATCATTCCCTCAACGTGAGCCGAGCCAAAAGCATGACCGCCCTGCATGCCAACCTTAGCCAACTCATTGGCAAGATTTTTATACCCCTGAGTAAGGTTTTTGTTTAGTTGTTCCTGACGAGCCGGGTCAGACTCTTCGTACGGCAGGTATCCACCGGCACGAGCCTTTGCAGAGCCCTTAGCAGTTCCGGTTGCGCGCGGATTAAGGCGATATGAGCGTGCGCTTTCTGGGCGACGCATCGAAACTGGTTCCTCTGGTTCCTGTGGCTCTGGGGCCGCCGTAGGTGCCTTTGGGGGCTTAGGAGGCTTCTCTCCGCCGCCGCCGCCGCTAGAAGCTGGGGGCGCTGAGCCAAGATATCCAGGGTCTCGGGCTGCAGAAGCCTGGATTGCGCCCTCAACGGCCTCTTGGATAAGGCGCTCGACGCCCCTAGCGCCCTTACCCTGCCCAGACTTGAGTCCGGCAAGCATGGTGGCAGCTGCCTCTTGTGCAATCTGCAGTGCAACACGTGGGTCTGCTGTGATTGCGCTTGGGTCAAGCCCCATGCCGCCTTGGGTTGCAGACATTGCGCGTCCGCCATAGGTAGAAAGGCCGGCAAAGAATGCAGGAAGGCCCCGGCCAGCTGCAAGAATGCTTGAGGCAAGCTCAACGCCTTGGGCGGACGGCTCTCCAAAGGCAGTTGTTTGCGCGGTAATAAGTTTTCTGGCTTCTGCAAGCTTGCCAGCAACCCTTCCCATTCTGCTTGCCCCGCCGGCAACCGCCTGGGCAGCATTGATCAGCTCAATTGCTTCTGGGAGCGCATTGTAAATCGGGTCCATTCCGGCTGGAATCTCTCCAGCGCCAATTCTGCCTCGAAGTTGCAGCTGTGGCCCAACCGCCTTGTGAAGTTCTCTTAGTAGCGGCGCTGGAATGCCGCCGCGCTCGCCTTCCAGAATCCTGCCGACCATGCTCTCAGTTGCAGCGTTGTTACCAAATGCCGTAGAGAGCAGCACGCCCTCCATAAGCCTTTGCAGCTTTGGACTAGTTCCTCCCTTGGCTGTCTGGTACTCAGAACGCACTCGCTCTACGGGAATTTCAGCAAGAACAAGCTGCTTTAGCTCTTCGACGGCAGATCCGCCCTTGCGGATTGTTGGGCCAACATTTCCGCGCTCAAAGCCGCCAGGAATCCGTGCAATAGTTTTAGAAATCGCTTGCGCAATTTCCGCTTCGGTCATGCCGGTAGAGAAGTTAAGCATGGAGCCAAGGCGTGAGCCTTCTCGTGTGCCAATTTTTTCAAGGCTTGCCGTAAGCTCTCGCGTCACCACCGGCGTCCTTCCGGCTTGCACTATTGCTATAGCCTCGTTAATCGCCCTTGTTACGCCCGATGGCCCGCCAAATGCTGCTGGATTTTTTGTAATAAACTCTCGTACTGCTGTAATAATTTGCTCTTTCCCTGGCTTGGTGGAGGCAAGTTGCTGCATGCCAAGCGTTCGGGCATTTCCGGAAAGAACCAATGCGGCTTTAGATACCTCAGAGCGAACTGTCGCAACAATTCCCTCTGCAAGGTTAGGGCTACCGTAGAAAATCTTCTGTGGGTCAAATCGGCCGGAGATTTCCTCAATGAGCTGGCGAGAGGCAACGCTTTCAGCTCGGCCAGCGCCACCACGAGCACGTGGTTGAAGATACTGCGGGTATGCGGGCTGCCTTGAGGTAACAAGCTCCTCAAGCGCCTGGACAACATACCTTGCCTCTATTTTTCCGCCAGAACTGCGCGGGTCGGCAAAGCTTTCGGCCGGGGCTGGCTTTGGTGTTGCGGCACGCTTAGGTGCCCGGGCAGGCCTATCGCTCTCCACGTCATCAATTAGGCCAGACCGTCGCAGCTGCGAGCGTATGTTTTCAACGTTTCTGCGGTCACCTCCGGTAGATGGGAAGAAGACCATGCGCTTGGACTTGTCTGGCGGGTAGGCAACAAAGTGTCCGCCATTGGTCTTTTCAATGCGGAACCCTTGGCGTTCGGCCTTTGCCATCAGGGCTCGTAGGCTTGCCTCTTGGCCACGGCGAATCCTGGCGTCTTGAACTATGCCTGAGGAGGATGGGGAGGAGGAGACCCGCCCGGCCTGGCGCTGGACACGCTCCGAAGCTGCGGCTAGTCGGGACATTTCCTCCATAGAACGACGAACGGCCCCGCCGACACGGATCGCATTGCGTTCCATGTCGCGCAGAGCCGGTATCGCCGTGCGAGTAATGTCTTTTGCAAATCCGGCAACGGGGGACTTCGATCCGCTGCCGAGTAGGCCGCCAGACGCAAGGGAGATTTGCTTGTTCGCAGACTGCAAGGCCTTAAGGCCGCTGAGAAGCCTGTCAATGTCGCGGAGCGTACGGGCTACACCGTCCTGGAATGCGGCAGAGTCAAGCGATATGCCAACCCGTGCTACATTATCAATCTCGGCCACTGCCTTTACCCCCCGCTAGGCCCCCGGCTTTCCGAAGACCGAAATCATTTGCTCCAGAGACCCAACTGTTTTCATCCCTGAAGAACCATCGGCGAATTTCGCCTTATTTTTACCGGAGGTGTTTTTGGTTTCGCCCTTCATCGCTTCATCACGCTTCTCAACATACTTTGCGTATGCATTGAGTTGTGGAAGCGTAAGTTGCATGAACTCGGCTGGGGTATAACCAAAGGCATCTGCATAAGAAGCCATGATCGACCCCCAGTCGATCTCCCCCCAGCTTACGCCTCCGGAGCTTTTCCCTCGGAAACGCCACCCTCATCGTTGCCGATGAGACCGCTTGAGCGAAGCACCTTGTCGATTTCGTCACGCATTGTATCGAGCGAGAACTTGTCACCTACCGCGCGCTCATCCATCTTGTTGTCATCCTTGCGAAGGACAAGCCAAAGGATATAACGAAGTACAGTGAACTTGGTAAGGTCGACCTTGTCAAGGCCTCCAAACTTATCCTCAATGTCCGCGAGGTCGTTGAGGGTGAGTACGCGCGTTGGGCGTACTTGATTAAGGGTTGCCATCTGAACACTCCTGGCCCCCGGAGGGGTCCGCTAAAAGCTCGGCGGCTTAAGCCGTGATTGTCACGATTTGCGCCGTGCTGGAATCATACTGAAGGTTGAACTCAAGGTCAACCTTGATGATGTCCTCTCGTGTAAACGGAATGTTGTGCTGATAGATACAAACCTTATGGCCGGTGATCTCCACCGACTTGGATGGATCATCTGAGCGGATGTGCGTGAACACTGCACGAACCGGTCGGTTGCGGAGCATCGACAAGTCAAGTGGGTTGACAGCCGCTGTACCAAAGTTAAGGTTTTCGCGGAAGTTCAACGTGCCTGGGTAGATGCTTGTCGAGCCATTATGGGTCAGCGTAGTGCTGAAGAGGCGCGAGAAGCGCATTGGGTCAAGCTCAAGTCCGCTGACGCGGATGGTTGACTTGCCACCAAAGTGTGCCTTAGCAATAGGGAAGTTAAACTGACCAAAGAATTCACGCTCTTGGAAGGAGATGTCAAACTCAACGTCGCCACCAATTTCGCCAATGTCCTGCATGCCTTGGTACTGAGCAAGGGCTGCGCTAGCTGGGTCAACAATGGCCGTAATGCTGGCCGTTGTTGAGGCGGTGTTGGTGTGAAGCCATTCGTAGTTGTAAACGGTTCCAACATACACGTCGTACGTTGTGGCGCCGGAAAGCGCGGTCCAGGAAACATCAAGCTTCCCGGTTGCGCTAAGGATTGCCGTCAGCGGGGCCGACGGAGTTGCCGTACCGGCAGCGTTCCGCCCAGCGACACGTACATAGTACGTGCCGGCTGGGACGGAGCCGCTAGCAGTTGAGGGGGTTACGGCGACGCCCGCAACCTGAGTATAAAGACCACCGGAAATCCAAGTACCGATTTGGAGCCGGCCGCTACCAAGTGTAAACATATTCGTAACCCCCTAAATTTCTATTACGCCGAGATCAGTACAACTGCTGGGGTCTTAGCACCACCAACGGTCGTGACACAATCGCGGTCAACAACAGCCGAGAAGTCAATGTCCTGTCGGGCAATGTCTTCACGGGTGAACGGCATCATGAGCTGCATGCTGTATGCCTTCGGTAGGTGAATAATCACCGACTTTGAAGGGTCGTCCGAGCGAATGTGCTCAAACTTGACGTACAGCGGTCGTGGCAGGCCCATGAGGGCAGTCACGTTTGCAATGCTGGCGTTCGGGCGGCCACCGTCTGGGTCAAAGTTGACCGTGTACGAGCCACCGGTAAAGTCGTCATGGGCGTTGCCATAAACGGTTGAGCTAAGGTCGGTGCCCTCACCGAGCGAAACGTGGAAGAGGTTCTTTACGTTGTCCCAGTTAATCTCAACGCCACGTGCGCGAATATCGGCCTTACCGCCGAAGAACGCCTTGGCAATTGGGAAGTTGGACTGACCATAGAACTCTCGCTCCTGGAAGTTAATGTCGAACTCGACGTCGCCGCCGACTTCGCCAACCGTTACGAGCTCGCCAGCGGCGTTGTAGCCACCGGTCGTACCAAAGTAGTTGGTGCTCGTCTGATTAATGACCGCTCCGGACTTCCAGAACGCCACCTTGACTACACCAGATCCAAGTGTAAGCATATTTATTTCTCCCTTATGTCTTGATGACGCTGTACCGGATCACACGCCGGTATTCCAAGCTCGGGTCATCGAAAAAGTCCCGTTGCGTAACTTTATGGGATAGGTGGAGAACAACCCCACCTGGACCCGCCAGTCGTTTCCTATTAAGCAACACATCGACCCGGTTGCCAATAGTATTAATCTCTGCGGCGCTCAATTTGCTCACGATTACTATGTCTACAATAGGCCGGTCAATGGCAAGCCCAATGTCGCTGCCTCCGCCCAAAATAGCTACTCGAATGGCTGGAGCGCCGCTTTTGCCCGTAAAATTGATTGGATAAACCTTTTTATCCGTGTTCGTGCCGCCCAGCAGAGTCTGCAGGGTGGCGTCCCCGCCTAGGGTGCTAAAAAAGGTTTCGTACACGCCATTCATGCTTTGGATAGTATCTTTTTAGCCAACAAGAATCTACGTTTTTGCGATC
>Ga0164292_10000927_pt1 | contig 23315 bp, 20 predicted proteins | sample GEODES117metaG_FD_111486 | JGI IMG/M metagenome (GOLD analysis project Ga0164292, IMG submission 111486) | Eutrophic lake water microbial communities from Lake Mendota, Wisconsin, USA - GEODES117 metaG | ecosystem: Environmental > Aquatic > Freshwater > Lake | place: USA: Lake Mendota...
AAAATTCAAAGCGCACAATTTTTTAAAGGACTTATTTGCAACAATCATTAATCAATTTTATATTTTAATATTTATAATCTCATCTTTCTTAATTCATAATTCTTCTCTCAATTTTCTGCTTTCATCTTTCATAATTCATCTTTCTGCTTTCATCTTTCTTAATTCATAATTCTTCTCTCCTAACTCTTCCCCGTACTCCCAAAGCCACCAGCTCCTCTATCAGAATCAGCAAGTTCATTCACAGCTACCCATTGAATCTGCTCCACTTTTTGCAATACCATTTGGGCAATCCGATCGGCAGGATTGATTATTTGTGGCTCTGCAGACAAATTAATCAGTATCACTTTAATCTCACCTCTATAGTCTGCATCAATCGTGCCGGGGGTATTTAAACAAGTAATTCCTTGTTTGATGGCCAAACCACTGCGGGGACGAATTTGAATTTCGTATCCTAGGGGAATTTCTACAAACAATCCAGTTGGCACCAATACACGTTCAGAAGGCTGCAATACCAAAACAGCGTCTAAATTGGCCCTTATATCCATACCCGATGAACCTAGCGTTGCATATTCCGGCAAAGGATTATTTGAATTGTTTACAATTTTTACAGAAAGGGGCACTTGTAACATGGAGTCAAAGGTAGGGAATAGTGTTTTTAATCAAATTATTGAATAAGCCTCAATAATTCTTTCGCGGCGGCAACACAGGTAGTGAGTTTACCACTAAATAAACTGTAAATACCGTTTCCGTGCTTAATGGTAAGGGTTGGCCTTGCATCATCAATTTCTTGTTGGGGCAATACAATGCGAGTGGTAATCCAGGAATCAATCAACTCCATGTGTTCTAAAATTGGGAAGAACTGTTTGGATTGTTCAATTATATCTAAATCAGGAAACCCCCTAATTGGCATCCAGGGAATATTTTTATTCCCAACATGTGTTTCTAATACAGAGTGCTTTACATGGTATAAAATAAATTGGCTGGGTTGAATTCCTTTTGGCATTAAAGAACAAAATGGGCCATCCATGATAGTGATACCTAATGAGTCCATTTTTTTTTGTGTATTTAAAATGGGCAATAAACATAGTTGGTATTTTGCGGGGATGGGATTCTGCCCAAGTAACTGCGCAGTCTCAGAAATACTGGCATAAGTTGCATTCACAATGGTATCAAAAACCAGCATTTGCCCATTAGACAATTTCACGTTCTTTTCGGTTCCTGCAAATTCAATGGCTACTGGATGTACATTTCTGAATACACTAATATTCTTGTTCATCGCAACACGATAAATCACTTTCTTCTTTAGAATATTGTAGTCAAAAATGGGTTCATAAGTAAGCCAGCATTGTTCTACCATTTCTTTTCGCAATACCAAGTCATCAGGATAAGCTTCTTCTAAATGCAATCCAAGGTTCTCACAAAAAGCGTGAAACTGATTGGCATTAATATGCGAACCTTCTTTTGCAATAGCATAGTATTTTTTAAACGCAGTAAAAATTGAGTCATTGTAAAACTCTTTGAATGAATCTAATCCTTCCAAAGATTCTAAACAAGTGTCTTTACTCCTGGGATAATGGTACCCGTAATGAATTCTATTTTGATTAACTAAGCTTGCGCCAAGCATAATATCTTCTTCCTTTTCAACAACAGCCACTTTGATTCCTGCTTCACCTAAAACAATTGCTGCTGTTAAACCAAAAATGCCGCCGCCAATAATCAAAACCTGTTGCTTAGTTTCCAAAATATTGCCCTCCATTTATATGGACTACTTGTCCGGTCATTTGATGCTGAGAAAATAAAAAATAAATGGCTTCAGCACAATCAGCTGTTGTGGTCAGTTTATTTAACAGTGTTTGCTTTAAATGCTTTTCCCTAAAATCGGCTGTCATTCCTTTATGAACAGGGCTGTCTTTTACCAAGCCAGGTGCAATGGCATTTACTCGAATAGGTTTGGCAACCAATTCATTGGCCAATGTTATTGTCATTCCGTTTACAGCAGATTTTGCTATGGCATAGGATGGATCATAGCTCCCTTTTTTAGTTGCTATTGAAGAGATAAACAGGATCGATCCATTCTTTTTGACTTTATTTTGAATTGCTTTTACAACAAACAAAGGACCTGTTACATGGAGATTCATCATTTCTTGATGATGCTCAAGCGTTGTATCAGCTAAGTTTTTACTTGGTTTAACTCCAGCACAAAAAATAATTCCAGCTAAGGTCGGTAATTTTGAAGCCAAGTCAGTAATCGATTGCGAATCTTGTAAGTCTAAATAAAGAATATCAGATCCATTTTTTTTTGCTGAGACTGTTTTTTTAACCTGCCGCTGTTTTTTATTACTGGTGCCAATGCAATGAAAGCCCTTTGCAGAAAAAATTTCCGCTACCGCTTTTCCAATTGCCCCATTGATGCCTACAACTAAAACTGTGTCCATTGGGTCAAAATTAGCATTTTAAGGAATATCATTACTTTTGATCAATACCAGTAAATTAAAAAAGTGGGTTACATTCAATCGATCAGGAGTAAATCAGGCATTTTCTTGAATTTTTTTAACTTGGGTTTTATCCAAATCTCGAATATTGCCGTTCAATTACTACTATTCCCTATTATTTTACGCATTATTGGTATCGAATCTTTTGGATTAGTCACTGTGATCAATGCTTATTCTTTGTTAGCAGGGGTATTCATTAATTACGGCACCAACCAATCTGGTATTAAAGATATTGCCATTGTAAAAGACAATAATACCCATTTATCGAAATTGTTTTTTACGATTTACCAAACTCGGTTTTTATTGTTTTTTGTCAGCGCGCTCATCATTCTAGCCCTTTATTTGGTCGATATCCCCCATATGAAGTATGTGATTTTTGCACTACCCATCATTTTAGCAGAAACCATTAATCCCATTTTTTTCTTCACAGGTATAGAAAAATTGACTTTGTACAATACCGCCAACTTATTGGCCAAGATCAGTTCAGCATTGATGATCATTTTTTTATTTAAACCCGATGAAGGTGCATGGTGGATTAATTTTTATTTAGGCATAGGCAATTTCCTGTTTTATGGAATTGTTTTCCTTTATGCTATCAATCATTACCAGCTTAAATGGCAACGGATTGCCTACATCGGGGTAAAAAATATTTTAAAAGAAAATACTTATTTAATCAGCAATAATATTACGGCTCATTTTCAACAGTCCTTTTTCTTATTTGTATTACAGGGATTTAGTAACCCAATGGTATTAGGTGCTTATTCTATAGGAGACAAAGTCATTTCATCGGTGCGTATGTTGATTGTGGCTTTTACTTATGCCATCTATCCCAATGTGGCTATACAGTTCAAAGCTGATAGAACCAATTGGATTGATTACAAGAAAAAAATGAATAAATGGTTGGGGTTATTTTTTATTTTATTTGCTGTAATGTTATTTTTTGGAGCTGAGATAATTGTTCAACTGCTAACTGGTACGCAGAATTTATTAAGTAGTACTTATATCAAAACCGTTTCACTGGTACCATTATTTATGGCATTGAATACCCTAAACATTGTAGAGTTTTTAATTAAGAACCAATATAAACTGTTGTTCTACTGTAGTGTAGGCTTATTGTTGATATCATTGTTGGCTGGTAGTTTATTCATACAATATGTTCAACCAACAGAATTTGGTTTTTACGCTTTATTCATTGAAATATCGGCCTTTGTAATTGCAAGATTTTACATCAAAAAAGAAATAGCCGATATTATCTAAAGAAATCATTTATTGAACTTTCTCTAACCAAAATGACGCGGGTGTGGTTGTTTCGCTAATACCCGGGCAAACCCGTTTTAGTTCATCATAATGTTGATTCTTTAATAAATTCAGCGCCATTTTTATTTCAAAAGCATTGTTGTAATACAAGTATGCTTCCAGTAAATATTGTTCATTCCAAAAGCGTTTGAAATTTACCAACCATTCTGCTAAATAATGATTGGGTGAAAAAATATCGTGAATATGAATGATAACCCCTTTTTTGAGAACTGGCAACAAATTTAAATATTCAAACAACACATCATTACCCGGTCGGATAATATGAGAGGAATCAATAAATAAGAAATCTCCTGCATTTAAAGCTGCAAAAAAATCCAGGGATACTTCTTCCACTTTTTGGCGATGTATAGTTACTTCAGGAATGGTTTCTAGCCATTTAAATTCGTAAGGTTCAATACAAGTCATTTGGGTTTCAAATCCCTCTTCTTTATTCTTTCGTATAGCTTCAATGGCAATTAGGGTACTATTGCCAGAGCCAATTTCGATAATGCGTTTGGGTTTAAGATTTCTTATGAAGAGGTAATACATTTCGGCATCCCCATAACTAAAAGAAAGATTCTCATAAAAAAATTTCGGGACATCTATATCCCCCTTTGCAGGAAATGCTGCTAATTCGCCTGAATACTGAAGGCTATTTAAAAGTTGCAGTTGGGCTGGCACTTTAAAATCAATCTGCAATCCACGCTCTGCAGTAGGATCAAAATTTTTATCAAATACAAATCTGGGATCATAATAATGGTTACGAATAGGGAAAACACCCAACCGTTCAAAGCTCTTTACATGAAGGGGGAAATATTCTACTCCATGTTGCCGCATTTTCTTTACCAGTGGCAAATAAATCCAGGTTAAGGGCAATAAAAGGATATCATATGTTTTAGAAGCTAACTTTTTTAGAATCAAATGCATGCAAAGGTGTTTATTCAAATAGGGGTAAAGATAATCAGGATTGATCATCTATAGCAAACTTTATCAGTCATTTAGGATTGCTTTTTGTAGTTTTACTGCTTTAAAAATATATAAATGAAAGCTACACAGCTCAGCAATAAATATTTTTTAATCGGTTTATCTATTTGCTCGGTTTTATTTTCATCATGTTTTAAAAATCTTCCAGACAAGGCAGTTGTTTATTCCAATGATTTTGAAGCTGGTAATCAAGATAGATTAACTGTAGTCAATTTCAATGGCGTGGTAGATTCGGTTAAAACTTTTCAATTTAATGGGGGAAAGGTATTCGGGAATTTTAATAACAATCGCATAGAATTAAAATTAGACACCTTACCTACTCATAATACGCTAAAAATTACTTTTGATTTATACATCCACGACAAATGGGATGGAGATTACTTAATTCCAGGGGGTTATAACATTCCAGATGTATGGCAAATGGTATTAGATGGTGGTCAAATTCATGTGACTACTTTTTCCAATAGCAATTTTGGCCAATCTTTCCCTAAAAATTATGTTGCGGGAACAGGGTCCAATCCTGCAAGAAGCGATTCATGGAATACCAACTTACCTGGCCTATGTGCTTTAAAGTCGTCCCCAAACGGAACTTCAATGTACAAGATTGAAATTACCACTGCACATACAAACAATCAGGCAAATATTAGTTGTAATGATGCATTGCAACCATTTGCTAGTTTTTGCTTAAAAAGTTGGTCGATCGATAATTTAATGGTAACTGCCATTCAGTATAATTAATACTTATTTAAGCAATTTTTAAAACCATTGAAGTTTTGCAATAATGAATTATACAAAGTTTAAAAATATACTGGCCTGCCCTGTTTGCTTTTCACCAGTTAAAGAAGAGGAACAGGCCTTTATTTGTTTGGGTGAATGCAAAAGCCAGTATTCTATATACCATAATGTACCAGTTATGATCAGCCCCAACAACAAAGTATTCAATATGGCTGATTTTGCAGATGCTACACCGCCCTCCATTTTTTTTAATGCTTATAAAAATCCAGTACTTCAATTTTTAAAAAAAATTAGGCCCGACGTTACATTGAATGTGGTCAGTAAAAAAAATTATGCGGAAATTGCTACAAAATTACAAGCCATAGCAAACCCTTCAATTTTAATCATTGGAGGAAGTATAGATGGCAAAGGCATTCGTGCGTTAAAAGATCATTTACCTGTTAATACTGTTTTGGTAGAATCAGATGTAGCTCATGGACCCAATACCAATATCATTATTGATGCGCATCAAATTCCTTTTCAAGACAATTGTTTTGATTTGATAATTGCACAAGCTGTATTAGAACATGTTTTAGATCCTTTTTTATGTGTAAAAGAAATTCATAGGGTATTAAAACCAGGAGGACGTATATATGCAGAAACACCCTTTATGCAACAAGTACATGGAGGTAAATATGATTTTCATCGATTTACCCATTTAGGTCATAGAAGATTGTTTAGACAGTTCAGCGAAGAAAAAAGTGGATTGATTGCTGGGGCAGGTTCTATGATGGCCTGGTCATTATTGTATTTCATAACGAGTTTCTCTCCTAATAAAAAAATAGACAAAGCATTGAGTTATGTTGGCAGTTTTGCTAGTTTCTGGCTTAAATATTTCGATTATTTACTTAACCAAAACAAGGGTTCCTACGACGCCGCCTGTGGCTTATTTTTCCTTGGAACTAAAGTACAAGATTATACACTACCTGATCAAGAACTATTGTCTTCTTACAGAGGTCATAAGTCATAAAACAGTATCAATATGCAACCAACTGTTGCCATCATATTAGTAAACTGGAATAGTTTTGAAGTAACCAACGATTGTATTATTTCCCTAAAGGAGATTCAATACAACGCCCATACTATTGTAATGGTAGACAATGGATCGACTGATGGATCTGGTAAACAATTGAAAGAATTGCATCCGGAAATTGTATTGATTAAATCGTCCACTAATCAGGGATTTACAGGAGGTAATAATCTGGGATTTACCTATGCACTAGAACAAGGTTTTGAATATTCTTTGTTGCTCAATAACGACACATTTGTAGAGCCCGATTTTTTAACCCATTTGGTCAATTATATAGAAGATCAACCATCTGTAGGTGTGGTACAACCTCGGATACATTTCAACCACGACAGGTCATTATTATGGAATGGGGGGTCTTATTATAGCAAATGGCTGGGATTCTTATATACCAAAGGTTTCAACAAAAAGCCCACTCAACATTATTTACAAATTAAAGAAGTAGATTGGATAACAGGGTGTGCAATGTTAACTCGAAACAGTATTTTAAGAAAGACGGGATTATTGGCGCATAACATGTTCATTTACAGTGAAGATGTAGATCTTTCTTTTCGCATTAAATCATTGGGATATCAATTAATATATCACCCAGATTCAGTTATTTACCATATTGCTGGTATGTCTAATAAAACTAAAACAAAGGGCAAAGAAGGATTTGTAAACCCGATTGTGCATTACCTAAATCAACGTAATCGAATTTGGTTATTAAAAAAATATACCCCATGGTATTGTGCACCAACAGCAACCTTTTGCAATATTTTTTACATTTTAGGTATTATTGGGTACTTTGCAGGACGTAGAAGATTTACCAAATTAAAGACGGTCATCAGGGCAGTTAAAGACGGATTAACCGGCCAAATAGCTCCTACATTTGGGAAAATTTCCGATAAAAAATAATGTTTGTATTCCCAATTATATACCTCTTGGTTTTTGCAATCGCAGTATTTAGGGTACTGAAAGGCAAAACCGATGGAGCCCTTCTATTTATCATTTTTGGACTACCTATTTATATTACTTCTTTATCTGTAGCATCCTTATACGATTTTAAGCAATGGGTGCCTTTTTTACAGGGATGTAAAGAAATAGTGATCTTATTAACGCTGGTTTCTGTGCTATTTTCCATCAAAAAAAAGCCTACACTTTATGCCATCGACTGGTTATATATAGGCTACTTAGGCTATATCATTTTGTATGTTTTATTGCCCTTAGGCGAATATGGTTTCAAAGACAAATTGATAGCCTTAAAAAGTGTATCCTTTTTCACATTCATTTATTTTACAGGAAGGCTTTTTGACTTAACTAAAATTAATTTAACCCAGTCCTTTCATTACATCTGTTTAGTTGCTATTCCAGCTGCTTTATTGGTATTGGTAGAAGCAGCTACTTATACCCATTTTCAAACAATAACGGGCTATGCAGATTATATGTTTTACTTTTTTAATCAAGAAACGTCCGGACATCACGGATTAAACTGGACTTTTGAAGCTGAGAATGATGGCCCTAAAAGATTCGCCAGTTTTTTTGCTAACCCCCTAGACCATGCTGCTGGAACCTTGGTTAGCATTGCAGCTATATTGGCATTGGTTACCACAAACTCACAAAAAGTAAAACTGAATAATTTTGTTTTAGTTGCTTTTATTTGTTCGATGTGTTCTATTATTTTTGCCTTATCAAGGGCTTCTTTTGCCAGTTATTTTTTAATCATTTATGTTTATGCATATATCACGCGCCGTAAACAATGGTTAAGCTATTTCTACTTAATGGTAGGAGGTGCCACTGTATTTTCTTTGTTTTTCTTAAGTGGAGACTTATACGATTTTATTACCGGCACCCTCAACTTCACCAATTCTTCTAGTGCCTATCATATTATTCAATGGGTTGAAGGGCTGCAAGCGATCGCAACTAAACCACTGGGGCATGGCCTAGGTGCCTCTGGAAGAATTTCAGCAATGCTGGGTAGCAATATTGGAGGAGAAAATCAATTGATCATTATTGCTGTACAAGCGGGCATTATTGCATTGGGTTTGTACATTGCCATTTATGTAGCGGTAATCAGGTCAGCTTTAAAAATGTCGATGGAGAAAAAAGGAAGAGCTAAAAAAATTGCCCTGTTCATTTTATTACTTAAAATAGGCATGATTATTCCATACCTAACTGCAGAAGCAGAATCTTATCTTTACATCGGATACATTACTTCCTTCTTCACAGGAATAATGATCAATATAAAATACAATGCAGATGGTGATAGGAGTAGATATACGAGACCTGAAGTTGGCCAAGACCGGACAGAAAACAACCCTGGAGGAACTTTGCAAACAGTTTAGGTTGATGGATGGACCCAACCATCAGTTTCATTTTTTTGACACTTCACTTCCTATATATACAGGCCGTAATAAGTTCATGTTGATGGTAGAACATATTCGGCAACAATTATGGAAACAAATCATGTTGCCATATAAAGCCTGGCGCAAGCAATGCAACATTGTGTATTGCAACGATTATTTTGCTCCCTATTTTCATTTTGGTTATAAAACAGTACAGGTATTTCACGATGCATTTTTTTATGAGTACCCACAATATTGCAACCCCATTTGGTTGCAACTGTTTAAACGAATAGCTGTGCCTGCTGCAAGAAGATCAGCATTTATTATCACTCCAACAGAGTATGCAAAAAAAAGAGTGCATCATTTCACAAAAATTCCTTTAGAAAAAATAGTGGCTATTCACCAGGGGCCAAAAACATTGTATACATCAACTGGGGTATCAACTGATTTAAACCTTAGTAACCCTTTACCAAACTGGCTTCCAACAATAAAAAACATTCCTTACTTATTGCATGTAGGTGTATTAGAAAAAAGAAAAAATATCCCTACCCTATTGCAGGCATTTAAATTACTAAAAGAAGCAGGCTATCCGCATCAATTGGTTTTAGTAGGTAAAGGCAATGGAAAAATGAATTCGGATGATACCCAAAATATCCTCAATACCATTGCAATATTGGGTTTGGAAAAAGAAGTAGTAATGCCGGGGTATATTGCAGATGAAGCCTTGGGAGCAGTGTACGAAAACGCCAGCCTTTATGTATTCCCTTCTATCAATGAAGGATTTGGTATCCCAATTTTAGAAGCTTTTCAACATGATCTTCCTGTATTGGTAGCCAATAATACTTGTTTACCCGAGGTAGGGAGTGATGCAGTAGTTACTTTTAATCCTTACGAGGCAACGGATATTTTTAAAAAGATATCTTTGGTATTAAATGATAGCAACCTACAAGAAAACATGAAATTAAAAGGACGCCATCGTTTGCAAGCATTTAACTGGGAAAAAACTGCCACCCAATTATTGGCAGTATTTGAACAAGCAATTCATAAATGATTGAGCAGCCAAGCACTAAAAGAATACTGATACTGGGGCAAATACCTCCACCTTATGGGGGGCAAGCAATTAATATCCAAAAAATGGTGCAAATATTAGCCAAGCACCATTTCAATTACCAATTGATACCGCTCAATTTTAGTGAAGCATTGAATGATATGGGTGCTTTCAATTTCACCAAAGCAATGAAATTGGTTCGTATTTTTTGTACGCTTTTATTTCAGTTATTGGTGTACCGACCTCATGCAGTATATTATCCGCCTGCAGGGCCTACAAAGAATGCGGTGTTCAGAGATTTTATTTTATTATTCCCTGTCAAATTGCTGGGATTTAAAAGAATCTTTCATTTTCATGCAGGTGGACTTGCATCCATTTATGATTCACTACCCACTTGGGCAAAGCCGATTTATGGGTATGTATATTTTAAAGCCGATTACTCTATTTGCTTAAGCAAATCGGGACGGATTGATCCCGAGTTTCTACAATCAAAACAAATTAATATTATTCCTTCCGGTGTTGAAGCGTTTGCAAATGAAATCAAGCAGAACAATCCCAGGCAAGCTACCATCAACAAAACGGACTCAACAATGGAAGAACCCTTTGTTGTTCTCTTTGCAGGACTATGCAGTGCCTCTAAGGGTATTCTCGATTTTATTGAAGTAATTCGGATTTGCCATCAACAAGACCCACGCATAGTAGGTAAAGTAATGGGTAAAGCTTATTCAGCAATAGAGGAACAAGCAATAATCAATGCAACAGCAGAGGGCCTACTCCATTTTGAAGGCGTTTTAACAGGCAATAAAAAAGAAAGGGCTTTTTTATCAGCCAATGTATTTTTGTTTCCCAGTGTATTTGAATCAGAAAATTTTCCAACAGTTATAATTGAAGCATTTGCAGCCGGATTACCGGTGGTAGCTACTCAATGGAGGGGTATCCCCGATCTGGTAACCCATGGAAAAAATGGTTTTATTCATCCCTCACATGGCACCACTGCAATGGCAATTAGCATCCTTCAGTTGGCCCAAAACAACGAATTGTATAGGCAATTGTCTGCACAAGCAAAAAGCGATTTTGAAACTAACTATACGATGGGTATTTTTGAAGCGTCGATAGTGGCGTATTTTAAAAAGATATAATGACCCGTTTTTTGATAACTGGAGCCAATGGATTTATTGGCACCAATTTAGTAACCGCCCTAAGAACATATATCCATGAGCCTTATGAAGTTGCATTGGTAGATATTGTTGAGCCTAAAATAGACTTACTGCAACATGAAAGCTGGCATAAACTGAGTTTGATGGATGAAGCAGGAATAAAAAATACATTTTTCCAAGTTCAACCTCAAATAGTGATCAATTTAGCTGCATTAACCAGCACAGAGCCTGAATATATTTTAGCCGACTATGCAGTCAATACAAAGGGGGCAGAAATTATTTACCATAATTGCGAAGCATTTGGCATTGACTTTTTAGTACATACTTCTTCTCAGTTTGTGAACCAGGCAGAAGGATATCCTGTATCGGATATCGATTATGCACCGCATACCATTTATGGTGAGTCTAAAGTTATTTCAGAACAAACACTGCGCAACGGAAATTATCATTTTAATTGGTGCATGATTAGACCAACCAATATCTGGGGACCTTTTCATCTGCGTTATCCATTTGAATTTTGGAAAGTATTAAAAGAAGGAAAGTATTTTCATCCAGGCAATCAACCCGTGATCAGGTCTTATGGCTATGTTGGTAATATTTGTTGGCAAATAATAGAATTAATCAAGCGAAGAAATGAAGCAGCCGTTGCTCGCAATATTTTCTATGTTGGCGACGAGCCAATGAATATGTATGATTGGGCCAATGCATTTTCATTGGCCATTACTAAAAAGAAAGTAAGGGTTGTACCTACATTCTTTGTGTATGCTTTGGCTGTTACAGGAACCCTATTAAGAAATTTCAAGATAAAATTTCCCATTACTTTATCGCGTTACAAGAGTATGACCACCAATAACCCAGCACCCATGGAAAAAACCTTTGAGTTATTGGGTAAGCCCCCATATAGTTTAGAAGAAGGCGTTGCTGAAACAGTAGCTTGGCTCAATCAGTTTTGGGGGGAGCAAAAACAATCAGTTACAACCAAGTATAAAAAATAATTCTCAAATTAAAAGAAATATAACTCTAACTGATGAATGAAAGCGTAGCACCCAAAGTAAATATAGCTGGAACGGGTATTAGCAATATTACGCTTCATGAAACCATGGATTTATTTGATGTATGGATAGCGGCTGGAGAAAAAAAACGTGTTTGTGTTACTCCAGTAAATTGTGTGGTATGGGCAAGCAAAGACTCATCCTTACAGGAATTATACAATAGTGCCGACCTTACTCTTTGTGATGGAGTGCCGTTGATTTGGGCTAGTAAATTATTGGCAAAAAAGCAGACTGAAATATTAAGAGGAAGAGTTACTGGCTTAGATTTATTACCCCAATACATCCAACGCTGTTACCAAAAAGGGCATAGCCAATTTTTCTTGGGAGCCAAGCCTGGTATTGGACAGTTACTGATAGAAAAGTCAACAGAACAATACCCAGGAATACAAATTAAAGGAGTCTATACTCCCCCATTTGCTGAAACTTTTTCTTCAGCAGAAAATGAAAAAATGATTGCGCTTATAAACGAAGCAGCACCAGATATTTTATGGGTAAGTTTAACCGCACCTAAACAAGAACGTTGGATTGCAGAGCATTTCGAACGCTTGAATATACGGATTGCCATTGGGATCGGCGGTGCATTTGAAGTAGCAGCAGGCAGTATTGAAAGGGCCCCACAATGGATGCAAAAAAATGGATTGGAATGGTTCTATCGCTTTTACAAAGAGCCCAAGCGCTTGTTTAGACGCTATATGATAGAAGCGCCGCAGTTTATTCCACTATTGATTCAGCAGAAAATTATGGGCCACAAAAGATTTATCCCAAAACAATAATGACTCGGAATAAATAGTTGCATTTGGAAACAACAATTGAAATCGGGCTTTGGTGAGTAACTGAATTTCGCGCACTTGATGTTGTGCAGCTTCTTTTGAATTACACTTAGGGATATGCCCTAAAGAAAAATGTTGGGTAAGCCAAACCCGAAGCCAAAAAGGGAGAAATTGAAAAAAAGGAAATAACCAATGGGGTTCTAAAGGAAACCAATAATTGGGTGTTTGTATAAAATAATATTTACCTACTCGCTGCACTTCAGCAGCCATTTTTATTTGATTTTCTTGAGTAAATAAATGTTCAATAACGGAGTTGGAAAAAACAATATCAAATGATTGATTGGGAAAATCGAGTTGAGTTGCATTTCCAGCAACGCTGAAAAAATGATCCCCAGTAACTGGTTGCTCGGTTAAATTAAGCAGTGTAATCGAAACCAGTTCATCGTTAAACCCCATTGCTTTCCAAAAAGAAAGTGTGCCTCCAATGTCTAGTATCCGCAATGGGCGCGGTAATTGATTAATGAAAGAAAGAAATAAATGAAAACGTTTGCTGCGAAACTGATGACTCCAGGATTGTTGGTTGGCATTGTCTGCAACTTTTTTAATTAAGCTCATGCCCACCTATTTTTTTAACGCAATAATAATTACGGCAGCAATTAAAACCAATAAAGCTGCTCCGATCAAAGCGGTCAACCACCAATCATTTGCGTTATCGGTTAATGGAAACTCAGGTTCATCTACTACTTGAACAGTAGGTGTTTCCTGTATCAATGAGGTTTTACTAATTTCTAAATTCTTTACAATATCTGCATAGATAGTACCTTGAATTATTTTATCTCTATTAGACATTTCTGCATTCACTGCAGGTGCAGCAAATACTGGGTTTACATCCAATAACATCCTATTGGCGTCAGCGGAAGAAAATGTTTTTCTATTTAATGCAAACAATAAACTGTCTGCTTTTAATTGAAGGCGTTGAACATTGGTAACCAATCGCCTTGTTTTTGTATCAATGTAAAAATCAGTAGTAGTTTTGAGTAAGCGGGTACAGAACAATGCGCTCAAGGCTTCACTTCGCATACTGGTGCTCATTTCGAAGAAGCCCAATTTTTTGTCGGGCTTAGCAATGAAGAGTTCCTTCTCAGTGATTTTTTTGATAATGCGTTGCAACAAACTGTCTTCTGTTCTAGGGAGTGATAAAATGCCTGGCTTGAATGAAATAGCTCTACCTACTTTGCTACTGTTTAACCATTTTTTATCAAGACCATATACATGTGCATATTCATCTGCTAAAGATCGAGTACTCTTAGCAAAGGCAGTATCTCCATCAATTGGATTAAAGGGAGTTAAAAGGGTTTTCTTGATTAAGCTTTTGCTCTTAAGTAGTTGCAAAACATTGTCTCCAGCCAAAACACCGCTAGTACCAGATAAACCGCCTATATCTACTCCAAACTGACCAGCCAAGGCAGACATCAGGGAACCACCCCCGCCAGCAGATTTAGACTCTTCTACTACAAACGTAATTCGTGCAGTATAGATCACAGGCTTAATAAAATAATATCCCAAACCAAGAATGGCGCCAATTACTCCAGCAATAGCCAACAATTGCCATTTAGAAAAAGCATACAATATCATTTTCCAAAGACTTAATAACTGACCCGATAAAGAAAATTCTTCTTCCACTTCGGGTATAGTTGGCGTAGGTGAAGGATTTGTTTGTTGCATAATATTTATCTAAGCACGGCTATTAAACTAACTAATGTTGCTAGCGTTCCCGTTAAAGCGGATATTTCAAAAACAGTAAGCCCATGTTTTTCGTTTGGATTTTTTTCTGGAACAATTATTTTACTACCCGGAGTAACTTTTGGATAAAACCGGAAAAATAAAAAATGATTGATCTTTTTATTTAATCCATTGCTATATTGAATATAGGCTTTACTTAAATTACCTTTATCCGTTACTCCACCAGATTCCGAAATATATTGCTTAAAACTGCTTGAATTAAAACTAATAATTTGCGGATTAAACACAGCTCCTTTTACTTCTACAAAGGGCTGGCTGCGGGGAATGTATATACTATCGTCCGGTAACAATAAAAACTTGCCCAAACGAGGGTCATCACTAGACAATAAATCAGTAGCTACACGTAAATTATTTCTATATACTTGCGCGTTAACAATTGAAGCATTAGGAGAAACGCCTCCTGCGCGTTTGATAATATCTTGAAAAGTTTCATCTCTACGCTCTAATGCATAATCTCCATTGTATAAAACTTCCCCTCTCACTTTTACACTTCCTAAAGATTGATAATTGAGTAATTTGGGAACAAATACATAATCTAAGGGCTCTAATACTATTTTGCTATTAGCATTGGCCAATTTGGAGTCTACATCTACAGTAATTAGATTAAGCAGTTGATTGGCCAATGTATCTGCATTGTTTTTTTCGAGTCTAGAAATTTCAACTTTATGATTGGCTGCATCGTAAGTAAAACCTCCAGCCATTAAAATAGCGTCTTCTAAAGAAATGCCTTTTCTGTACTGATAGGTGCCGGGATTGCGAACGTTCCCTGCAATTGTAATACTTAAAATATCTACTACTTCGTCTTGTGTATTGATTACTACAGAGTCTTCCCTAAACAAAGGAATATCAGCTATTGCTCCAGATAGTAAATCTTTTACATTAAAGTTAACAGAAGCACGTTCAGAAGATCCTGGCATTAATCTTTTAATATAAGCCCTACTGGTAAAAGCATCATCTCTAACACCATTGGCTTTTTGAATCAAATTCAACAATGTAAGACCTTCTGTTAATTCATAATTGCCTGGTCGATATACAGCTCCTTGTATTATAACACGGTTTGCAAAACGAGACAATACTTTTCCAATAACAACAGAGTCTGCATTGCGCGGAATATAATAGCTAAAATCAGTTGCAGCTACATCTTTTAACTTCCGTTGACCATTATCTATTTGCCCAATTTTAGCAAGTTCTTTAAATGCTTCGTCTCCAAAACCTCCAGCATAATTAATGAGATTTGTTAAGGTTTCGTTTTCGAGTAGTTCATAAATGGCCGGTCTTTTTACTTCTCCTTGCAATGAAACCCGCTTTTGATAGAGTGGGAAACGAATAACATCTTGATCTTGTAAACGCAATGCTTTATTTAAAATGCCCTTTTGAAGAAACTGATAAAAGTCGATTGTTTCAATCAATTTGTTGGCACGTATTAATTCTATTTTACGTAAAGAACCATTGTCGGAAGGTCCTCCAGATAAATACAACACATTAAAAAAGCTTGCTAAAGAAGATACTGTATAATCACCCGGGCTTTGAGCTTCCCCAATAATAGTAATGCGAATACTTCTAACATTTCCCAATGATAGCAATAATTGAGTTTTACCCGAAGCCAAAGCAGGATAAGCCATTAGCAATTTTTTCTTGATTTTTGCTTTGGCTTGATCAATCGATAGCCCCTGTAAATTTACCAATCCGGCATGAGGTAGTTCATAATTACCTTCTCTATCTATTTTAGTAGTATTGGTATATTCATTCATCCCCGAAACAGTAAGGGTTAATTCATCTGAAGCGCCCAATACATAGTTTGCGGGTGTAGCTAGATTAAAATTGGGAGCAAAATTAATATTGGGATTATTAAAGAAATCGAAGCCATAAAATTTAGTCGATTTTTTTATTGCAGGCACTTCGAATATCCAAGTAGTATCTCGTAAAAAATTTGAAGTGTCTTTAATTATATTTTTTTTACTAAACTTAGAAGGATTGTTTGCTTGTAAATTGATTATTCGTTTTTTTATTTCGTCAACTTCATTAACACTCAATCCTTTTTGCACCAATACTTTCATTACATCAGATTCAGACATGCCCTCTTTTTGGGTCTTTTGCCATAACTGAATGAGCTGTTGGTCGGAGAGTTGACCCGTCATGCCTTTAGCATATTGTGCTTCGGTATTAATACTTAAAAAAGTAAATAGCACCAATAATAGCAAACCAAGACCAACTCTTTTTTCAAAAAATAAATACATTGTATAATATTAAAGGCAAATATCGGTAATAAAGTCTTTACAAACCGAATACTACACCCAAATGAAGGAACTGGTTATTGATTTTGGCCCCATTGACCATGTTATTGGTTTGCTGGGCTCTGAAAGAGGCGTTTAAGTAAAGATTGGGAATCCATTGGTAATTGGCTTGCATATACCATTCGTTTTGTTTGGTTTGCAGATCAAATAAAAAAATTGGCTGAGGTTCTTGAAAATATTGTTGATCTAATGTTCCGGCCCCTCCCTTGCGAATATATTGATAACGCATCAGGAGTTTTAATTGAGGAATTGGGGTGTATTTCATATGTAGAATCCAACGGTCGGCATTATTACCCATCCAATCTCCTAAATTATAATTATAACTGGTATAATCTTGTACAGGTAACAGGTTTCTGTAAACAAAGGGATTAATTCGAGTATATTCTGCTCCTAAGGATAGATAAGGTAACCCAATATCCGTAATATTTGCTCCGAGCGTCATACCAATTTGATTTCGACTTTTGTTAGGATCAAAAATAGAACCCATTCTAATTTCATCGATAAATAAGTTGCCATATAAATGGGTGTTTTTTATATGATTTCTAGAACTTAAGTGCAGAAAAAATTGGCCATTACTGCCTGCATTAATATTATCGTTATTAATTAAATTGTCGTAGGCTTTAAAAAACAAAACGGGGATTAAATAACCCACATTCAACCGATCTGAATACACCATTGATTCACCAAGAGTAACATCAAATCCTTTTATTGGTGTAAAAGTTAAACTATGCATTGCCATAAATTTAGACAAGAAAATTTCTCGTCTTCCTCCAAAGGGAGTTACCCCTGTATTATAGGTTCTATTAGAATCTATAATATTTGAATTTAACCAAGCATGCGTATAATTAAAACGCAACCAACTAAGGGGTTGATAATCTAATCTAATGTAAGGATAAGTTGGGGCTTTATCTGATAAAATGGTTCGGCCATTTTCGCCATAGCCCAATAATAAATAATCCTGTCCAACACCAATAGAACCATTTTTAAAACTATACGTAATACCCCCACGTAATTCGGCAAAGCTTTGGCTTTTTCCATCGCTAGCAATTCTACCATTAATGCCTGTTTCGGAATTTGCTTTTCTAAGTGTATCTAACCCTGTACCTTTTTCATTGCTATTATTTAAAGATAAATGAAAACCCCAGTTTTTACCTGCGTAACCATACAATCTAAAACCAGAACCATATTCACGAATATTGCTTGTATTGCTGGATCTGATTCCTGCATTAAGCACTGGATCTACCCGCATCATGAAATGCTTGGTTTGAATAGAAATAGCCCTCCACCTATTATTGGCATCCTTGGTAAAGAAGCGAGATTTTTCCTCCACCCCATTCATTTTGGCGTCTGTAAATTCTCTTTTATAAAATTTCAATTCTGCTTTCTCAATGGCTGATAATTGGGCAGATTTTGCTTCGAGGGAATCTAGGCATTGTTCTATGTATATTCTACTGATGGGTCTTACCAGATCATTAAAATTAATAACTCCTTTCTGGGATAAGCGATACAAATAATTATAGACTTCGCTTCTATGGTTTTCGTAAACAACTTGAGCATAAGTAGTAATGCTAAAAAAAATTACCAAAACTATTATACTTAGTTTTTTAATCAATTTGTTAGTATGCATTTTGATCACCTCTAAAAATGTTGATAATGGTTTGAAGGATTATTTGACAATCTAGCCAAAAAGTCCAACGATGAATATAGTACAAATCAAAATTAACCCTGCGTTGCATAGAGCCAGGTTCTTTCGTTTCACCTCGGCAACCGTTTACTTGGGCCCAACCAGAAATGCCTGGCTTTACTATATGCCTTAGCATATAATTGTCTACCGTATGCATTACTTGAATATTCAACGGAGTGGGATGTGGTCGTGGACCTACTGTAGACATATTGCCCAATAAAACATTCCAAAATTGAGGTAGTTCGTCTAAGTTACTTTTCCGCAAAAAATTACCGAGTTTAGTTACACGAGGATCGTTTTTGGAAGCTTGATGGTACTCGCCGTTTGAGTTTATGTCTTCACTATCTGCTAACATGGTTCTAAACTTATAACAGATTATTTTTTCATTGTTAAGCCCCCAACGTTCTTGTTTAAAAATGATTGAACCCTTAGAAGTTAATTTGATAGCCAATGCAATAAGGGGCAATAACCATGAACCAATTAAAATAAAAAACAAGAGCGCAAAAACAATATCAAATGTTTGTTTGAGTAATTTATTCTCCCATTTATCTAAAGGCAAGGCCCTAATATTGATTACAGAAAGTTGGCCAATATTATTGAATTGGGCAGAAGATGTAGAATAAAGCTGCGTGTCGGGTAAAATGCGTGCTTTTACTTTATAATAATCACAAACCTCAATACATTCTTGTATTTGTTTGTTTTGGCTATTGTGTAAAGCAATAATTACCTCATCTACTTTTTGTTGTTCAAAAATATTAGATAAGACATTTATTTTACCAAAATAGTTACAACCATTCATTTTTTGTTGATGGTCATCTAAATAGCCAATACATTTATAGCCATAATAATAATATTTATTAATCGTCTCGTAAAACTCATAAGCCGCTGGAGTAGAGCCTACAATCAGTAAATTATCAAAAAGCTTTCCTCTGTAAATAGCAGCATGCAAATATTTGCGTACAATGTATTTGGTAAGTGAAAGGAATAAAAATAAAAAGCTGATAAAAAAGACAAAAAAGTCGGCGTTAAAACGTACAAAACTACGCAGGAAAAAGAAAACAGAACTTAATAAAACGGTGTAAATAATCAGGGTATTAATAATAAATATTATTTCTTCTGAAAATTTATTAGACCGTCTATCAGTATACAAACTAGAGAAGGAAGCCGCTATATACCAAACTAGCATAGCAAGTAAAATGAATAATGCGCTATCCGAAAGTTGATGCATTTGTGAATGGCTTACCGAATATTTTATAGCAATAAAATACCCAATAGCTACAATTGGAGCATCAATGATGTATCGAATAAGTGTATAGCGGTTATAAATTTTAGACATAATTAGAGTAGGTACCTTATAGATAATTTACCTGCTACATTTAAAATTTCATTACCCGGTGCAAAAAAATTATTCGGATCTACTTGAATAATTAGCCACTTATAATTATAAGATCTTATCAAACCAAATTGTCCGGATAAGTAGATGTTTTTAAAATGCCAGTCTAGTTTTAGATTGGTAGACAGATCTATCCAATGTCTTCGAAAATCCTGGGTATATTCAAATGCATAATAATAAAAATCGCTATTGTACCTGATCCGTTCAAATTGCAAACCAATACGCTTTAAACCTTTAACCCAACTAATCTCAACAGTCTGGCTATTGCTACCAGGGCCAATTCCTGCTCCAATCGAACGTCCTTTATTGGTATAACCTTGCTGAATATATTCATGAGAATACCAACTATCTGGATTGCGAATGAAATCACCTGTTTGGGCTTGCATTTGGGTTAACTCAGAAGCAAATAAGATATGGGCATTATTTTTTGTTGGAAATAATTTGCGAAAGCCTGCAATATAGGCTCTTCGGAAAGCATTGGTTGCCAATAAATCTAGGGGCATTAATGCTTGATCTTTTCTGCCATACTCTACATATATTTCAGCTTGTTCTTTAGGCATTAAATAACGAATAAACAGGGAGCCCATAGAAGCCTTTTGGTTGTTTTTTTCGGTACTAGTAATTGCCTTTCCAAAGAATCCTTGCAAAGGCAGGTAATCTATTGGGTTGGTAATGTCTTGTGTGTATAAATAAGAAGATTTTGCCATGCCTAAAAACAAATTAGGCGTCCATTTAGGTTGCCAACTAAGAACCATTCCCGTCATATAACGCGAGGCTTCTCGTTTAGGTTTATACACAAAAATGCCATTGTAAACCGAATTAATACGAGGAGGTGCAATACCCGTATTGGTTAATTCTCCACCAATAATTTGCCCTTCGAAAGAACCAATTTTGGTTTTAATTGGCCGAACCGTTTCGAATGACCAATGCAAAAAACCTGGTGCATTGGTACTCATGATTAATGCATTTCTAGATCCAGGGCCCCACCATAAATTTTGGGTAGATATTCCAAAAGAAATGTTTTTGGTTTGGTATTTTATATAAGATTGTCCGGGTAATAATTGGTTATGTTTACCTGTTCCAAATTGTTCAGGAATATCAACAGTATTCCAAAACCGATAACGATCTGCCCATGCACGATTGCCCAATTGTTGGGAGAATCCTTCAAAATCTTTATTAGCAGCAGTAACAAATTCCGGTGCAATTTGGATGCGAATGTTTTTTCCGATAGATGCATGAATCCCTCCTGTTGCCAATAACTGATTTCCTCTTGAAGGCAACAAACTAGCACTATTAAAATCGTAGGGCAATTGGCTGGTAGTTTGCAATATTATACCAAAGGGAATTAAGCGAATTTTTGTATTTTTCGTATTAAGAATATAATTAACTGGTTTTGCAGCTAAGGAATCAAAAATTTGGATAGGTATTAGATTTGGATTCACCATAAATGATGACCGAACTAATTGTTGATTTAACAATTGTTGATTACGCAATAATTCTTTAATTCGGTCGTCAGTAATTTCTTGGGCAATTGCCGAAAGCGCAAAACAACAAATCAATAAAGCTGACCCCAGTTTCCTCATTACAATATTTATCTAAAAATTATATTGAACCATTAAACGACTATGAAAATTAATTGGATTATTGTTTTTTTCCCAAGTATAATTATTGGAATACACTACCTGAACTTTTGCGCCAATTAGCATGTTCTTGTACTTCCATTGAGGCATCCAACCAATACTCAAATCAGTCCATTTATATGCTTTATTTATCGGGTCGCGTTCTACTCGTTGAATAAAGAATCCATTGCGAATGTCACCATTTACCCAATTAGCAGAAATGGTTTGTACATTAGCTCCAAAACCAGCACCAGCGCCTAAAATTTGATTACCCTGAGTATAACCTTGTAAAACTTGACCATGAACATACCAATTACCAGCATCTCTCACCAAATAATCTGGAGACTGAGACATTTGGGTTAATTCGGTTTCTATTTGTATGTATCGAGTGTCTGTTTGTTTTAATAGTTTTCTAAACCCTACTGTATAAGCTGCAGAATGAGTTGGCGCTAATAAATAATCTCTTATATTCATCCCATAATCGTTTTTCCCATACTCAATATAAAATTCTGCATTTGATTTGGGTAGAACCCATCGTAAAAAAAAAGATGCTAATTGATCCCTGTTAAGTGTATCGTCTCCTACATTGTTTTTTTTCTGAACAGCCAATCCAACTACTGGCAAATACTTATTTAAACAACTATATTGATTACTAAAAGCATCTTCTTTATATTGCTGCAAAGATCTTGTCATTCCCAAAAAAAGCCCTTTCACCCATTTGGGTTGCCAACTAATTACATAAGCATTTAAGTAACGAGCATTGTCTACAATGCTTCTGGGCTTTAAATGGTTGTTTTCATAACCCAAGCTATTGTTTGAAGTTAGCCTTGCGCCAATTAAATTAAACTCAATATTACCGATGGGTGTTTTAATGGGCTTTCTTGTTCCAATAAATGCATGTAAAAAGCCAGGGGCATTGTTACTCATTAGCAAGGAACTATTAATTCCTGGCCCCCACCAAAGATGCTCTGTTGAAACACCTGTAACTATTGCTCCAAGATTCAACTTAAAATAAGACTGTCCTGGTAAAATTGCTGAATATGGTTTATTATCTGCTTTTCCATAGAAAATATTGGTTGGGTAATTACTGTTTTGTGCATATAAGAATTCAGGTGCAAGCTGACCCTCAAAAATGCCATATCGTATATTTACTCCTGGGCGAGCTAAAAGTTGATAGCCTTTTGCTTGAATCATAGCTCCGTCATTCCAGCCAAATGGATGATGGGTATTGTATTGCTGTGTTAGCACAAAAGGCAATACTGTTATCGTTGCTTTTTTCCAATCTTTAGTGGATGGCTCTACAATGGAATTGTATTGTACAACGAAAGAACGTGAAGAGTCAGTATTGTTTAATAGCTGTTCGTTTCTTGCTTGGTTTTGGTTGATTGCTTCTAAAGTATAAGACTGAGCAATAACCCAAGGAGCAGACAAAAATACAACCAAGCTTAAAAGAAAGTATTTCATTGTATTAACTCCCCGTCTTCGGCATTGCCACTACAGGGGTTTGTTTGTCGAGTTTTTCAAACTCGGAGTTATTACTTACAAATTCAGGAACCAATTGTTTCATGGCAAGTACCACATCGTTTACCGATTCCTGG
>Ga0164292_10000928_pt1 | contig 23309 bp, 20 predicted proteins | sample GEODES117metaG_FD_111486 | JGI IMG/M metagenome (GOLD analysis project Ga0164292, IMG submission 111486) | Eutrophic lake water microbial communities from Lake Mendota, Wisconsin, USA - GEODES117 metaG | ecosystem: Environmental > Aquatic > Freshwater > Lake | place: USA: Lake Mendota...
AGAGTAGATATCTAATATTAATTTTTTTAAATCTTCATTTTGAATAAATTTAATCCCATCTGATACGACTAAATCATTAATTACACTTAATGTTTTATTAATTTCCTGCCAAAATAAAAATCTCGTAACTTTACCTTTAGTTCCTAAACGAATTGCTTTAGAGTTAGGATAGTTTCTATAATCTTTAACTTCGTATTTTTTATTTCCTACTGTTAAATCAAATGATTCTCCGCCGCCTGACACTTTAGAATTTCTTATTAACGTAGCTAGTAATAATTCTGCCTTACCAATCCCTTTTGGTTCTAAATCATATAATTTTGAACCTACACCTGAAGAATAATCATTCGAAGATATATCTGCTATAGAATCTTTAGAATATAATATTTTTACAAATTCATCTTGCTCTTCTGATGTTAATTTGTTTAAAAACCCGTTTATTGCCTTTGTAGAATTGCCCCCTGGTAGGTTTGCTTTAAAAGTATTAAAATCTTCCTCTTTACCATTCTCAATAAGTTTTTTCTGTAAAGATTCTGGTATTTGTATAGATTGGTTTACAGAGCTTCTTTTTACAGCATCATTAATCATGCCGTGAATATCTTCTTTTGTAAGAGTTATACGTTCTAATAGTTTATTTATCATATTTATATTTTATTTATACATAAAGATAAAGTATAGTTTTCAATTAAACAACCTATACTTTATCTTTATATATTATAAATATCATCTATATATTATTTCCCGCTACTTCCAAACCCACCTTCGCCTCGTTCAGAACTAGATAAATTATCTAATTCTACAAATTCAATTTCTGGGTATGGCATTATAATAAGTTGACCTATACGTTCTCCAACTTCATAACGTTTAGACGGTACTCCACCGGTTTTATTAAATGTAAATTGTATTTCGCCTCTATATCCACTATCAATTACACCGACGCAATTTGATAAATTTAATTCATAATTACGAATAGAGCTTCTTGGAAAAATTAAACCAACATATCCTAAAGGTATTTCTACAGAAATTCCAGTACCATAAGTTATTTGAAATCCAGAGTCTTTAATAATTTCCGTTGCAGTCAAATCTAATCCAGCATCTCCTGCTTTTGAATACTTTGGTATTACTGCATCTGGGTGTAATTTTTTAATTCCTACTTTCATCTTTATTTATTTTATAATATTAAACTATAACACATCCATCTGCGCCGCAAGCAATTTCCCCGCTAAGATTAGTATTGTCTATTAATTCTACTACTTGAGATAAATCAATATTAACTAATGAGTTCATTAACTCTTCGTATTTTTCTGCGGTAATATCTTCAAACGGAGCTTGAATATATGTATGATCTGCATAAGGAAGAACTGAAAGACCGTTATAACAATTTTTATTCTCCCACATCCATTCACCTACTGTTTCCCATTCATCGTCTTTTATAGAAACTGTCGCAGAAATGTTATGTGTATTTTGTCCTGTTCTGTGACCTGGCTTAACCCAATTTGTATAGAACCATTTAACGCGCTCCAATAACTCAATAGCAGATTCTGTTCTTAAAATAGAACCTTCTGGGGCTTTTTGAGGTACTGAAATAACTGCAGTATCATGAGGTCTAAAATATTCGTCTTCAATAAGCTCTGGATGATTTATTAATAAATGTGTATATAATGATTCATTTTTACCAATACGCATTCTTCTAATATAGTAATCATTGTGCCAAGCATGAATACCGCTTGAAGTTCCTAATACTAATGAAGAAGTTCCGCTAGGCTTAATTGTTGTTGTTCTCGCTGCACAATTAATACCAATTAAATCTGCTACTCGTTTGTTTTCGGCATTAACTATATTAGCAGCTTCTGCCATGTTATATTGTTGAGCTTTACCCGAACCGACACCTGTAATACCTATTCCTATTAAAGCTTCTTTTTCTGTTGTTCTTTGCCAAACTGGTCTTAGATAATGAAAATCTGTATAACCTGCTTGAAGCGTGCCTACAAATGCAGCGCCTTTAACTCTTTCATTTAAATCTTCTTGAGATTCGATATTACTTACATTTACTTCACATAAATTACAGAACTGAAATGGTCTAAGAGCAATTTCACAACAAGGATTAGTTCCCCAATCTTTATCATTATTTAAATAAATACCAGGTTCTCCTGCTCCAGATGCTTTAATCTTATCCCAAAGAGACATAAAGAATTCTTTTGTAACTCTATTACGTAATAATACAGCTGAGTTATTCGCTCTTCCTCTTTGAGGATTAAGTTCCCACCATGGACCAGATTTTGCTGCAATCATTTCATCGTCATCAGCACTAAATAAACTAATTAATGCAGCTCTTCTAATACCGCCTGCTAATACTGCATGGGCAATATGGCATACGATATCATGCGTTTCAATAGAAGTTAATTTATCGCCTGTATTCTTAGAATCTAAAATACCTTGAATTTTAACGATACATTCTTTTAATGGCTGAGGTCCTGGAGCTTTGCCGCCTGATGTTACAAGCTGAGCGCCCTTTTGTCTAATATCTGAAAAATCAAATACTAATGTAGAACCACCTTCAAAATAAGTTTTCATTAATACTTTAATAGCATCTGCCCAACCTTCAATAGAATCTCCAATTAAAAATCTTCTACGCTTAGAAGGATTTGGTTTGTTTATCTCAGGCAATTTTTCTACATGGTGCTTTTGAACAGAATACCCTACGCCAGTACCACCTAATAATAAAAACATTGTTTCTCCAAATGCTCTGTAATCATCAATAGGTAAATATGCACAATTATAAATTCTATTCGGGGAAAGTTCAATTGACTTACCTCCAAATTGTAAACTTCTCATTGAAGGAAGTATTTTACGTTCATATACAAGTTTGTATGTTTGTTCGATTTCTTCTTTTAAATGTGGATACTTTTTAATATGCATCTGCATATTTCTTGTTACGATTTCGTCCCACGTTTCTCTCCTTTGGACGTCTTGTTGATACTTAGCATACTTATTGTATACTGTAAGATCAGAGAGTATCTTGTTTGAAGTTTCCATTGTTTTTGTTGTTAATTAAATTGTGTATGTTTTAAATTATTATTAATCATAACCACCCTTATTTGGGTATTTATAAATATCTTTTACGTTATATTTTATCCTAGTGAATCTCCTAAAAGTTCTGAATATTTTGTGGCTAAAGACTTTCTTGTTACGGTATCTTCATCCATATCTGTTTTTGTTTCTCTTCCCTTGACAGAAGATTCTTGATACATATCAATTCTTCCATTAGACATATTAAGTTTAGTTGGCAAAGTTAATCCATCAGGCCCAAATCTATTTTTAATAAAATGTACTCTTCCCGTTCCAGCTATCTTATCTGTCGTCTTTCTTGCTAATGAAATAATAACATCACCAATCATAATCTTACTAAATGAAGAAGCTACTTGATCTGATGTAATAATATCTGATTCAACTGAACTTCTATTTGCTTGAGATGCTGTAACTAATGGTATTTGATATTCACCTGCTAATCCTCTTAAATCTTCGTATGTAGTTTCTAATTCTTCATGAAGCTTTTCTTTTGATTTAGCAGATCTTAATAAATCCGCATAATCTACAATAACGATGTCTGGTTTTATTCCTTGCATTATTATCTTATCTAAATGAGCTTTTAAGGTCGTTACTGATGCTGTTTTTGTAGGAAAATACTTTAATATTAATTGACCTGTTAATTTTCCTAATTCACATTCTACTTCATCTAAGTTATATTTTAAGTTCGCAGTTGCTATTCCTGTAACTACCGAATCATATCTTTGAGCTACATAAGGCTCTGATAATTCCATAGTATAATGTACTACCGTTTTACCTTGTCTTAATAAATGAGCTCCGACATTAATCATCGCAGTTGATTTACCCGCTCCTGGTCCTGCAACAAATATAATAAGTTCTCCTTTACCAATACCACCATCAACTAATTCATTAAAAGCAGTCCAAGGTGTTGCAAGAGTCTTTCGAGCAGATTCTTCATATCTTTGCTTAATATCTTTTAAGTAATCCATTCCAATATCTTGATTGGTACCTGATTTCATAGCAGTATCAATTTTACGTTTGATATTATCATATTCACCTGTTTTAAGTAAATCAACAGATTCGATAATAGCAGTTTTGATACATTGATTTTTACAAAAATTAACACATTCTACTTTTACAAACTCTAAATCTTCTGCTTCTACGTATCTTAGAATATCTTTTAAAGATTCAACGATTGACATTTTTAAAGGTTCTGATGTAAGCTCCATTGCTTTTACTTTAAAAACTTCTAATGTAGGTATTGCCTTATATTCTACATAATATTTCATAATTACTTCTACAATCCAAGAATTGGCTTCAGAGTCAAAATATGAAGGTAATAGAATATCGAATATTTGTTGAAGAAATCCTTTATCTTTAATTAATGCGGCAATAATTTTTAATTGAAACGTCTTACCATACTGCGTAAATTTATCTTGATTCATAGCTCTAATATATAATATACTTTTCTAAATATCAAGAATTATTTGTAGTTAATGCAAATTGATTTAGTTGATTGAATGTATTTAAAAATTGTATAGGGTCTTTAATATAATTGTATCCTTTATCTGCCGTTAATATTTGAATAAACTCATTTTTATTTATTAAAGAAACTTGTTCGTTAAATTTATCTAAAACAAATAATTTATGAGAAGACGGTATATCTACAGAATGTAATTGCATTAGTTTATAGTTTCGTATAATATCTAATTTAAACTCCAAAATCTTTTTATATAGTTTGTCTGTTTTATTGTTTTCCAAGAATTCCAAAAATTCATCTAAGGAAATGACTTTGTTTTCTTGTAGAAGTTGTATTTTACATACTGTTTTAGGACCTATACCAGGAATACCAGGTATATTATCAGATGAATCTCCTATAAATACCTTGTATAAATGATAATTAGACGCCGGAATCCCAAATCGTTCTTTAACAGTGTCTTCTTTATATAGTCGCTTTTCTACAGGCCTATATACATTAACTTTATTATTTATAAGTTGTAAATAATCTTTATCATCTGATATTAATAAAATATCACTATCATGTTTAGTTGCTATATCAGTTACTAAGTAAGATATTAAATCATCTGCTTCTACATTATCAGCCGTTAATACAGTCGTCGGTGTACATCTTAAATACTGTATCAATCGAACAAACTGATGCTTCATTGAAAGCTGTTCATCTTCAGCATTTTCAAATATCTCAGCTCTGTTAAATGATTTAGGCTGTATTCTGTTACCTTTATACTCAGAAAATATTTCTCTTCTTTTTTTCGAACCACCTTTGCCGTCAAATGTAATAATTAACCTTGTAGGTTTGAATGTTCGTATATATGACGCTAAAGATTTTAAAAATCCTAAAGAACCTCCCAGATGCTCTCCGTTGTCATTTAACACCGGATTTGCCATAAAACAGCGCAAATAAAAATTCGTCCCGTCCACCAACATAACCCGGGAGTTAATATTAAGTGTAACGGGACGATCTTTTTCTTGCTGAATTTCTTTTAATAATTCAACATATCTCTCTAACATAATTAATACATTGGAGGCTGTTCTGTGAATTGATCTTTTAAATCAGCATCATTAACTATAATACATTCTGTCATTAAAATCATTGCAGCAACTGAAGCGGCATTTTGAAGGGCAACCCTACTTACTTTAGTTGGGTCTATTACACCAGCAGCAATTAGGTTTTCGTATATTTCGGTGCGGGCGTTGTAACCAAAATCTGCTTTACCTTCGCGTACTTTATTTACAACTACACTACCTTCTCCACCAGCATTGGCAACAATCTGACGTAATGGCATTTCTAAAGCAGATTTAATAATATTAACACCTGTTGCTTCATCAGCAGAATTTACTTTTATATCATTTAATGTTTCAATTGCTCTGATATAAGCAACACCACCACCAGCAACGATACCTTCTTCAACCGCAGCGCGAGTTGCATGCAACGCATCATCTACACGGTCTTTCTTCTCTTTCATTTCAACTTCGGTAGCTGCTCCAATATAAAGAACTGCTACTCCGCCGGCTAATTTAGCTAAGCGTTCTTGCAATTTTTCTTTGTCGTAATCAGATTTAGAATTATCGATTTGATTTTTTATTTGGTCGATTCGAGCTGTAATATTTTCTTTTGAACCAAAGCCATTGATAATCGTCGTAGAATTGTTAGATATGATAATTTTTTCTGCTCTACCTAAGTATGATAAGTCGATTTTATCTAACTTTATACCTGCTTCTTCTGAAATTACTTTACCACCAGTTATTGTTGCAATGTCTTCTAACATAGCTTTTCGTTTTTCTCCAAACTCAGGAGATTTTACAGCTGCTACATTAATAATACCACGAGCTTTATTAACAACTAATGTACCTAAGGCTTCACCATCAACATCATCAGCAATAACTAAAATTGAAGATTGTTTTTTAATTACTTGGTCTAAGATAGGTAATAAATCTTTAATAGCAGAAATACGTTTATCATATATCAAAATATAAGGAGAATCTAACTCTGCTTCTTGTTTATTAACATTATTAATAAAGAATGGAGATAAATATCCTCTGTTAAATTGCATACCTTCAACTATCTTTACTTCAGTTTCTGTACCTTTAGCTTCTTCTACAGTAATTACACCTTCTTTGCCAACTTTGGCCATAGCATCAGCAATTAACGTACCGATTATTTCATCTCCATTAGCTGATATCGTAGCTACTTGTTTGATTTTGTCATTATCAACACTTACTTCGATACTTTGTTCTTCTAAAGACTGCACAACCCGCTTAACTGCTAAATCAATACCACGTTTTAAATCCATAGGATTAGCTCCTGATGTAACATTCTTTAATCCTATAGAAACAATAGATGCGGCTAATACAGTCGCAGTTGTAGTTCCATCACCAGCAATATCAGCTGTTTTAGAAGATACTTCTTTTACCATTTGGGCGCCCATATTTTCTACAGGGTCCTTTAATTCAATTTCCTTCGCAACAGAAACGCCATCTTTAGTTACAGAAGGTGTTCCAAATTTTTTGTCAATTACTACATTACGACCTTTAGGCCCTAACGTTACAGCAACTGCTTGACTTAATTTTTTAACACCTTCATGTAACTTTTGACGTGAGTCATTGCCAAAATGCAAATTTTTACTCATATAACTTATTATTTATTTAATTTAAAAATCATCCCCACCCTCGGGGTTAACTACTAATTGTAATTCTTCGTCAGGGTTTGCAGGGTCATATTTCATAATATATTCTTCACAAAGTTTATCATATACTTGTTTTTTAAGTAACGGATTTTCTTTAAACTTAGATAAAATATTCGCAGACGTAAATATAACTTCTTCTCCTGTTTCAGTGTCGATATAATCATAATATGCGCCTCTTTTTTTAACTAGCTTGTGCTTAATTAAAACATCAATCCAACTAGGTGCTGAATCAATTCCAGAGTCAAAATAAATGTCATATTCAACTTCTCTGCTAGGAGGCCCTAAACGATTTTTCTTTACTTTTAACTTTGTCTTAGCTCCTACAATAGTACCATCAGATTTTTTAATCATCCCTAAATTATATAATGATAATCTAACAGACGAATGAAATCCAACAGCTTTACCACCACTTGTTTGAGTTTTTTCTCCAAAGCCCATTACACCTACTTTATCTCGCAATTGATTAGTCAATACTAAGCAAATTTTTTGACGACCAATCATATTAGTAATCTTACGCATTGCTTTTGATAATACAATTGCTTTAGTAGTTGCATAACCATCTTTTTCATAATCTGCTTCTTGCTCTACTTTAGTCGTAGCACCCATAATAGAATCAATAGCAATACATACCAAGCGGTCTTTATCAGCTAATCTAACTTTTTCAATGATCGTTTCTATAATTTCAAATGCATCTTCTATTGTTTCTACTGGAGCATAAATCATTTTACTTAAATCCATTCCTAACATTTCGAAGAAATCATTTGCTACGGCATTTTCAGTATCGATATATATTGATAATCCGCCTTTTCTTTGGCACTGAGCTAAAATACTAGCAGTTAATAATGATTTACCAGCAGCAGTTTCACCCATTATTTCAATAATTCTTCCTACAGGTAATCCAGCATTTGGTCTATTTGCTATTGCTAAATCTACAATATCATTTCCTGTAGATATCCAATCCGTGATGTTACTAGGAGAATCAACATCTTTATCTAAAAAATACGCTACTTTATGGTTCGTTTCTTTGAACTTTGTATTTAGCGCATTAGCTAGTAAAGAAGCTAAGTCTTCATTTATAACATCAGATGGAATTCCTTCTGATTTCTTTTTTGCCATAATAAATTATTTTTAATTAAATAGTTTATCAAATGCACTAGAAATGTCTTCTACTGATTTAGTATCTTCTTGTTTTGTAGCCGGTCTTTGCGGAGTGCTAGCTGGTGCTGATTCTTCTTGAACACCTTCAGTGTCACGATTTAACCATGTAGTCAATACTGCTTTTAAATCTTCGTAAGAAGGCTCTTTAAAAATTTCAGTTAAGTTCTTTTGACCTGTAGCAATTTTTGTGATAATTTCCTTATCTGTGTGTACCGGAGTTTGATTAGGTTTAATACGAATAGAAGTTTCAGGATAATCTTTACCTGTTTGTTCTTTTGTTTTAAATTCTACTGTAATGTCTCTTCCAGAAACTGGGTCTGTAATATCGCCATAATCTGGGTCAGCGATAAACCCTAATAATTCTTGATAAACTGTTTTACCAAATCCCCAAAACTTTACACCTTCATGTTCTTTACCGCGAACAATAATAGGAGCATATACTCTCATCTTAGGTTCGATCTTTTTACCTAACTTCCATTCTTCTTTTTTACCTGTAGATTGTAACTTTTCAGCAAATTCTACTACCGGATCTGGTTTACCGAATGTTGATGGAGATAAATACTGCTTGTTTCCAAATTCATAATGAAAATACAATTCGTTAAATGGATTGTCTTTGTTGAACTGATACGGAACGATTCTAACTACTTGTGTTCCTGGTTCTGGTTTCCATAACGTGTCTTGTCTTTCACCTTTTCCCGTGTTTTTTTGCAAATCTCCGAGCTTCGCTCTAATTGCATCTAAATTGATTGCCATTTGTTTTTTTGTTTTGTTTTTAATTGTTTAACTTACTAAATATCTAACTGATATCTAAATTTCTTATCTAATATAATATTATCTTTTCTATTATCCTATTTTTTTCTTTTTATAATTTAATAATATCAAATATTTCTAATTGATGTATTATTAATGTTTTATCTGTTACTAATATTGCTGAGTTTGAATAATCATCCCAATTTACTTTATAATTTTTATCTATGATATTATTATTAAGTGATGAAATTAAATAATTCAATCCATTTATAGTATATAATGTATTTGTTTCTTTATGTCTGTGTATTGCTATTGTACTATCTAATAAATCTTTTAAGTTTCCAGATTCTATATTATATGTACATGCTAATTCAGATGTTTTGCTCATACGCAAAATAAAAATTTTATTGTTAAGTATATTATAATTACTTTCAATTAAATCAATTGTATCTTGAATATTAGTTTCTTGAGTAAATGTGCAGAGTAGTCGTATCACTATAGGTATAGATTATTTAAATATAAATATCTATAATGTTACATTTTTTAAGTTATGATAGCCGTATCTAAATTAAAGATATACATTAACAAGAAAAATGTTATTTTATTTTTAATCAATGATCTGTGTTACAATATTTTTATTTTTATCAATGAATAAGTTCCATGATTCATCACCGTAATTATTAAGTTCCTCTAATTCTTCTAATGTCATTCCTGTAATTTTTAAGAGGATATCTAATTTAATTACTTTTTCATAATTACCATCAATATTTTTCCAAGCCGGATTTTCATCAGCTTTCTCATATTTCTTATATAATTCTTTACCTCTTTTATCATCAAATTGGTAAGGTACATACTCTGCATTTTCTTTGATAAGCCCTGCTAACTTTTTCATTCTAACAAATTGTTCATTTAATGAAGATGGTTGTTTACGATCAAATATATCCCAAGCTATTTGAGCGTTGTCAAATGATTGATCTTGAAATTTAGGTTTTAAATTATAACCTTGTTCATCTTGAGCTCCTGGGCCATATGCTGGCTTTGAGAAATAAGTGTAATATTTAGCTAAATTATCAAGAGATTTTTTAGTATCTTTACCATTATAAAATACACTAAGAGTTAAAGGTAATTTGTTGTTTGCTCTTCTATCTTTAGTAGATTGAACCGATGCGTTATATTCAGCCTCATATTCAGCGTTAAATTTAGCACTTGAAGCTTCTAAATCTTTTTTACTTTGATCTTTAGTAGCTGCGGCTTTTGCAAGCGATGCTGCCCTTTTCTCAGCATATCCCGGTTCATTTTTACGAGCATCTGACTGGCCTTTACGACGAGCTGACATCAACGTATATTCTACGCTTTTAATTTCATTATTTCCTATTTCACCTTTAGCAGCCATATCTGATAATTGCTGCATTAATGTTTCAAATTTTGTCATTAGTTTATTTTTTATTATACTTAAAGATAAGATATTACTTTCAATTAAACAACCTAAATGTTACTTTTTTTAAGTTTGATCATATAAATAAATATCTATAATGTTACATTTTTAAGTTATGATAGATAGATATTACCTTTTACTCCAGGTAACATTTGTTTTAATTGTTCTTCTGAGTATTTTTTGGATATTAGAGTATTACTTAAATCAAGTATCCCATTTACTTTTAAATTATTTGGAAGTGATGTTATTGGAGTATTATCTAAAATAAGACCTAGATTTACTTTTAAATTATTAGGAAGGGATTTTATTGGAGTACTACTTAAATCAAGACCTCCTCCAACAGTTAAATTATCAGGTAACGATGTTATTAATGTTTCGCCTAGACCAAGACTTCCTCCGACTGTTAAATTATCAGGAAGTGATGTTATTTTAGTATTATATAAAAAAAGATCTTTATCTACTTTTAAATTATCTGGGAGTGATGTTATTTTAGTCCCAGTCAAATAAAGATCTCCGCCGACTGTTAAATTATCCGGAAGTAATGTTATTGGAGTATTACTTAAATCAAGAGTTCCTTTACTGCCGTCTTTAATATATTGCTGAATCTTTTTTTGAATAGAGATTATATAATTCTTTCATCTTTCTTCAGGAGATCTTCTTGGAATTAGAATATTTTCTTCCTTTAATAATTTTTTAAGTTTGATCATTACTTCAGACCCGTTATTCGTGTAAAAGTTTTAATATCTTTTGGAGATATTTGATCGTCTAACCCATCATATCCGTCTATTTTACTATCAGATAAAACCGCTAAAGCAACTACCATCATAGCTTTATATTTTTCAAGTTTTTTATTTTTTTTATGAGAACCTGGAAATGCTTTTTGAAGTTGTTCTATCATTGCCGGAGATTTTACTAAAACATAATAAAAAGTAACGTTATTGCTATAATAATAATCGTTAAAATGATCTGGAGCTTTATAAGTAGTACACCAAGCAGAATCTTTCTCTCCTGTAGTATTACCCATTTCATCAGTGCAATCTCTAAAAGCAAAATAAGACAATCCTAATTTTCTAGAAGCTTCATGTGTATGAGGGGTCATTACAAGTAAATCTGGAGTATCGATTATTGTTTCATAATCACTTTCAAGGTCTTTAACAGATACACCTTCTCCAGATTTATTAATTGTATCTACTTCATTTTTTAAATCCGCAAATGATTTGAAAGCATTAACATCTTTAGTTTTTGCTTTACCTTTATTTAAAAATGTGTTATATTCTTCTACAGTATTTCTTAAATCATCTATATCAGTAACTGTTTTATTAATCCATTGCTTACCCATCCATCCAACAAATTTACGTGTTGGCGTTGGATCTATACTTACTAAAGTTTTAAAATCTTCATCAGATAATTTTCCTTGCTCAAGATATTGCTTAGCTTGTTTAATATTCTCAAGAATAAAGTTTTTATTTTCTTTAAGAAGTTTTGATTTTATTATTCTCATTTTATATATTTCTTTATTATATATCTATAACGTTATAGATATATCTCTCCTTTAACGCCTGGTAGCATTTGTCTTAATTGTTCTTTAGTATATTTTTTAGATATTGGGCTGTTACGTAAATCTAGATCACGTTTAACTGTTAAATTATCAGGTAATTGAGTTATTTTAGTTCCTGTTAAACTAAGTGTCCCGTTAACTGTTAAATTATCAGGTAATTGAGTTATTTTAGTTCCTCTTAAAATAAGTGATCCGTTAACTGTTAAATTATCAGGTAATTGAGTTATTTTAGTTTTATTCAAAAAAAGTCCGCCTCCTACAGTTAGGTTATTAGGTAGGGATGTTATTGGGGTGTTATTTAAATAAAGACCGTCTGTTACTGTTAAATTATCAGGTAGCGATGTTATTTTAGTATTCATTAAATTAAATTCTCCATTAACTGTTAAATTATCTGGAAGTGATGTTATTGGCGCTCCGCTTAAATTAAGACTCCCCTCACTGCCATCTTTAATATACTGCTGTATTTTCCTTTGAATTGCTATTATATAGTTTTTCTCACGTTCTTCTGGTGAACGTCTCGGAATTAAAATATTCTCTTCCTTTAATAATTTTTTAAGTTTGATCATATAAATAAATATCTATAACGTTACAGATATATCTCACCCTTTACTCTAGGTAACATTTGTTTTAATTGTTCCTTTGTGTATTTTGCAGATAATGGAGTATTAAATAACTCAAGATCTCCTCCTACTGTTAAATTATTTGGTAATGATGTTATTTTAGTATTCATTAAAGAAAGATCATCTCCTACTTTTAAATTATTCGGAAGTGATGTTATTGGAGCATTATCTAAATAAAGACCTCCTTTAATTGTTAAATTATTTGGTAGTGATGTTATTTTAGTATTCGTTAAAGAAAGAGAGCCCCCAACTTTTAAATTATCTGGAAGAGATGCTATTGGAGTATTAAATAACTCAAGATCTCCTCCAACTTTTGTTAAATTATCTGGAAGAGATGTTATTGGCACCTTACTTAAATCAAGATCTCCTTTACTGCCATCTTTAATATATTGTTGTATCTTTTTTTGAATAGAGATTATATAATTCTTTTTACGCTCTTCAGGGGAACGTCTCGGAATTAAAATATTCTCTTCCTTTAATATTTTTTTAAGTTTGATCATATAAATAAATATCTATAATGTTACATTTTTTAAGTTATGATAATCATAGCCAACAGCACACTTAACTGGATATTTGCCATTACATTCCAATAGTTGTTTTATATCATGTATATACTTACCACCATCATCTTTATGAAAATCAATCAAAACTGAATCATATAAATACAATATTATCTTACTCTTATATCGTTCGTTAACGCTCGTCAAAGTGTCTAATATCGCCATAGTTTCCTCCATCTCTAAGGATTGAATTAAATAATTTAATAATTTTTGAGAGTTCATATCATTAAAAAAATCACTTTTTAATATACGTTTATAAATAGGTGTTTCTATGTATTTTTGTGTTTTGTATAATTTCCAGTTTGTTTTTGTAAAATCATCAACTAATTTAAAAAACGGAATATTTAAAAATTCTTCATCTATACCGCCATATAATTGTTTAAATGTAACTGATTTACTTTGATCGTATTCTTCTTGAGTTAATTCTTCTTTTCCAAAATAATAACGACCTAAATATTCATGCATATTTATTTTGCCTGGAAATTGATATCCTAATAATTCTCCTAATAATCGAATATGATAAGCATCATAATCAAACTGTAATAAAAATCCGTCTTTACCAAACCGAGACTTAAATGACTTTCTTACGCCTGAATCTTTATTTAAAGCAGCATAATTTACAGAATCAAATCTATTTGAAGGTCTTCCTGTTGTTGTATAAGGATTATATTCAGTGTAAACAAAATCATTAGTTATTGTTACGTTTGGAAATGTTTCTTTAAGTATATTAGAATCAACGTTCAAGCCGTTCATTTCTATTTTGTTAAGAGTCTTTATAATAGTATTGTATTTTATAAAAGACTCGGAAATTTGAAATGACTTATATAAATCTAAATATTCTTGAATAACATTATAAAATTTCTCATGCTGTTTTACAATGGGAAGAAGAAAATTTAAATTTTTAAGATTGGAATATTTTTGATTAAAATAATCATGTACTGAAGTATTAAATTCTTCAGAATCTATTGATTTATTTGTTACGAAATAATAAACTAAATTAGCATCATATATATGGTCACATTTTATTGTGTTTAATATATACTTTAAATTAAATATAAATACTTCTTTAGCAGAACATAACACTTCAGAAATAATTGGATTGTTTATTTTTAATCCCTCTGAATGATCTATACTAATAATAGTATGTCTGTCAATCGTTAAATCATAAATAAATATTAATGAAAGTTCATTAACTTTATAATGTAAAAATGGGTCTTTTAATATAGGGGCTACAAATAATCGATGGCCCGCTACTTTTGGAATTAACCGTTCTAATTCTTCAATTGTTTCTATTATGGGCATCATATATACCCTAATATAGATTATTTTTTGTATAATTCCAAATAATTTCTTAAATAATCTTGCAGACCAGGCATTTCTTCGTTATATTTTCGTACTATTTTACGATTTGCACTTTCTACATCAGATTCTATACCCGTTAATTTCCAAGGCAATTCTATCTTTAAATATAAAAACGGGTCAATGCTACTACCCACTAAATTTGCTTGGGCTTTATCAATTTCAATAATATTATCGTATCTATTGTTAGATTTTCGTAAAAAATAACGTGTTACATATCCTTGATTATAATCTTGAACTGAAGGAATAGGATAATATTGTTGGGGTGGTATATAATTTCGTACGTTTGTTTCAGTTAAAGAATCATACTTAAATAATTTTTCTGAGCGATATGGAATTAAATATTCTGATGTAAGTTCGTTGTAATCAAAGCCAGTCATTATCATACCATCTGTATAAGTATGATAATATCCTTTATATTCTGTACCATTATTTAACATCCATTCTTTACCAGATGTTTTAAGGCCAGTAGTTATTTGTTCTTGAGAATAATATATTTTAGGTCTTTTAGTCATTGTTAAGGTAAAATTATTCTGTATATTGCTTCTAATTCAGTATACCAGTCGTTATTTGATATTGTATGAGATATTCTAAGTATTGTAAAATAGCAATTTTTGCTATTATATCCTGTAGGTAACCAGTTAGTTGTTATAGAATTTCCTTGTTTAAATCCATGTATACCGTCTAATTTTATTTTTAATTTAATTGGAAATGTTGCAGTTCGTAAATTAAAAATAGATTTCCACATTGTATTATTACCTTCAAATACAGATTGCCTTGCTCCTTGAAATATAAGCTTATATAATTCTTGTATTCTCATTACATAAGCATAATGACTTGTTGGATATGGCTCTTGTAAATATTCATCCAGGTATTGACTATCTTGATTTCTAGTTTGATTTGGAGGCGCATCTGCTCTAGGATCTCCTGCAATACCTCTATACGAAATATTATATTTCTCAATTAAGTTTATTATGTTACTCGGTATTTCTAAGTATGATTGGACCAATACCTCATCAATATTAATAGGTATACGTGCCCTTATTAAATTTTTTTGCGCCTCGCTATAACTTTTCCATTCTTGTATTGTAATTACTTTTCCATTTTCAGTTATAATTTGTTTAGAAACAGAATTACCTATACTAGTCTCTGATTGACCTGCTAATGCAGCAACAGTTATTATTTCATTACTAACATCAGACTCGACTAATATTTCTCTACATACTGAATTTGTAGTAAATGCTGTAATTTCTAACGCCTCTTCTTTTTTTATTGTAGTATTGACAGAGTTAATATTTTTTATTATAACTTCCGTATCAGTCATAAAACAAGTCGCTTGTATCATACCACCTGTTTCTACATCTAATTGTTTAAATAAATTATTTAAAAATCCCTGAAATGTGTTAAGCTTTATTTCAGAATTATTTTTTATATTTGAAATAGTTGCTAAAAATTCAGTTAATACATATTCTACATTTAATAAAATAGCACCTAAATAATAACTGTCTGTGCTGTAATTTTTAAAATCGACTATTGGCGGAAAACTTACATAACCATCCCCAACCGAAGAATATGGAAAAGCAAATTTATAAAAATCTGCTGGCCCTGTTTTCATAATAACCTCATCACATTTAGAAAAATAACTTACATCCGGATTAATTATAAATTGTGTAGGTGTATCTTTTTGTGTACGTAAATTATATGCTAAAATACAATTTATAATATGTATTAATGAATCTAATCTAATATATGCTCTAGGTAATGTCTGAGCTTCCGTAACGAATACTCCTAATGAACGAATCCCTAGTGGATATAAAAATACCCCCGTTGGCATATCAATAATATAATAACCCGTTACATTTTTTATATTTGTAGGCTCAAAATCAGATGCGACAGTTTTAATAGAAATTTTTCGTTGAGACCCAACCGGGTTATCAAAAATTGCACTCGTATTATCTATAAGATTAGTTAATATTGTACCTAAACCTCCATTAATATTTATTAAATTTGCACTGGCTAGCTGAGAGTTAATTTCAGCCTGCGATGTTGTTTTTACATATGTATTGTCACTGTATATTGGTAAGGTATCATTTCTTCTGCCAGTAACTGTCGTTACATTTTCAGTTACAGTTACACTAGTTAAACCAACCCCATCAACTAAAGATGGGTTTGAATATCCTTCGATCATACAATTCCAAGAACCGTCGCTATTGGCAGAAAAAGAAAAATTAGTAACAGTGCCTCGAACAAATCCTCTATTAGGATCATTATCTTCAGTAGACCATCCAAACCCTAATTCAATAGGAGTTAATGGTCTCATTAAATTTTCTAAATAAAAGGAAACTTGGTCTCGATCATGTATTATAAATTTTACAGAAAACTTTGTGGTATACGCCAGGCCCTCTCCAATTGTATCTATTGATGCTTCTATTAAAGTTGTCGCAATAAAGCCCTTTTCAGGCGTATATAGGTCTAATAAAGGTACTGTAACTGGGCCTAATAAAACAGGATATCCCGTTGTTTGGGTTACTTCTGCACTATTAATATTTACATCCCTTGCAACTTGCGGAGATACTTCTCTAAAACGTGATATATCTGCTGGGTTTTCATTATAAACAATATCCATTAGTGGCTTGCCTAGATTAATGTCATAAATAACAACAGATTCGGTACTTTTTAATCTTCGAAGAGTTAAGTATGCAGTTTTCCTATAAAGCCATTTATATTCATCGTCTGATAATACAGACCCTTGAATACCTTTAGAGTATATATTTTTACGTCTTGTAATTTCTGATTCAACTTTTGAATCGACTTTATTGACAAAAATTTCATCAAATGTTGGTCCGGCCATAACTTATCTACTTAAATTAGTTTTAAATATTTGTTGCTTAAATCCTGTAATTTTATTGGGGTCAGGTATTCTTAATTGTTTTCCCGATTCGACATTTAAACTACCCAAGCCTATACTATTAGCAGATGCTATTATTGGCCATGCCGTAGAATCTCCATAAAATTGATTGGCTAATAAATCTAATCTATCTGACGGGTCAGTAATAACATATATATCATTATCTGATTTATCAAAAAACGGGACAAATGTAGTTACAAATTTACGCCTTCCGTTAGAATCTTTTGTTATTGCAAGGTCTTGATATCTATTCATATATTAATAAATATCTTTGAAGTTTATTAATTGTAGTATTTTAACGTGTATTTAATATCTGTTGGCGCTCGCTTCTAAAATCTGTTTCTGACAAACCGTCACTTGCCGGTCTACCGCCCAATGGATATAAATTTCCAATGCTATAATGTTTGATATCAGTAACTCCGGCTGGTTCAGAATCAACTGTAATTGACTCTGGTCGAGTTTCTCCAAATATTTGTAAATTAACTTGTACTGAAACATACATAGGTAATTGGCCTACAGCTGATACAGATGCATCGCCACTATATAATTTTGAATCTCCTAAATTAATTTCCCAAGGAGTTTCATTATCAACTGTATACGATAAAGATCTAATAAATGCAGGGGTATTAATAAACCAATTACCTAAAGTAAATTTAATTAACGGGCCTACCATTTTATAATTGCTTCTGTAACTAGGTACTGTAGTTTTAGCTAATCGTTCTAATTGGTCCCACATTAACATTAAATCTCCGCGAGATAAAGCAGCTGCTTTAAATGATACACTAACAGAACGTTCAAATCCTTGATAAATATAAGGACTATCTGCACGACCTAATATTTTTACTTCTTGCCAGTTAGGGCTAAAATCTTCAGACACATTTTCGATGTATGCTCTAAATCTAAATCTTTCATTAGTATTTAAATCATAAAACATAAATTTAACAAAATCATCTACAGCTTCTTCATCAGTTTGATTTATTTTCCATATAGGGTCAGTCATTCCATTACCGCCGGGAGTATATTTCGACATAAAACTTCCAGCTAAAGGATTTCTTAAATCTTTACCTCGTTTACCATAATCTGGTACGCTAAGTTTAGTTCTTTGATGTTGAGATGTTTGTGAGTAATTTTGAATTACCGTGCCGTAATATGAACCTTGAGTAGAAATCCACTTAGCATCGAAAACATCAGATGACCCGTTAAGTAAAAAGTTAAAAATTACATTACTATTTAATCTAGATGCTTTTGCTGATATACGTATATCATCATATCCTAATGTATAATATTGTTGAGAAGCGCCATCTGTTAATGATTTATTAGATACCTTTTCATAAAATGGTAATGTAGAAGTACCTATACTGTTAAAATTAAATATACCATTTGGTATAAGTTTTGAAAATGTACTCGTACCTGCAAAACTTGAATTAGATAATTTAAGATATAATTCATCATTGTATATAGGGACCGTATCTTCATCAATTAATGGATAAGAATTTCTTGCTATATATTTACGAGTTTTATTAAATAAATTTCGACCTACTGCATCAGCGTCAGTAGCAGTCTTGTATGGAAATGGACCTGTACTATTAACGGTTCTATTAATAGGTGTAGTCCCAATACCATATACTGATTGAGGGCCTCCGCTTATTCCCGACGGGCCAGATATGGAATAAGTACCTGTGCCTAATATTAAAGACTGGTAAAGTTTATTTAAACGATTGTTATTTAAAGGCTGTATTACTCTAGATTTAATACCTCGTCCGGAAGATGGGTCTATACCTGCAAGCCCGAACATTACACCAGAATATGTTGTTCTAGGTATAAATGGTATTGCATCTTTTCTAAATCTAAGACCTAAATGCTGTGTTGCTGTATTTACTAATGAACTAGCTAATGTAAATGCTCCATTTTTTATTCTACCGGCCAATGAAGGATCTGCTTCTGTGTTAGGTGCTGCTCCTTGAAGTAATCCTTGGCGAGCTGTAAATAATAACCCTTTTACAGAAGCATACCATTTTCCAATACGAAGAACATCGACAATAGCTCTTTGAGTTGATGTTACTACACCGCCTCTAATAAATCCATCATCAAATTTCCACGTGTCAAATACATTTAATTTAGCACCTCTTCGTTGAATACCACTTAAAATTAAGGGCTGATCAAATAATACTAAACCAGTATTAAATGAATTATCTCTTAAATTAAATGCAGTATATAAAATATCTCTGGCTGACGGAGAATTTGTTCTGTAAAAATACTTTTCTAAAGTATCGCCTGTTATTCCTAAAGATGTCGTATATGGTTTAGTTATACTATATGTTGTTCTTGTATATCTCGTGCTGTTTAATCTATTTGGAAATAAAACAGGCGATTGCCATTGATTAGCGCCGACAATTTTAGTTATATCTTTTAATGTACCATTATTTACCGTCGTCGGATATACATATCTTAGTGCTGATAAATCTAATCCTAAAAACTGAGTCGAGGTTTGATTTAAAGTAAATCCTTTAGAGCCAGATCTTAAATCATTAAAGGCATTTATAACAGGTAAAGTTTTATTTGCATATATCTGAATAGTTAATGGAAACCTTAATAAACGTATAATTTCAGCGCGGGTATCGTATATACTATTAAAATTATCTACTTTAAATTGTTTATAAAGGCTCAACTTATCTAATAAACTAGGAACTTGGTCTTTATATAAACTCAACTTGTCTAATAAACTAGGAATTTGGTCTTTATACAAACTTAACTTGTCTATGATATTAGGAATTTGGTCTTTATATAAACTAAGTTTTAATATATCAATAGGTCTTTGATTTATATAAAGGCTTAACTTTAATATATTAATTGGAAATCGTTGTATATATAGACTTGACTTTTCTTTTAAAATCGTTTTAATTATTTCTACAGAAGATATATGTTGAATACCTCTAGGAGTAATTTTAATAAAGCTCGATACTTTATTTAATTCTTCTGGTGTTTGTTTTTTAAACGTAGATACTTTATTTAATATTGTATCTCCAAATAATGTAGAAATTGCAGGTAAGCTTCTTCTACGATTTGAATTAATAGAATATATCTTATAATCTATTTTTTTAGCCCCTGGCACTTGAATAGACGTAGAATTATCTACTTTGTTTATCTTTATATCAGTTGATTGTAAAAGTTCAGTAGACGTGCTGTAAACTGCTTTTACTGGAGACTCCGACAGCTTCTTTTTTTCTGCAGATTCTACTGTTGAAGGTTTACGCCATCCAGATAAATTTGATTTTAAATCTAATATTGCCATTTGTTATAATTATGATAGACGACTAACATTAGGTGTATAACTTCTGTTTAGTCCTATATTACTATTTATTTGATTAATTGCTCTATCTCCAATATTTAAATTTACTGGCTGATCTACTTTATTAATTAATTGTTTAAGTAAGTCATTTGTTTCTTTTGTATTTACAGATACATTTTTTGTTTCGACAGTTTCTTTATAATATGAACTAGCGCCTGTTATTCCCGGTTGAGGTGTCATCACTGGCTGCATTGATGTTGTAGCATCATAAATATCCATCCCCGCACCAAGGACAGCTCCGCCTAATGCGCCTAAAGGATTTCCTCCTGATGCTGCAAATCCAATTAATCCATAAATTAAGGTTTTATATTTAGCTAAAAATGCTACAATATTTGCTAATACATGTAAAGCCGGAAGTAATATAATAGCAATTTCTGCTATAATATTTTTAACATCAGACATTGCTTTGTTTAATGTTTCTTGCACTGTAGCTTGTTTCATTTGTTCTATCGTCTGCTTAGCTGTTTCATTACCCATTGCAGCTAAATATTCTAAACGATTTCTATCAGCATTTGTCATTGCTAAAACTCCTTTAGATATATCTACACCCAACTCTTTAAATTTTTCTTGTTCTAACACCATTTTAGATAGTTGCTCTAGACTCATACCCATAGATTCGGCTAATTTTATATTACCTACTCTATTACCTTCTGTTAAGTCTTTAGATGTAATGCCTTGTTTAACTAATTCGCCTGCAACGCCTACTAAATCATTTTCAAATGCTAATTGACGAGCTTTATCTAAATTAATTTTCTTACCAGTTAATATTTGAGCCTGTACTTGGTTTGTTATTGACGATTCAATATCTAATAATCCATCAGCTACGCCTTGAACATCTTTAAGCTCTAAACCCAATCCTTTAACTGCAACAATTCCATTTGCTAATTCTTTAGCACTGGCATTAAAAATAACCTTTAATTCATCAGATGAGTTAGCAACATCTTTCATGATGTCATTAAATACAAACCCAGCGCCTGTAAGTTTATTAAATCCTTCTACTTGAGCAGCAATTTCTTGAGTTACTACTTCAGCATCTTTTCCTTGTATTGTTCCTAAACGTTGAATCTCAGCAGCTTCGTCACCTTGAAGACCTAAATATTTAGTTAACATTACTTGATCTTCTAAACGCTTTGTATCAGTTAAAGATAACTTACCATATACCCTAGATAATTCATTTGTTGCTTCTACTAAATTTTCTCTAGTAGCCAATTCTAACTCTGAATTAACTGTTGCTCTATAAATATTATCTCTATATTGTGTTATTTGGTCGTTTGTAGTCGCAAATGCTCTTTGTACTTTTTTCCACCATTCTTCTTCAGAAATAGCTATTAATGCGCCAGATACTAATACGCCTATACTTTTACTTAAAACTTCAAATCTCTTTTTTAATGACGGGTCTTCAAAAAATTCTGCAAACTTTTTACTTAAATTATCTTTAGCTTTTTCTGTCATTAATGTATTTGCTATTAAATCGCCAAACACCGGTATTTTTCGCATGTTTTGTTCAATACCATTTACATATTCAGATGCAGCATCTAATTGGGCCTGCTTTTTTTCCTTAAGAATCTTTAAATCCGCTTTTTGTAATTCAGCTTGGATTTTTTCTAACTCAATTTCATCTTTTATTGATGATGCTAAATTTTTATGTTCTTTTATAAGGTCCTTTATATTAGCACCAGAAGTTTTTAATTTATCTTGATATTCAGTTGCAAGGTCTGATAAATTTTGTTCATTATCTGTTAATGTTTTACCTAACCTTTCTTTATTTTTTAATGATTTTATTTGATCTTGTAAACTGTCAGTATATGATTCTGCTAAATCTGTTAATTTTTCTTCTTGACGAGCTCTTTTTTCTTCGAGTATACTAAGTCTTTCTAAGAGTGCTAGTTCTCTTTCAATTAAAATTAATTGTCGTTTTTTGGCAGCTTCTTTTTCTTTATAACTCGACCTATCATTTTCAATAATACGTTGTTTAGCATCAATCTCTCTTCGAAGATCTTCTACCCTATCATTTATGACATCTTCTCTTTTTCTTGCCATACGTTTACTTTGCTTTTAAAGATTTTTTATGTATACTAATAGTATTTGCATGACCTGCTATGGCTTTTTTATATTTTTCAGTTTTTCCAGAAGCACCGTATTTCTTTTCATACGAATCTACCGCAGCTTGAGCCTTTCTACGTTTTTTATCAGCATCCTTAATTGCCTTTAATACTCTCGGATCTTTTTTCCATTTATTTTTAGCATCGTGATAATTTGGGCCAAATAATGTACCTAGTACAGTTGCAAATAATCCTGTTAACATATCTTTTTATTCTTTTATATTATTAATTATCGTTATACAGTAAAAAAGCCCTTTTTA
>Ga0164292_10000929_pt1 | contig 23303 bp, 25 predicted proteins | sample GEODES117metaG_FD_111486 | JGI IMG/M metagenome (GOLD analysis project Ga0164292, IMG submission 111486) | Eutrophic lake water microbial communities from Lake Mendota, Wisconsin, USA - GEODES117 metaG | ecosystem: Environmental > Aquatic > Freshwater > Lake | place: USA: Lake Mendota...
ACTCACTCTTTGATTGGCGGTGGCGGTGGTGGCCAAAATACTGGCCGTGGGCGTGGCCAACAGGGCGCGTGCCAGCCGCTGGTAGTCGGGCCGAAAGTCAAAGCCCCAGTCGCTGATGCAATGCGCTTCGTCGATCACGATCAGCCCGACCCGCGCGAGCAACTCGCCCAGGCGGGCCGCAAAGCGCGGATTGCCCAGCCGCTCGGGCGAGACCAGCAGCACGTCGATGGCATCGCTGTCCAGGCGCTCGAACACCTCGTCCCATTCCGCGAAATTGGTCGAGTTGACGGTGGCCGCCGCGAGCCCCGCCCGCTCGGCCGCCATCACCTGATCGCGCATCAGGGCCAGCAGAGGCGAGACCACCAGCGCCGGCCCGCAGTCCAGGCTGCGCAAGGCGCGGGTGGCGGCCCAGTACACCGCCGATTTCCCCCAGCCCGTGGCCTGCACCACCAGCACCCTGGCTGCCGGCTGCAGCAGGGCCTGCACCGCGTCCAGCTGTTCCGCGCGCGGCGCGGCATCAGCGCCGGCCAGGCGTGTGAGCACCGCCCGCATATGGTGCTCGGCCTGAGCGCGCGTGGTGTCGCTGTTGTGCTCGTCGGGCGATGGCATCTCAGGTTCTCGGCTTGCGTCTAGCCGGGTGGAGGCGATCACTCGCTGGTGTTTTGCGCACCAAAAGGCGTGGCGCGAAACCATTTGCGGAAGGTGTCGGTCTGGGCCTCGTAGCCCGGGAAGTTCAGCGCTTCAAAGCCGCTGAGCGTCTTGGCGGCCTGGCGGTTGAACCAGTTGATCAGGTTGAGCGCGCGGCCGCTGGGGTCGATCATGGGCAGGCGGTTCTTGTCGAAGGTGGTCGGTGTCAAGCGCACCGCCTTGAAACGGCCGCCCTCGTCAAAAAGCAACTCGGTGAATACCGTCACATTGGCAAGGCTGTTGACACTCAGACCGCCCGAGCTGACAAAGTTGCCGATGGAGTGGAGCACGGGCACGCCTTCTATGCATTCGGCCGCCCGCACCAAATGCGGACCATGACCGACCAGGGCACTGGCGCCGGCCTTGACCATGGCTTGCGCGAACTTGCGGGCATTGCCGCGTTGCTCGCCCAGGAAAACCACATCCTCGTTGTGCAGCAGGGCGTGGCTGTCGCCCTCGCCGCCGAGTTGATAGAACAGCACCACGATGTCGCTCTGGCTGCGCACCTGGGCCACCAGCTTGGCGGTGCCCTCGATATCGAGCACGTTGTTAAAGACCGGGTAATGGGCCAGGGCGATCACGCCGACCTTGAGCCCTTTGACGGTGCGAATGACATGGCTGTCTTTGAGGCCCGTGGCCTCCAGACCGGCGGCGCTCAGGTGCTGGCGGGTATCGGCAAAGCCGACCGGGCCGTAGTCATTGCTGTGGTTATTGGCGATCGAGAGGATGTGGAAGTTAGCCTTCTTGAGCACCTCAGCGGTATCGATCGGAAAGCGAAAGGAGTAGGAGCGCCCTGGAATATAGGGTTTGCGTGAGGTGGGGTGGGTGGTGATCGGCCCCTCCAGATTACCCAGCGCAAGATCGGCCTGTGTCAGTTGCGGCAAGAAGTCGTTGAAGGCCAGGCGATTGATGTGGGAGTTTTCGGAAAAAACCAGGTCTCCAACGGCTGCGATTCGCAGGTCGGTGGACGCTGGCTCCGTCATTTGGGCCGAGCAATTGACGAAAGAGGGCAGGGCTTGCGCGCCGACCTGGCCGATGGCCGCCGCGCTGAAAAAACAGAGCAAGGCGCCGGTGGCGGCCTGGCGCAGGGTGAGGGGGGTGCGTTGAGGGGTCATAAAGCGGGGTTGGCCTTGGCGATGTGCGTCCGTACAGGAAATGGATTGGGGGATATTGTGGGCGGCGGTCTCGGTCGCCGCAAGGCGTTCTTGTGGGGCGCGTGAGCCTGATCAAGCCAGTAGGCGCTGGGCGGACGCAGATGCATTGCTGTTAGCGACAAGTTTTTACTTTCGGCGTGTTTTTGTTTTTTTGAGGCTCACCAGAGCAGGCCGATACGCCCTAGCCGCTGCGCTCGACCGCTTTCTCCCACTGATGCATCAGGCTCTGGGCCCAATCGGGCGAGCGCTGGGGTTCGAAGACCCGGTCTATGCCCAGACGGTGTTTGAGTTCGCCAGGCTCGCTGTAGATGCCGACCTGCAAGCCGGCCAGCAGGGCCGCGCCCAAGGCGGTGGTCTCTACGTTGGAAGGGCGCACCACGGGCAGACCCAGCAGGTCGGCCTGGATCTGCATCAACAGGTTGTTGGTGCAGGCCCCGCCGTCGACCCGCAGTTCGCTAACCTGCCACTGCGGGTGAGCGGCGAGATCGCGCTGCATGGCCTGCAGCAAGGCGGTGCTCTGCAAGGCAATGCTCTCCAGTGCGGCGCGGGCGATGTGGGCCAGGCTGCTGCCGCGGGTCAGTCCCTGAATGCTGCCCTTGGCCTGGGTCCGCCAGTAAGGCGCGCCCAAGCCGGTAAAGGCCGGCACCAGCACCACCCCTTGGCTGTCGCTGACCTGGCTGGCCAGCGCTTCGATGTCGGCGCTGTGCTCAAAGGCCTGCAATTGATCGCGCATCCACTGCACCACTGCACCGCCGATGAAGACGCTGCCCTCCAGCGCAAAGCCCGGCTGCTGGCCGGCCTGGGCTGCTCGGGTGGTGATCAATCCGTTGTGACTTGCCAGCGCCTGGCCGCCGGTATGCATCAGCATGAAGCAGCCCGTGCCGTAGGTGTTTTTGACCTGACCGCCTTGCAGGCAGGCCTGACCGAACAAGGCCGCTTGCTGGTCGCCGGCCACGCCCGCGATGGGCACCGGATGGCCGAGCCAGCGCGCAGCGACCGCGCCGAAGTCGGCGCTTGAGGGTAATACCTCTGGCAGCATGAGCGCCGGGATGTTCAACGCCGCCAGCAGCTCTTCATCCCACTGCTGTTGGTGGATGTTCCACAGCATGGTGCGCGAGGCGTTGCTCACATCGGTGAGGTGGCGACCGCCCTGCGTCAGCTGCCAAATCAGCCAGCTGTCGACGGTGCCGAAAGCCAGTTCGCCGGCCTCGGCGCGCGCCTGCGCGCCCGGCACATGGTCGAGCAGCCAGCGCAGCTTGGTGGCTGAGAAGTAGGCGTCGATGCGCAGGCCGGTGCGTTGCTCGACCAGCTGCGCCAGCCCCTGGGCCCGCATTTGCTCGCACAGATCGAGGGTGCGCCTGTCCTGCCAGACGATGGCGTTGTAGATGGGCTGACCACTGCGGCGGTCCCACACCAGGGTGGTCTCGCGCTGGTTGGTGATGCCCAGCGCGGCGATGTCCCTGGCCGGCAAGCCCGAGTGCTGCATCACCTGCTCCACGGTTTGCCACTGGCTGCGCCACAGCGCCATGGGGTCGTGCTCCACCCAGCCGGGCTGCGGGAAGATCTGCTCAAACTCCTGCTGTGCCATGGCCAGCGTACGGCCTTCGGCGTCGAAGACGATGGCTCGGGAGCTGGAGGTGCCTTGATCGAGCGCCAGTAAACACCTCATGCTGGCCCTTTTTGCTGGAGGTGTAGCCCAGCGGCTGTGCAGCCACCGGCGGGAATACGCGCCGTCGGTAAACGCTTGTCAAAGTACATAAGCTCTGTCCTCGACTATAGATTGCCGGTAGCAGGCTAACGCCGCCGTCTTACTGGGCACCGAGCAGGGCCGTGGCCAGCTCAGCAAAGCCGGCGCCGCGTTCTTGCTGGCAGATATAGCCGGGCGGGTGGCGCAAGCGGGGCAGGAAGCGCGCCACATTGGCCACGCCCACGCTGTGCCGCATGTGCTTGAACATCACCTCGTCATTGCTGGAGTCTCCGACATAGACCCAGTGGGCCAGCTCATCGGGCAGCGAGCGCTCTAGCCAGGCCTGCACGCCCCAGCAGGCACCTGTCCACTTGTCATGTTCGCCCAGCCAAGCATTGATGTGGATGCTGCTGACGGTAAAGCGCAGGCCGTGGGTCTGCAGCAGCTGGCAGACCTGTTCGATTTGCGCGGGATCGAGCTGTTCGAATTCGCTGTGGTCGATGGCGATGTCGGTCTCGCGGCCTGCGCTGTCGCGGGCGCGGCGTGCGGCGGGGATGGCCGCTTCGACCGCTTGCAGGGCGGCCTGCAGGCGCTGGTAATGGGACTGCCGGGCTTCGGGTCCATCGCGGTAGAGACGCTGCAGCTGCCCGTCCGGCCCGAGCGAGAGCGCGACCGCGCCGTTTTCGGCGACGATGCCCCGCACCGGCCAAGGCCGCAGGCCGCGGCCCGCATCGCCGGTGAGCCAGGGCAGGCTCCAGCCCACGGGCCGTCCTGTGACCGCCAGCACCGGCAGGCCGGCTTGCTCAAGCGCCTGCAGCGCTACCAGCGCCAGGGGGCTGACCTGCCCGTCTTCGGTCAGGGTGTCGTCAATGTCGGTGATTACGCCAGCGATGCCCGCCCTTTGCGCGGCCGACCATTGCGAAAGGGGCAGGGGGGCGTTCATGGCGCGCCGTTAGCGAGGGATAGCGGCGCGGCCGGGGAAAACAGGTCGATCCGGTCGGTGATGGTGCCGTCTAAGCCCAAAGCCTGCAAAGCGCTGACGGGCTCAAACGGGTCCCCGGGGCCAAGGCTGCGGTCAATCGGCGGACAGTGCGGTGCATGAATACTCCTCGATGGCAGAAAAGCTTGGGCTGGCCTGGCTTCGATCCATGGCCGAGGCATTACACGCGCCGAGTCTCGGCAGAACAAGGGGGATTTCCACGAGGTCCAGTTCGGCCGGTTTGGGCGAAATCGGCCTGGGGCCAAGCCTTGCCAGTCCAGGAAAAAGTTATACCATTGGCCCAGTTTGCTGAGATTGGAAATGCCATGGACACCGCCCTGACCGTCGTCATTATTTTGCTGACCCTCCTGCTGGTGCTGATCCTGCTGCTGTATTTTTTTACCCAGCAGGGCTTCAAGGATGTGGTTGCTCGCATGGGCAACACGGCCACGCCTGCGGCGCAGGCCGCGGCCGAACCTAAGCGCAATGCTGACGCGGTGAGGCGCGAGCGCAGTGTGGCCCATGATCAACTGGTGTTGATGGAGGCCGACCTGAGCATCAACCCCCGCGAGGCGCTGATGCCCGAGGACATCGAGTCCTTTGAAAGCTGCCGCAAATCCATCAAGGTCTGTAATGCCGAACTCAAGAAGATGGGTCAGTGGATGGGCCTGCCCTTTGACCTGGAATGGGTCGAGATTCAACAGCGCCAGCCGCAGCTCAATGATCTGTACCGCAAATTCGTCGAGTCCACGCTTGAAAAGGCTGAGCAGGGCGGCTCCTGAGCGGCAGCGAGGCGAACGCTACTGGCTTTCAGGGCAAGGGCGCTGCGCCTGAGGCGCCGCCGGCCAGCGCCACCCGGCGGGCACCGTCAAAGCGCTGGCGCCAGTAGTTGCCTGAGAGGTGTTCGAGCGTGATGCGCGCGCCGGTTCTGGGCGCATGGACGAACCTGCCGCCGCCGATGTAGATGCCCACATGGCTGAACGTCTGCCGCATCGTGTTAAAAAACACCAGATCGCCCGGCGCCAGGTCTTGCGGGTCAATGCTGTGCGTGGCCGCTGCCTGCTTGTCTGAGGTACGCGGCAGCACCACCCCGGTCATCTGCTGGTACACCGCCCGCACAAAACCACTGCAGTCGAGGCCGGTTTCGGCGTCATTGCCGCCCCATTTGTAGGGCACGCCAATAAAGCCCATGGCGTGGACAGCCAGTTCTGCCGCCTTGGCCGAGGCCTGCGGACGGCTGACGGTGTGAGGCTCTAAGAGGCCCTTGGCGTTCAGGAAAGCCTCGAGTTCGTCGGCCTGAGCCAGCGGCGCGGCCAGCAGCAGGGCGCTCAGGCCATGCAAGGCGATCAGGCGGCTCAGCGGCAGAAGTCTCATAAACGGCAAGCTTAAGTGCGCTGCGCCTTGGCGGTCAAGCTCGATTCGGGGCATCCGGCTGGCTTGCTGGGTCAGGCTGACAGGGCTCGATAAAATCGCGCTCCCTGGTCCGGTCGCGGCAAATGCCCGCATGGACTTCCCGGACCATCGTCCTGCATAGGCCGCTAGCCCTTTGATGGGTGCAGCCCCCCAAACTTCCTGGAGCCTAGCCCGTGTCTGAACGCCTGAGCGTCCTCATTCAGCATTTTTTGCCTCAGCAGGCCCTGACGCGCCTGGCCGGTCGGGTGGCGTCCTGGCGGGGCGGGGCGGGCACTGAGCGGCTGATACGCTGGTTTGTTGGCCGCTACGGCGTTGATATGAACGAGGCAGCCGAGCCCAATGTGGGCGCCTATGCCAGCTTCAACGAGTTTTTCACCCGCGCACTCAAGCCCGGCGCTCGCCCCCTGGCCCAGGCCGACCTGATCTGTCCGGTCGACGGGGCCATCAGCCAGTTTGGCGCCATCGAGGGCGGCGATCAGATCTTTCAGGCCAAGGGCCACACTTACTCCACGCAGGCGCTGGTCGGCGGCGATGCCGAACTGGCGCGCCGCTTTGAAAACGGTCACTTTGCCACGCTCTACCTGAGCCCGCGCGACTACCACCGCATCCACATGCCCTGTGGCGGCGTGCTCAAGCGCATGATTCACGTGCCGGGCGAGCTGTATTCGGTCAACCCGGCCACAGCCCGGGGTGTGCCCGGCCTGTTTGCCCGCAACGAGCGCGTGGTGTGTGTTTTTGAGACCCAGGGCAAGCCCTGGGTGCTGGTGCTGGTGGGCGCGACCATCGTCGGTAGCATGGCCACCGTCTGGCACGGGGTGATTGAGCGCAGCCATGGTGACCTGCGGCAATGGGACTACACCGATAGCCCGGTGAGTTTGGAGCAGGGCCAGGAGATGGGCCGGTTTATGCTGGGCTCGACCGTGGTCATTCTGTTTCCCGCCGGGCCGCTGGACTTCAATGCCGATTGGCACAGCGGCGGTGCTGTGCGCATGGGCCAATCCATGGCCCGATGCCGGGCGCTGGCCTGATGGCCAGGCCGATGAAGGCGCGTCCATGAGCGGCTACCGGGTGGTCTTGCAGGCTTTTGATGAAGCCGGCGCGGCCGAGCGTCGGCAGGCTGAGCAGCGGTATGGCCGGGCGCTTGAGGCCGAATTGGGCGGGGCCGAACTGGTGGTGCCGGTCTATCGGCAGTATCTCAGGCTGCTGCAAATTCATGGGGAAGCGGTCGATCTTGAGACCCTGGACGAAGCCGAGCGCGCGATCATGCAGGGCTGGCAGGCCGCTGAGGCAGCGGCCCTGAGCGCCGCCCTGGGCCCGCACCGCTACATGGGCGATGCCCAGTTCGAGATCGTGCTGGACTGAAGTTGCGGGGGCGTGGGGGCCGCGCCCTCGCGGCGATGGATCGGCGGCCCCATCGTGCCGAGGGCGGCACTCCCACAGAATCAAACATAGCCGGAGGGGGGAGTGGGAGCCGCGCCCTCGCGGCGATAGGGCTATGGATCAGCAGCCCCATCGTGCCGAGGGCGGCGCTCCCATAGAGTCAAACATGGCCGGAGGCGGGTGTGGGAGCCGCGCCCTCGCGGCGATGGCGGCCTTCAGGCCGCTTGTAAACCGGCTCGCTACAGCTGCGCCCGCGCCCAGCGCACGATGTCATCGCGGCCCATGGCGCCGCTTTGGCGAGCAACCTCTCGGCCTTGATGAAACAGGGCCAGGGTGGGAATGCTGCGGATGGCAAAGCGGCTGCCTAAATTTGGCACTGCCTCGGTATCGACCTTGGCCAGCCTGAGCTGGGGCTCGAGCAGGGCAGCGGCCTGCTCAAAGGCCGGCGCCATTTGCCGGCAAGGCCCGCACCAGGGCGCCCAGAAATCGACCAGCAGCGGGATTTGGCTGCGTTGCAGATGACGATCAAAAGCCGCTTCATCCAGTGCCACCGGCCGGCCGGTGAACAGGGCCTGATGGCAGCGGCCGCAGTCGGCCTCCTTGCTCAGGTCCTCACTTTGGATGCGGTTGGTGGTGTGGCAGTGCGGGCAGACGATGTGCAGGGCGGTGGTCATGGGGCCTCTCCTGTGCAAGACATGGAGGCGGCCTGCGCCGCTTTCAAGCCCCAAGCCCGCGCCCGGGTCTGCCGGGCTCAGCGCTCGAGGACTTCGAGCAGGCGATCGAGACCGCCCTCATTGATGGCCACCATGGCCTGCGCGCGTACCGCCGGCTTGGCGTGGTAGGCCACCGACAGCCCGGCTTGGCCCATCATGGGCAGGTCGTTGGCGCCGTCGCCCATGGCAATGGCCTGGGCTGGCAAGATGCTCAGTTGGCTGCAGGTCTGTAGCAGCATGCGTTTTTTTTCTTCGCCGTCGCAGATATCGCCCCAGGGCTGATCGACCATGCGGCCGGTCAGCAGGCCGCCTTCGAGCTCGAGCACATTGGAGCGGGTGTGGTCTATGCCCAGCCGGTCGCGGATGCGGTCGGTGAAAAACGTAAATCCGCCGGAGACCAGCAGCACCTTCATGCCCACCGCCTTACAGGCCTGCACCAGCTCAGCCGCGCCCGGGTTCAGACGCAGGCGCTCGTCGTAGACGCGCTGCATGTCGGCCAGCGTCACCCCCTTGAGCAAAGCCACGCGGCGGCGCAGGCTTTCCTTGTAGTCGGCAATCTCGCCGCGCATCGCTGCCTCAGTGATCGCCGCTACCTCGGCCTTCTTACCCACCGCATCGGCAATCTCGTCCACGCATTCGATGTTGATCAGCGTGGAGTCCATGTCGAAGGCGATCAGCTTGAAGTCGCTGAGCTTGCGCGGGCGCAGGGCGACGTTCAGGACCAGTCCAGGGGCGACTTTGGGGAGGGCAGGGGTCATGGTCAATCAGATCAAGATCACAGTGTCGGAGTAAGAGGCCACCTGGGCGTCGTGCGTAATGAGGCGCAGCGGTTCGGTCAGGGCTTGGGCCACCAGCAGGCGATCAAAGGGATCATTGTGGTGGGCCGGCAGTTGAGCCACCGTCAGCACATGCGGCGCCTCGATGGGCAGCAGGCGATAGCCCGACTGCTCGAACCAGGCCTTGCCTTGCTCAGCGGTGATGGGCATGTCGCCGCGCCCGAGGCTGTGCTTGATGGCGATTTCCCAGAGGCTGGCCACGCTGACCCAGACCGTGTTCGCCGGATCGGCCACCAGGGATCTGGCGCGTTCGGACAAACGCGGGCTGTCGGTGATGGCCCACAGGGCCACATGGGTGTCGAGCAGAAGGTTCACTGCCGGCCCTGAAAGAGCGCGGCTACCTCGGTGTTGTGCTGGTCAATGTCCTCGGGCACCTTGAATGCGCCCTTGGCGATTCCCAGGCGCTGGCCGGGGGCGAGGCCAGCGTTGAGCGGCACCAATTTGGCAGCAGGTTTGCCATTGCGGGCAATCACGATTTCGCGCTCCACACCTTGCTCCAAGGTTTCAACCAGGCGCGATAGGTTGGACTTGGCTTGCAGCATGTTGACGGGTGTCATGGCGGATCCTTCTGGGTTGGCTAATATTAGCTAATTTAGGCCTGATCGTCCATGCCCCGGCTGACAGTTCAAGCTGCGACTTCTTCTTGCCGCGGCTTGCCCAGGCTGCGCAGCACATCGCGCACCATCTGCGCGCGCATGGGCGCATCGGGCAGGGCGCGCTCTATGCGCAGCCTGTCATTGCCGGCCAGCTTGATGTGCTTGTTTTTTTGCACCAGCGAAATGATGCTCATCGGGTCTATCGGTGCGTCTTTCTTGAAGCTGATGTGGATCACGCCGGGGGCGGCGTCGACCTTGAGCACGCCATAGGGCCGAGCCAGCACCCGCAGGCGGTGCACGTCGATCAGGGTCTGGCCCTGCGGCGGCAGCTTGCCAAAGCGGTCGACGATTTCTTCATGCAGACTGTCAATCTGCTCGCTGGTTTTGGCCGTCGCCAGCTTTTTGTAGAAAGACAGGCGCAGGTGCACGTCGCCGCAATAGTCGTCGGGCAGCAGGGCGGGGGCGTGCAGGTTGATCTCGGTGGTCACGCTCAAGGGGCTGAGCAGGTCGGGCTCGCGGCCGGCCTTGAGGCTGCGCACCGCCTCCGAGAGCATTTCGTTGTAGAGCTGAAAGCCCACTTCCATCATATTGCCCGACTGGTTTTCGCCGAGCACCTCGCCGGCGCCGCGAATTTCCAGGTCGTGCATCGCCAGGTAAAAACCGGAGCCCAGCTCTTCCATCTGGCCGATGGCGTCGAGCCGCTGCTGTGCAGGTTTGGACAGGCCCTCCAGATCGGGCACCATCAGGTAGGCATACGCTTGGTGGTGGCTGCGGCCGACCCGTCCGCGCAGCTGGTGCAACTGGGCCAGTCCGAATTTGTCGGCGCGCGCCATCACGATGGTGTTGGCATTGGGCACGTCAATGCCGGTCTCGATGATGGTCGAGCACAGCAGCAGGTTGTAGCGTTGGGCCACAAAGTCTTTCATCACCCGCTCAAGCTCGCGCTCGGGCATCTGGCCGTGGGCCACCGCAATGCGCGCCTCGGGCAGCAGGACTTCGAGCTTTTCGCGCCGGTTCTGGATGGTCTCGACCTCGTTGTGCAAAAAGTAGACCTGGCCGCCGCGCTTGAGCTCGCGCAGCACCGCCTCGCGGATCACTCCGTTGGACTCGCTCCTGACAAAGGTTTTGATCGCCAGGCGCCGCTGTGGCGCTGTGGCGATCACGCTCATGTCGCGCAGGCCTTCGAGCGCCATGCCCAAGGTACGCGGTATCGGCGTGGCGGTCAGGGTCAGCACATCGACCTCGGCGCGCAGCGCCTTCATGGCCTCTTTGTGGCGCACGCCAAAGCGGTGCTCCTCGTCGATGATCAGCAGGCCCAGGCGCGCAAATTTCACGTCGGCGCTGAGCAGCTTGTGGGTGCCCACCACAATGTCGATGCTGCCGTCAGCAATGCCTTTGATGGCCGCTGTGATCTCCTTGGCCGAGCGAAAGCGGCTCATCTCGGCCACCTTGACCGGCCACTTGGCAAAGCGGTCGACCAGGGTCTGGTAGTGCTGCTCGGCCAGCAAGGTGGTGGGTGCCAGCAGCGCCACCTGCTTGCCGCCGGTCATGGCGATGAAGGCCGCACGCAAGGCCACCTCGGTCTTGCCAAAGCCCACATCGCCGCAGACCAGGCGGTCCATGGGCCGGGGGCTGATCATGTCCTGAATCACGGCGTGGATGGCGGCGCTCTGGTCGGCGGTCTCCTCAAAGCCAAAGTCGGTGGCAAATTGCTCGTAGTCTTTGGGCGAGTAACGGAAGGCATGGCCCCGACGGGCGGCGCGCCGGGCGTAGATGTTGAGCAGTTCGGCAGCCGCATCGCGCACCTGCTCGGCTGCCTTGCGGCGAGCTTTTTCCCACTGGCCCGAGCCCAGGCGGTGCAGCGGCGCTTCGTCTGCGCTGACGCCGGTGTAGCGGCCAATCTGGTGCAACTGGCTGACCGGCACGTAGAGCACTGCCTTGTCGGCGTATTCCAGATGCAGGAATTCGCTCGGGCCCTGGCCGATATCCATATTGACCAGGCCCCGGTAGCGCCCGATGCCGTGGGCGCTGTGCACCACCGGATCGCCCACATTGAGTTCGGCCAGGTCTTTGATCAGCGCCTCGACATCGCTGACCTGCTCCTGGCGTTTGCCGCGCCGGCGAGCCGCTGGAGCAGCCGCAAAGAGCTCGGTCTCGGTGATCAGGTCCAGGCCGACTTGGCTCCAGGCAAAGCCCTGGGCCAGGGCCGCGTTGGCGATGCCCAGTTTTTCGCTGCTGGCGATGAATTCCTGCAGGCTGTCAAAGCCGACCGGCTGCACGCCGCTGGCGCGCAGAAAGTCCAGCAGGCTCTCGCGCCGGCCCGCGCTTTCGGCCAGGATGAGAGCGCGGTGGGGCGAGCGGGCCAGATGGGTCTTGAGCTTTTGCAGCGGGTCGTCGGCGCCACGCTGCACAGAGAGCTCAGGTAGCTTTTGGAACTCCGTGCCCCCACCCCAACCCTCCCCCAGAGGGGGAGGGGGTGGCAATGCAGCTTGACCTCCCTCTCCCTCCTTGGGTGGGGGTGGCAAGGCGGCTTGTGCTCCCTCCCCCTCTGGGGCAGGGCTGGGGTGGGGGCTACGGCCTCGCAGCACCCACTGTGCGTAGGCCTTGGCCCGGCTGTAAAAACCCTCCGCATTGAGAAAGAGCGCCTCGGGCGGCAGTGCGGGGCGATCGGGCGCGCCTTGCACCAGGCGGTAGCGCTCGCGGGTGTCTTGCCAAAAGCGTTCGAAGGCCGGCTCCAGATCACCATGCAGCACCAGGCTCGCTTCCTGGGCGCCCAGGTAGTCGAAGACGGTGGCCGTCTCCTCAAAGAACAGCGGCAGGTAGTACTCGATGCCGGCGGTCGCCACGCCGTTGCCGATGTCCTTGTAGATGCGGCTTTTGGTCGGGTCGCCCTCGAGCAGTTCGCGCCAGCGGCTGCGAAAGCGGGCCCGCGCGGCATCGTCCATCGGGAACTCGCGGCCAGGCAAAAGCCTTACCTCGGGCACCGGGTAGAGGCTGCGCTGGCTGTCGGGGTCGAAGGTGCGGATGGAGTCGACCTCGTCGTCAAACAGGTCGACCCGGTAGGGAACCAGCGAGCCCATGGGGAACAGGTCGATCAGCCCGCCGCGCACCGCGTATTCGCCGGGGCTGACCACCTGAGTCACATGGTTGTAGCCGGCCAAGGTCAGCTGGGCCTTGAGCTTGGCCTCGTCGAGCTTTTGCTTGACCTTGAATTCAAAGGTATAGCCGGCCAGAAAGGAGGGCGGTGCGAGTCGGTACAGCGCGGTGGTGCTGGGCACGATAACCACATCGGCACCTTGCTCAGCGTCGCGTTGGTTGATGCGCCAGAGCGTGGCCAGGCGCTCGCTGATCAGATCCTGGTGCGGTGAAAAACTGTCGTAGGGCAGGGTTTCCCAATCGGGGAACAGTGCGCAGCGCAGCGCCGGCTGGAAAAACGGCAACTCCTGCAGCAGCCGCTGGGCGCTGGCCGCGTCGGCCGTGACGATGGCGGTCAGCTTGCCGTCCTGCTTGTCACGCAAGGCCAGGCCGGCGAGCAGCAAGGCGTCGCTGGAGGCCACGGTGGACGGCAGGATGTGGCGTTTGCCGGGAGTCAGCAGGGGAAGGTCCATGAGTCAGGGGCTGCAGTGGCGGCAGGGGCGCTACAAAGACGGACACCCCAAACCGGATGGAGTGGGGTGGAAGCGCTGATTTTAGAATCCCCCCAGATGTCTGCCCCCCTCTCAACACCGAACGCCTTGCCCGCGGCGCGCTTTTTTGTGCTGATTCCCTCTGCCGGGGTGGGTGCGCGGGCGCTGCAGCCTGGCGCGCCGGCCCTGCCCAAGCAATACCAGCTGCTGTGTGGCCAGCCCTTGCTGCTGCACACGGTGCAGGCCTTCGAGGCCTTGGGCGATCTGATCAGCGGCCTGGCGCTGGTGGTGGCGCCGACCGATACCTTTATCGATGGCCTGGTACAGGGCCGTGATCTGCGGGTGCTGCGCTGCGGCGGCGCCAGTCGGGCCGACTCGGTGCGCCAGGGCCTGCAGGCCTGGCGCCAGCAGCCTGGCGGCCCTGGCCCCGAGGACTGGGTGCTGGTGCACGATGCGGCGCGCTGCCTGATCGAGCCCGAACAGGTGCGCAGCCTGATTGAACGCTGCCGGGGCGATGCGGTCGGTGGCCTGCTGGCCCTGCCCCTGCCCGATACCCTCAAGAGCGAGCGCGACGGCCGGGTCGAGCAGACCCTGGAGCGCGCCGGCAAGTGGCTGGCGCAGACGCCGCAGATGTTTCGACTGGGCGCGCTGGAACAGGCCCTCAACCTGGCCCAGGCGCAGGGTCTGGCGGTGACGGACGAGGCCAGCGCCATGGAGGCCCAGGGCCTGGCGCCTTTGCTGGTCTCTGGCAGCGCGCAGAACTTCAAGGTCACCTATCCGCAAGACTTCAGACTGGCGCAGGCCGTGCTGAGTTCACGTCAAACACCCCCACAGGACGCAAACGCATGAATTCCAGCACTGCTCCCCGCCTGCCTTTTCGCATCGGTCAGGGCTGGGACAGCCATGTGCTGGCCGAAGGCCGGCCGCTGATTCTGGGCGGGGTACAGATCCCCTGGCACAAGGGCCTGCTGGGCCACTCCGATGCCGATGCCTTGCTGCATGCCATCACCGACGCGATATTGGGCGGGGTGGGCCTGGGCGACATCGGCCGGCATTTCCCCGACACCGATCCGAGCTTTGCCGGTGCCGACTCGATGCGCCTGCTGGTCGAGGCGGCGGCCCGGGTGCGTGCGCAGGGCTGGCAGATCGGCAACATCGACGCCACCATCGTGGCCCAGGCGCCCCGTTTGGGCCCGCACATCCCGGCCATGTGTGCAGGCATCGCGGCGGCCCTGGGGCTGGCGAGCGAGCAGGTCAACGTCAAGGCCAAGACCGCCGAGAAGCTGGGGCCGGTGGGCGAGGGCAAAAGCATGGAGGCACAGGCGGTGGCCTTGCTGCTGCCGCTCTGAGCCGTTTCTAGGTTCAGCCGCGGCGTAGCCGCACGCTGGCGCACAGGCCGCCGCGCTCGAGCAGGCTCAGCGAAAAGCCGCCGCCCATGCGCAGCACGCTGCTTTCGACGATCGCCAAGCCCAGGCCGCTGCCACCTGCATCAGCCTTCTCGCCCCGAAAGTAAGGCCGCGTCAGCTGCGTTAGCTGCTCCTGCGGTACACCGGCGCCATGGTCACTCACCGTCAGCAGCACCCAGGCCTGGCTGGCGCTGGCTTGCAGGTCGATGCGGCTGATGCCGTCACTGCTGCGACCATAGCGGCGGGCGTTTTCCAGCAGATTGGACAGCACCCGCATCAGCTCGACCGAATCGGCCAGCACCTGCAAATCGGCCTGGATCTGCATAGTGATGTTCGTCTGCGGATCGTCGGCCAGCGCAAAGCAGGCCTGCTGGGCCAGAGGCAAAAGCGGCAGCGCTTTCAGCGGCTCGGGCTGCGGGCTGCTGTGGGCCAGGAATTTGTCGATGATGGCGTCCATCTGCTCGACATCGGCCACCATGTGCGCCCGAGCCCGCGCCTCGGGCACACTCATCTCAGCCTCCAGCCGCAGGCGCGCCAGAGGCGTGCGCAGATCGTGTGAGATGCCGGCCAGCAGCAAGGCGCGTTCATGCTCGAGCTTGGCCAGCTGCTCGCTCATGCGGTTGAAGGCGATGTTGACCTGACGGATTTCGGTGGTGCGGGCCCGCTCGTCGAGCTGCAGGCCGCCCGGTGCATGTTCGCGCAGGCGGGTGCTGGCGCGGGCCAGCTCACGCAGCGGCCGATTGATGACCCTGGCGATCACCGCCGAGCCCAGCAGCGAGAGCAGGGCGGCTGTCAGCAGCCACAGCAGCCAGGTGCCGGCCCGGGTGGGTGCAAGCCTGGCCTCGTCGGTGCGCAGCCAGTACGCATCTTCTTCAATGTCAAAGCCTATCCACAGGCCTGTCTGACCGTTGACCGATGCAGCCAGCACAGTGGATGGACCAATTTGGCGGCGCAATTGCTCATGGATGCTCTCCTGCAGCCAGCTCGCTCGCCTGGGGATATAGCGGTCGCTGCTGCGCCTGGGGCTGATGCTCAGACCCTCCTGCTCGGCCAAGGTCTTGATCAGCAGCACCCGCCCGATGGCATCGCTGGTGCGCAGACTGGCGCGACTGAGGTTGACCAGTGAGGCCAATTGTTGAGCGCTCTGTACTGCCCGTGGCTCGATCTCCAGGCTGATGAAGGCTTGCAGCCAGGCGGCAATACACACCAGCAACAGGGCGTTGAGCAGCGCAAAGGTGCGCCAGAACAAGCTGGTGCTGCGTGGCACCTTGGAGCGCCATCGGCGCATCAGGCCTGGTTGTTGCCGGCCTTTAGCTGCTGCCATCGGGGACGAAGACATAGCCCACACCCCAGACGGTCTGGATGTAGCGGGGCGCGCTGACGTCGGCCTCGATGAGTTTGCGCAGGCGTGAGATCTGCACGTCCAGACTGCGGTCGAACGGCTCGAACTCGCGGCCACGCGCCAATTGCGCCAGGCGCTCGCGCGACAGCGGCTGGCGCGGGTGCCGCACCAGGGTCTTGAGCATGGCAAATTCGCCGGTGGTCAGGGGCAGGTCCTGACCGTTTTTTTGCAGGCTGCGCAGACCGAGGTCGAAGGAAAACGATCCAAAGCGCACCACCTCCTGCTCGCTCGAGGGTGCTCCTGGCACCTCGGCGACCGGCCGGCGGAGCAACACCGCATGGATGCGCGCGAGCAACTCGCGCGGGTTGAAGGGCTTGGCCAGGTAGTCGTCGGCGCCAACTTCCAGGCCGACGATGCGGTCCACATCCTCACCCTTGGCGGTCAGCATGATGATAGGCGTCTTGTCCTTGGCCGCCCGCAGACGCCGACAGACCGACAGCCCGTCTTCGCCGGGCATCATCAGGTCGAGCACGATGAGGTCGACAGCGTCGCGCAGCAAGATACGGTTGAGCGCCTTGCCGTCTTCGGCCAAGGCCACCTCAAAGCCCTCTTGGCTGAGGTAGCGCCGCAGCAGGTCGCGGATGCGCGCATCGTCGTCGAGGACCAGAATTTTTTGGGCGCGGGTCGAGGGCTGGGACATGAGGGGGCGATGAGCCGGTAAGAGGGTAGGGTGCGCGGGCGGTGTGTGCGCACGCGGGCGACACCCCAGCAGGTGCCGCCCGCGTGCGCAGCTGCGCCCCTCAGTAGCGGTACTTCAGACCCACCGAGGTCAGATTCATGCGGTCCCGACCACTGACAAAATGAACCGTTGAGCGGTCGTACTGCAGCACCCCGGCCTACTGGCGGTTGATGGTGACGTCCATCCCAAGCCCGTAGGTTTCGCCGAAACCGGAGTCGCGCACGCCGCCGGTCTCACCGCGGCTGTACATCAGGCCGAGCTTGCCAAACAGCGAAAAGGTATCGTTCAGTGGCAGCCGGCCGACGCCGCTGAGGTAAAAGCCGTAGGCCTCTGAGTTGGTGCCCCGGCCAAAATCAGTACCGCCCAGCTCCAGCCCCAGGTTGGGGTTCCACATGCCGCCCACGTACAGACTGTAGGCGTCGCCATGGCCCTGGCTGAAATCGCTGCGTCCGCCATTGAGGCCGATATAGCCTGTGTAGGCCGAGGGCCACCAGTCGGAGCTGGCCTGCGAGGTGGTGCTGCCGGCCGTTTGGGCTTGCGCCGCATTGCCAAGCACCAGAGCGCAGGCACTGAGCACTGCGCCAGATATTTTTATGAAGGATGAATTCACGTTAACTCCTTTTTTTGATGAAACCCGGATCGGCCCTCTTAAGCAAGGTGAGCTGCTCAAGAAAAGACGAATTCATTCTCGGCTTGCGGTCGGTGTGGCCCCGTCGGTTCTGGCTGTGGCTGTGTGTAGGACAGCGCCTTTTGCTGGGCACGCCCAGGCGTGCCGATGAGCTGCTCAGATCTGTGCCCGGGCGGGCACAATCAGGCGCATGTCCGAGCTCATACGACATCTGCCTGGCACCAGCGCCCTGGTGCTCGATTCGCCGCACAGCGGCACCTTCTATCCGGCCGATTTCGGCCACGCCTGCGATCTGCAGGTCCTGCGGCGGGCCGAAGACACCCATGTCGACAAGCTCTATGCCTTTGCGCCCAGCCTGGGCGCACATTGGATCGAAGCCTTGTTTCCGCGCAGCTATCTGGACGCCAACCGCGCGCTGGCGGAAATCGACGAGACCCTGATGGACGGCCCCTGGCCGGGTGAGCGTCCCAGCACCGAGGGGGAACGCGCCAAGGTGCGACTGGGCAAGGGCCTGATCTGGCGCCAGACCGACGACGGCCTGCCGCTGTACCAACGCCTGCTGGGCGTGGAGGAGGTGCGCGCGCGCATCGAGCGCTGCTGGCAGCCCTACCACGCGGCGGTGGCGCAAGCCCTGGACGCGGCCCACCTGGCCCATGGCTACAGCCTGCACATCAACTGCCATTCCATGCCGGCAGTGGCCGCCAGCCATGCCACCGACTTTCCGGGCTTGGTTCATCCGGACTTTGTGGTGGGCAACCGCGACCACAGCACCAGCAGCGCGGCCCTGGCCCAATGGCTGTGCGAGCAACTGCGCGCCATGGGCTATGAAGTCTGGCTCAACCATCCCTACAAGGGGGTGGAGTTGGTGCGTCGCTACGGCCAGCCGCAGGCGCACCGCCACAGCCTGCAACTGGAAATCAACCGGCGCCTGTACATGGACGAGCAAAGCCTGGATATCCATCCTGGCTTTGAGCGCCTGCAGGCCGATTTGCGGCAAATGGTCGAGCGTCTGCTGGCGCTCGATCCACGGCAGCTCTAGCGATGGACCGCGTCGATGCTGTGGTGATCGGTGCCGGCGTGGTCGGCCTGGCGGTGGCGCGGGCCATCGCGCTGGCGCCCCGCTTTCAGGGCGCCCAGGTGCTGGTGCTTGAAGCGGCAGACGCGATTGGCACCGGCACCAGCTCGCGCAACAGCGAGGTCATACACGCAGGCATCTACTACCCGCAAGGCTCGCTCAAGGCCCGCTTGTGCGTGCAAGGCCGTCAGCTGCTGTACGCCTACTGCGCCGAGCGTGGCGTGGCCCACAGGCGCTGCGGCAAATTGATTGTGGCCACCGACGACGCGCAGGCCGCGCAACTGGAGGCGATTGCCCGCAAGGCGGCGGCCAATGGGGTGGACGACCTGCAGTGGCTCAGCGCCGAGCAGGCCACAGCCCTGGAGCCGGCCCTGCGCTGTACCGCCGCCTTGCTCTCGCCCTCGACCGGCATCGTTGACAGCCATGGCCTGATGCTGGCGCTGCAAGGCGACTTTGAAAACGCCGGTGGCATCGTGGCCCTGCACGGGGCCTTGGCCAGGGCCGAGTGCACTGCCGCTGGCATGGTTCTTCAGATGGCCGACGGCAGCCGCCTGCTCGCGCCGGTGGTGGTCAACGCAGCCGGCCTGCACGCGCCCGATCTGGCGCGCCGATTTGTAGGCATGCCCACCGGCCTGCTGCCGCAAGCCCACTATGCCAAAGGCAATTACTTCACCCTGGCCGGAAGGGCGCCGTTTTCTCGCCTGATCTACCCCGTGCCCGAGGCGGCAGGTTTGGGCGTACACCTGACGCTGGACCTGGGCGGCCAGGCCAAATTCGGCCCCGATGTGCAGTGGGTAGACAGCGCCGATGACCTGCAGGTCGACCCTCGGCGCGGCGATGCCTTCTATGCCGAAGTGCGCCGCTACTGGCCGGGCCTGCCCGACGGCGTGCTACAGCCCGGCTACGCCGGCATACGCCCCAAAATCAGCGGCCCGAAAGAAGCCGCCGCCGACTTCATGATCTGCGGCCCGGCCGAGCACGGCGTGGCCGGCCTGGTGCACCTGCTGGGCATTGAGTCTCCGGGTCTGACCAGCAGTCTGGCGATAGCTGATGAGGTGCTGGCCAAGCTACAGGCCTGAGCGCTGATTTTTCAGACCCGGGCGCTTGGCGCGGTCCACTCCCAAGGATTGAGCAGAGTCACGCCAGTGGGCTCAAAATCAAGCTTGTTGCGAGTCACCACGCTCATGCCGTGCACGAGTGCGGTCGCCGCGATCAGGGCGTCTCGTTCGCTGCGCCTGTCGGGCACGTGCAGCCGCGCGCAGCGCAGAGCCACAGCCGTATCGACGGGCAGGGTTCTATTTTTAAACTCCGGCAAAACACGGCGCTCTAGCCATGAGCGAAGAATCTGACCTTGCGCAGGGTCCTTGCGCTCCATCGCCAGCACGCCCAACTCCAACTCCATCAGGCTGATGCTTGACACGAAAAGCGCTGAGGCGTCGACGCTGGCCGCCCATTGAGTGACATGCTTGTCAGCCTTGCGCGCTTGGACCTTGCGCAGCTCCGACAGAACATTTGTGTCTAGAAGGTACATCAGGAAAAGTCGGCGGGTTTGACGCCAAGGCTCAGACGGGGCGGCTCAAATTCAATATCCGCGACGCCAGGCATGGCCAGGCTTTCAGCGATATTTCGTCGCTGTTGCATCAGTCTTTGATAGTCCTCAAAGCGAAGCAGCACGTGCGCCGGCTTACCGCGATCAGTGATGATCACGGGCCCCTTGTTCGTCGCTTTTTTGGCCCCGGTCACGTCTTGATTGAGCTCCCGGCTGGATAGGGTGGTGATGGTCATACGCTTGACCTCGCTGCTGATTTTCAATGTAGTAACGTTACTACATTGAGCCGAGGGCGGCAAGTGCCTTTGCTGGATCGATCCAGTCGCTTTTTGCAGGACGAGCAGCTGAGTTTGGCGGGTTCATGCCGGTCGGAGCCTATTCTTCGGTCGACGAGGCTTACACCGCTGGTCACCGACGACTTTGCTTGTACGGCCCAGCCTTAAGGCGCTCAGGTGCAGTTTTGCACGGGGTGGACCCGTAGCTGCATACCGAGCGCCCTTAAGACCTTGAGCACCGATTCAAAACGAGGCTGGCCCCCCGCGCTCAGGGTCTTGTCAAGGTATTCGCGCCCCAGCCCGGTATCACGGGCGATTTTGGGCAGGCCCCTGATTTTGGCCACATCGCCAATGGCAGACAAGAGCAAATCGGTGTCTCCGCTACCCAGGGCAAGATTGAGGTATTCGGCGATGACTTCTTTACTGTCCAGGTAGCTGGCCGGGTCAAATTCGCTGATTTTGTTCATCGGGATGCTCCTTGGCGAGTACTTTTGCGTTGGGTAGATCGTTGGTCCGGCTGGATCTGTCGCCTCCAGCCACCAACAATACATCCGCTCACCTTGATGTGTGAAATACCGCCTCTACCCAGGGCCGATGTGCCAAAGTTATCTAGACGCGCCCCGGGTTTGTGCCCTCGCTGCCCCGCCCCCCGACGCCTTGCCTGCAGCGGATTGACGGGGCCTACTTCAGCCCCAGCGCCTGGTACACCCGCAGCGCCGCCCAGGCGTCGTTGGCGGCGTAAATCAGTTGGGCCGATGTCAGTTGGCGGGTGGCCCAGTTCGAGGTGGCGGCTTTTTTGGATTTGATGAAGCGCCTTTGGTACATCACCGCCACCGCCCCCTTGACGCCCATGTCCTTGCGCCAGCCTTGTTGGTGAAACACATGGTTGAGGTCGACGATGCCTTGCGGCTCTATGCCCAGCTTGGCCACGATGCGTTTGCGGTCGTCGCCCAGGCCAAAACCCACTTTGAGGATGTTCGCGGCGCCCAGCAAGCGGGCGACACTGGGCCGGCAGCCGGGCTCGCTGAGCGAAAAGACATAGGCGGTGCTGGCGGTCGCCAGTTGCAGGATGTGCGGGCCGTCTGAGGCCTCATGGCGCACAAAGGTGGGTTTGGATTCGGTGTCAAAGCCCAGCACCGCTTGCCCCTGCAGCTCTTGCCAGGCCAGCTCGGCCTGTTCGGCGCTGGCCACCCAACGGATTTGTTCGAGCCCGAGCCGCTCGAAGGGCTCCATCGCCTCGATCTGCTCGCGCTCAGGGACGCTGTGCTTTTCGCGCACGGTGATCAGCGCCGGCCGAAAGCTTGCAGGGCGAGCGCAGCCTCGCGCACCAGCTCGGGCCCGCGGTAGATCAGCCCGGTGTAGAACTGCACCACGTCGGCCCCGGCTTGCAGCTTGGCCTTGGCGTCTTCACCGCTGAAGATGCCGCCCACGCCGATGATGGGAAAAGTCGGTCCGAGCGCGGCGCGCAGCTGCGCGATCACCCGGTTGCTGACCTCGCGCACCGGCGCGCCCGACAGGCCGCCGGCCTCGTTTGCATGCGGCAGTCCTTGCACCGCCTCGCGGCTGAGCAGGGTGTTGGTGGCAATCACCCCGTCCATGCCGTGGCGCAGCAAGCTGGCGGCAATCACCTCGACCTGGCTGGCATCCAGGTCGGGCGCGATCTTGACGAACAGCGGCACCCGGCGACCCTGCGCCTGGGCCAGCTCCTCGCGGCGCCTGGCCACAGCGCCCAGCAACCGGTCCAGCCCTTCGTCGCTTTGCAGCGAGCGCAGGTTCTTGGTGTTCGGGCTGGAGATATTGACGGTGACATAGTCGGCATGCGGATAGACACCTTCCAGACAGGCCAGATAGTCGTCCTCGGCCCGCTCGATCGGCGTGGCCGCGTTTTTGCCAATGTTCAGACCCAGCACCAGCTTTTGCCGGCCTTGCGGCGTTTGCCGGATGCGCGCCTTCTGGATGTTGGCCGTGAAGGCCTGCAGGCCTTCGTTGTTAAAGCCCAGCCGGTTGATCAGGGCCTGCGCCTCGGGCAGCCGAAAGATGCGCGGACGCGGATTGCCCGCCTGCGGCAGGGGAGTGACGGTGCCGACCTCGATAAAGCCAAAGCCGAGCGCGGCCAGGCCGTCGATGCAGTGCGCGTTTTTGTCCAGTCCCGCGGCCAGCCCCACCTTGTTGGGAAAGCGCAAGCCAGCCAGCTCGATCGGGTCGTCCACCGGCTGGTTGCAATAGGCCCATTGCAGGGGCGTGCCCTGACTCTTGGCCAGCAGCTTCATCATCAGTTCATGGGCATCTTCCGGGTCCATCCGAAAGAGCATGGGGCGGGCCAGGGCGTAGGGCAGCAGGGGCATTGGATAATCGTTTTCAGGCTCAGGTAGCGGGCCTAGAACAGCAATTGTCGCAAACCCTCAACAAGCTCTTCCCATGACCCAAGATGAACTCAAGACCCTGGTCGGCCAGGCCGCTCTCAGCCAGGTGAGCCCCGGCACTATCGTGGGGGTGGGCACAGGCTCGACGGTCAATAAATTCATCGACGCGCTGGCCACCATGAAGGAGCGCATCGCCGGCGCGGTGTCCAGCTCGCAAGCGTCCACCGAGCGTCTGCAGGCACTCGGTATCCCGGTGCTGGACTGCAATGAGGTAGACGAGTTGGCGGTGTACGTGGACGGAGCCGACGAAATCGACCACAGCGGCTTCATGATCAAGGGCGGCGGCGCAGCGCTGACCCGCGAGAAGATCGTGGCCGCCCAGTCGCGCCGTTTTGTCTGCATTGCCGACGAGAGCAAGCTGGTGCAGACGCTGGGCGCCTTCCCGCTGCCCGTAGAGATCATTCCCATGGCCAGGGCCAGACTGATACGCCAATTCGCCGCCCTGGGCGGCCAGGCCAGTGTGCGCATGAAGGACGGTCAGCCTTTGGTGACCGACAACGGCCAGCACATTCTCGATGTGCGTGGCCTTCAGATCACCGACCCGGTCGATTTTGAGCTCAAGGTCAGCCAGTGGCCTGGCGTGGTGACGGTTGGCGTGTTTGCCCTGCAAAAAGCCCATGTCTGCCTACTGGGGACGGCGCAGGGGGTCAGGACCTTGACGTTCTGAACGGGTAGGAGTTGTTCATTGGGGTGCAACCGGTCAGGGTTTGCGCCCTCGGGGGCTCAGGGGCCGGGCCTCATACTGCGGGGGTACACAGAAATCGGCCCGGCCCCTGAGCCCCCGAGGACGCTGGA
>Ga0164292_10000931_pt1 | contig 23282 bp, 23 predicted proteins | sample GEODES117metaG_FD_111486 | JGI IMG/M metagenome (GOLD analysis project Ga0164292, IMG submission 111486) | Eutrophic lake water microbial communities from Lake Mendota, Wisconsin, USA - GEODES117 metaG | ecosystem: Environmental > Aquatic > Freshwater > Lake | place: USA: Lake Mendota...
CAAATCGCGCGGCGGTCAGCACGTCTTCCCCCCTCGCCAGGGACGCGGCGAAGCCGCGGCCAAATGCGTCGCCCACGCCGGTCGTGTCAAGGACGGGTCCAGCTGCAATGGCGGGCACAGGGTAGAGCCATCCCGACAATGAACAACGACGCCCTGCGCGCCCAAGGTGAGCACTGCCGTGCCGACGCCGCGGGCAAGGAGAGCGTCTCCCGCGCGTTGGGCGGCGGCAAGATCGGTCACGGCTATGCCGGTTATCGCTTCCGCCTCACTCTCGTTGGGGGTCGCAAAATCACAGAGCTGCCAGATGGAATCGGGAAGTACGGTGGCTGGTGCGGGGTTGAGGATGGTGATAAAGCCGTGCTTCCGAGCGAGTTCTAGGCCTCTGATCGCGGCGGGGATCGGCTGCTCGAGCTGGGTCATGAAGACGTCTGCTCCGACGAAATCCGCCGAGGCTCCCTCGACGTCCGCGGGTAAGAGTTGCGCCGCCGCGCCGGTCTCCACGATAATCGCGTTGTCGCCCGATATCGAACTCACGAAAATGAATGCCGCTCCCGTGGGCGCGCCGCCGATAGCGATATGCGTTATGTCGATGCCCTCGCCGGTCCAGAGGTTGCGGGCCATGTCTCCAAAGGAATCGCTCCGATGCGCGTAATCAGCCGCACCTGCGCGCCCGATCGCGCGGCCCAGACCGCTTGGTTGGAGCCTTTGCCGCCGGGGCCGAGATGGAAGCCCTCTCCGAGCAACGTCTCGCCGATTTGGGAAAGTCGGGCCGCGCGGAAGGCGAGATCCGCCGCGAAGATGCCGAGAATGACGACGACGCCGTCGAACATGGACGCGTGACTCCGATCAATAGGCGAGGGCGCAGCCGTCCTTGCGGGGATCGGATCCTGCGGACAGAACGCCGCGAGCGGCATCGATGACGATGGCTTGCCCTCCGCCCCAGGGAACGGCCACGCGGCGGATAGGGTGACCGCGCTCGGCGAGATCCAAGAGGACAGCGTCGGAGATGCCGCGCTCCGCGTCGAACGCATCGATGCTGCGGAAGCCACGGGGCGCATCCAGTGCCTCCTGCACGTCGAGTCCGTAATCCACAAGGTTCTGAAGCACGTGCACTTGGCCGACAGGCTGATAGGCTCCGCCCATGACGCCGAAGGACAGCCAAGGCTTGCCATCCTTCATGGCGAGACCGGGAATGATCGTGTGGAGAGGTCGCTTTCGCGGGCCGACAGCGTTGGGATGACCCTCGACAACGCGGAAGCCGGAGCCCCGGCTCTGGAAAGCGACACCGGTCTTGGGGCAAACCTTGCCGGACCCAAAAGCGTGGAACAGGGAGTTGATCAGGGAACAGACATTGCCCTGCGCGTCGACGACCGTGACGTAGACCGTGTCGCGGTGATGGATATGGGGCACGGACAGAGTGGCCGGCATCGCCTTGTGCGGATCGATACGTCCGCGCAAGCGGCTTGCGAAATCCTGCGACAGAAGATCAGCCACGGGTACGTCGGCGAAGGCGGGGTCGGCGAGGTAGGAGTCCCGCACGTGATAGGCGAGGCGGCTCGCCTCGATTTGGAGATGGAAGCGGTCGGCGCCGAACGGATCAGCTGGGATATCGTAGCCGCTGAGGATGTTCAGCATCACGAGAGCGGTCAGTCCCTGGCCGCTGGGAGGGATTTGAACGCAGTCGACGCCGCGATAGCGGGTCGAAATCGGTGTGACGTAGAGCGAGCTGTATTCCGCGAAGTCCGATGCGTCATGGAACCCGCCCAAGGCGTTGAGACTCCCGACAAGCGTCTTGGCGATCGCTCCCAGATAGAACGCATCCCGTCCCTCCGCCGCAAGGGTGCGCAGAGTGCGGGCGAGAGCCGGAAACCGAACAATATCGCCAGCGTTCGGCGCCGTACCATCGGCGTTCAGGAGATGAGCGCGGGATCCCTCGTCCTTCGACAGTTTGGCGACTTCGCGATTCCAGTCGGAGGCGGTCCGTTCGGCGAGGACGAAGCCGGTCTCGGCATAGTCAATGGCCGGGGCTAGGACTTCAGCGAAATCGCGCGTCCCGTGATCGCGCAGCAGCCGGTCCCAGGCATCGACGGCGCCGGGAACTGTTGTCGCGTGGATGCTGGTCGGTGTGATTTCCGTCTCGCCAGCGGCGGCGAGCCGGGTGCAGTCGAGACCACGGGGCGCCCAACCCGATCCATTGATGGCGTGGAGCTTGGCCTCGTCGGCTTTCCAGATCAGGGCGAAGCAATCGCCGCCTATGCCGGTGTTGTGGGGCTCGATGACGCCTTGCAGCGCGCAGGCGGTGATCGCGGCGTCGATGGCATTACCGCCGGAGCGCAGAACCTCCAGCGCCACATGGGTCGCGAGTTGGTGGGACGTGGCGGCAGCGCCGCGAGCGCCTTGCGCGACGGAACGGCCGGGACGGTGGAGATCGCGCATCGAACGGGGTCCTTGTGGCTCAGGGCGCTAGAGCGGCGCGCAAGGCGTCGATCTCGGACGGAGTCGGGAATGATGGGCTGGTACCGCGTCTCGTAACGGAAAGCGAGGCTGCAGCGACGGCGAGGGCCACGGATCGGCGGATCGGGTACCCCGGCGCAAGTTCCGCCGCCAGCGTTCCGACCATGACGTCTCCCGCGCCGGTGGTGTCGACTGCAGTCATTGTCGGTGCGGAAAGGGCGGTCACGCCGTCCGCGTCGGCGAGCAGAGCGCCGCGGGCACCCAACGTTAGCACAGCGACGGAGGTTTTACTGGTGAGCAGCGCACGAACGGCCGCCTCGCCTGTCAGAGCCGTAAGGGTCATAGCCTCGGACTCGTTCGCCACCACGACATCGGCGAGTGCAAGGGCTTCGCGCATGTCCCAGGCGATCGGCGCTGTGTTGAGCAAGACCCGCGCACCCTTCGTGCGGGCGTGCCGCATGGCGGTGAGGGTGGTGGAAGCCGTCAGATTACCCTGGACGAGCAGCACATCCGCTGGAGCAAGTTCGTCGAGCAGGCCTGGCACGTCCTCGGGGCCCAGAGCCTGCGCGCTGGCGGCGTTGGAGACGATGGAGTTCTCGCCCGAGGACGCGACCCAGACCGTCGAGACGTCCGTACCGAAAGCTGTCACCAACCATCGCGCCTCGAGACACGCCTCATTGGCAAGGGCGCAGCGCAGGAAGGCTGCGTCCGCGTCCTCGCCCACGGAAGCGACGAGCGTCGTCCGGGAGCCCGCGCGGGCAGCGGCTATTGCCTGATTGAGACCCTTACCTCCCGCGCAGCGCAGCATGCTGCCGGCCAGCAACGTCTCGCCGGGCACTGGCAAGCGTTCGACATTGAGAACGATGTCGACGGTGGCGTTACCGAGGACGACGACCCGGCTCATCCCCTCAGATTCCTCACCACGTCCATGAATGCCGCCACGCGCCGGGGTTCAACCCGGTTCCACCAGTAGCCTTCGTGCTTGAGGGAGCTTGCGACGATCACCGCGTCTGCGAAACGGAAAATCCCGGCAACATTGTCTTGCGTTACGCCGCTTCCGACCAGAACCGGAAGGCTTGTCGAGCGGCGAGCCGTCTCCAGCTGTCCAAGATCGACGCCGTCGCCGGTCCGCTGACCGGTCACGATGGCGGCGTCGGCGTCGAAAAACTCCACGTCGCGGGTGAGTTCGGTCAGGGATCGGTCGGCGACGATGGCGTGGGCGCCGTGCTTGACGTGGACGTCGGCGAAGATGCGCACGCCCTCGGCCCGCAGCCAGGCGCGATAGCGGCTCGCGGCACCAGCCTTGCCCTCCATAAAGCCCTCGTTGGCGATATAGGCGTTGGCCCATTGGTTTACACGGACGAAATCTGCTCCGCCGGTCTTCGCCGCGGCGATCGCGGCCACGGCGCCATTTGCGAGGATGTTGACGCCCAGGGGCAAGCCCGCGCTAGACTTGACGCGATCGGTCATGACGGCCATTGCGGCGGCGGTTTCGGGGCCGAGTTCGTCGGGCTTTGCGAAGGGGATGTCGCCGTGGTTCTCGACGATCAGACCATCGACGCCTCCGTCAGCATAACGCTGCGCTTCGCTGCACGCGTGCTCGTAGATCAACTCCATGGGCCCGCCGTCATAGTGCGGCGAGCCTGGCAGCGGCAGAGCGTGAATGACGCCGATAACCGCCTTGCGCCGGCCGAAGAGGGCTTCGATAGCGTTGGACTTTTCGCGATAGATCAAGGAGGGGTGCGACACGGGGGGGTCCGGGGTTCAAGGGGCGAGGGCTGGTGCGCGCAGCGTCGCGCGGGCGGCGAGGGCGTCTTCGAGGCGAGCGGCGCTGGGGCGCAGATCCTGGGCTCCGAAGCGGGTGACTGCAAGACTACCAGCCGCGCAGGCGTAGCGCATCGCCTGGTCGGGCTCGACGCCGTTGAGCCAAAGCGTGAGGAAGGTCCCGACAAAGGCGTCGCCTGCACCCGTCGTATCCTGAACGGGGACGTCGAGGGCGTCGGCCCGAGCGATACGTCCGTCACGGCCGACCAGCATCGCGCCACGAGGTCCGAGGGTGACGATGACAACCTGAGGCCAGACAGATGAGGTCCTCGCTCTCAGCGAGAAATGGCGCATGGCGGCCTCGGGATCTGCGGGGACGCCTTGCAGCAGGGCCAGGGATTCCCGGTGGAGGACAACAGCGTCGAAGGACGCGAACAATTCCTCGCCTCTCGCGGAGAGCCAGTCCCGGGGCAAACCCGTCGCCTGTATAGAGGTGCGGAACCCGCGCGCGCGCGCCAAAGGCACCGCGCCGATCTGCCGGGGCGCCTGATATCCCTCTATGTGCAAACACCACGTGCGATCCGTCGTGTCCGTCGTTTCGACGAAGCGGCGCACGTCCACCTCGGCGAGGTTCGACGGCTCGTTGACGATGGTGCGGCGGCCGTCCGCTTCCACCAGCACGAGAGCACGGTTCAGCCGCCCCTCCCGGCGCTCGCGGGGCATGATGAGATCGACGCGCCGGCTCGCAAGTTCTGCAGCGGCCCAGTCGCTGTCCTGATCCGTCCCGATGGCGGTGATCAGGGACACCGCGATGGGCCAGGGGCCGCCGATGCCTGCCGCGATGGCGGCGACGTTCGCCGCGGGGCCGCCCACGGCCTTGACGATCTCGTCGGACATGAATCGCTCCTCGCGCTCGGGCAGCCGGTCGAGGCAGGCGATGTAGTCGACGCTGACATAGCCGACTGTGGTGAGGCGAGGCACAGAGGCGTCGATGCGGGATTCCTCGCCGGGCGTCCGCTTTCGGGAGGTGAGGGACCGGGCCGTCTCGGCGGGGCTATAGTCAAGGGCGGCGATGGCGTTCTCGACGCGGGCACGCATGGAAGCAGAGACTGGCACACGCCCGTTCAGCACGTGGGAAACAGTTCCCTTTGATACGCCCGCTTGACGCGCGACATCTGAGATCGTTGCGCTGCGGGTCTCATCGCGAGTGTTCAAGAAACCCTCCCCGCTCTCGCTTCGCGCAACAAGGCGAGGCGGCGGCGATAGGCCTCTGACATCAGGCTCTCATCGTCCGAGGCTAGGGCGACAGGCGGCAACTCGGCGGCACGGATGCAGGCGGCCTGGCGGCCTCCGTCATCGAACGCCGACAACAGCGGAGGTGATGCGCGGCAGGGGTCGACGGCATGGGGGCAGCGCGAGGCGAAGCGGCACCCCGGCAAGGTCTGATAGGGGGATGGTGGCTCGCCCAGCATGGGCTTGCGTGCGGACATCTCGCGGGGGACCGGGATCGGCGATGCTTCGAGAAGCATGCGGGTATAGGGATGGCGCGGGTCGGCGAAGATTCGCTCAGCCGGTCCGCTTTCGACGATGCGGCCGGAATAGAGCACGCCGACGGATGTTGCCAGGTGACGCACCACGGCCATGTCGTGGGAGATGAAGAGGTAGGAGACGCCGAGCTGCGCCCGTAGATCAGCCAGAAGATTGACGACCTGGGCCTGGATCGACAAGTCCAAGGCCGAAACCGGCTCGTCGCAGACGATGAGATCCGGCTCCACCGCCAGCGCGCGGGCGATGGCGATGCGCTGGCGCTGACCGCCGGAGAATTCATGGGGGTAGCGGCCCATGGCCTCGGGCCCCAGGCCAACGAGCCGCAGCAACTCCTCGACGCGGGTACCGACGGCGGCGCTCTCGCGCAAACGATGCAGGCGGATGGGCTCTGCCAGCGCCTCGCCCACCCGCATGCGGGGGTCCAGTGAGCTGAATGGGTCCTGGAAGATGATCTGCATCCGCCGGCGTAGCTTGCGCAGGGAGCCGGCATCAAGGGCACGGACATCCTGCCCGTCGAAGACGATGCGGCCCACATCCGCCTCGATGAGGCGCAGCACCAGACGCCCTATGGTCGATTTTCCTGATCCGCTCTCACCCACGAGGCCGAAGACCTCGCCTCGCCCGAGGATGAAGCTCACGTCATCAACCACACGCGCTTCCCTGCTCTTGCGAAACAGGCCGCTCTTGCTCGCATAGGTCTTGGTGAGGTTTTCGACGACAAGAAGCGGCACGCTCATGCCATATGCTCCTCGATGGGCGCACGCCAGCAGGCGACGTCGTGCCCGGGGCGAAGCGCCGCCAGAGGCGGCGTCTCTTGCCGACAATGCTCGATTGCGAAGGGGCAGCGGGGTGCGAAGCGGCATCCCTGCGGCATGGCGCTCGGCGCGGGTACCTGTCCATCGATACAAGCTAGTTTGCGGCCCGCATCGCCCCGCCGGGGCAAGGCGGCGAAGAGCGCGAGCGTGTAGGGGTGAAGCGGGTCGTCGAAGATTGCCGCGCGCGAGCCACGCTCGACGATGCGCCCGGCATACATTACGGCGATCTCGTCCGCGATCTCCGCAACCACGGCGAGGTTATGCGTGATAAACAGCACGGCGGCCCCGATCTCGGAACGCAACTCGTCGATCAGCGTCAGAATCTGGTTCTGAATCGTCACGTCAAGGGCGGTGGTCGGCTCGTCCGCCACGAGGAGGGCTGGGCGGCAGACCAGGGCCATGGCGATCATGACGCGCTGGCGCATCCCGCCGGACAACTCGTGCGGGTAGGCGCGCATACGTTCCTTCGCGGCGGGTATCTGGACGCGTTCGAGCATGGCGAGGGCGGCGTCGCGAGCCTCGGAGCGCGAGCTTCCGCGATGCGTCACGAGCGCTTCGGCGATCTGATCCCCAACGGTCATGACCGGGTTCAGCGACGTCATGGGCTCCTGGAAGATCATGGCGATCCGGTCGCCCCGCAAACCCTCCATCTCGGTCTCGGAGAGAGAGAGCAGATCACGTTCCTCAAAACGCATCTGCTGCGCTTCGATCTTGGCATGGGACGGCAGCAGGCGCATCAGAGACAGGGCTGTGAGGCTCTTGCCCGAGCCGGACTCGCCAACGAGGCAGACAAGCCGTCCCGGCGCCAGGGTGAGGTCAACGCCCTCGACGATCGTGGGCCCTGCGCCAAAGCCGATGCGCAAGCCGCGAACGCGAAGCAGGTCGTCGCCGGTCTTGTCCTCCGCCATCCCGTTCGTTCGATCTCTATCGCCGGGGGCTTCCCCATGAGCATTGACAAGCAGTGCAGAGGACTTGAGTATCAGAGCGCTTGAACCGGTTCAAGCGGGAGTGCGACGAGACGTGGGGACCTATCTCCTTTCGAGAGCAATCAGTCTCGTGCCGATCCTGTTCGGCACGTCGCTGATCTCATTCTTCCTGATCCGTCTTGTACCTGGAGACCCGGCTCTCGCGCTTCTCGGCCTCGAGGCTGACGGAGCCTCGATCGCCGCGTTGCGCACCCAACTCGCCCTCGACCAGCCCCTGCCGGTCCAGTATCTCACTTGGCTCGGCCGGGTGGTCACCGGGGATTTCGGCCGGTCGATCCAGGGAGGGCGCGAGGTTTTGCCGCTCATCGTCGGGGCGCTGGGCCCCACCGCGCTGCTCGCCCTCGCCGCGGTGGCGATTTCGCTCCTCATCGCCATTCCCGCGGGCATTGTGGCGGCGACGCGGCGCAATACGGCGGCGGATTACAGCGCCTCCTTCGCTGCGCTCTGCGGCCTTTCCATGCCAAGCTTCTGGCTCGGCATCCTGCTGATCCTCGCTTTCTCCGTTCATCTGCCGATCCTTCCGTCATCGGGCTACGTCTCGCCCCGGACCGATCTCCTCGGCTTTCTCGCTCATCTCGTTCTTCCAGCCGTGACGCTCGGCGCCGCCCTTGCCGCAGCGACCATGCGCATGACAAGGGCGACGATGCTGGAGGTGTTGCGCAGCGACTATGTTCGAACCGCCCACGCCAAGGGCGTCCCCCGGCGGCGCGTGATCTGGAGTCACGCTTTCCGCAACGCCCAGATCCCCATCATGACCCTGCTTGGCGTGCAGATCGGGCAATTGCTTGGGGGCGTGGTCATCACGGAGACGGTGTTCTCCTGGCCCGGCATCGGCAAACTCACGGTCGACGCGATCTTCGCGCGCGACTATCCGGTGGTGCAGGGCGCAGTGCTGCTGACCGCCACACTGTTCGTCCTGATCAACCTGGCGACGGACCTCATTTATACCCTCATCGACCCTCGTGTGAGGCTCGCATGACCGCCGCCGTGCTACCCCTGTCGCCCTTCGGCGGGCTGCGGCGCACGGCGTTGCGGCTTGTGGCCAATCCTCGCGCCGCCCTTGGCGTTATCCTGGTGTCCATCGCCGCAGTGGCGGCTATTGGCGCGCCGCTTATCGCACCTTTTGAGCCGGACAAGCCGGATTTTACCGTGATGCTCGCGCCGCCGTCGCTTCAACACCTGTTCGGGACGGACGAACTCGGACGGGACGTGTTCTCCCGAGTGGTCTTTGGCGCGCGCGCTTCGCTGTTCGTCGGGTTCGCCAGCGTGGCGGGGGCGCTCGTGGTCGGGACGACGATCGGCCTCATCGCGGGTTATTTTGGGCGCTGGGTAGACGCGGCGCTCATGCGGGTGATGGACGTGGTCTTCGCGTTTCCCAGCATCCTCCTGGCGCTCGCTATCACAGCGGTTCTCGGTCCGAGCCTGGGCAACGCCATTTTGGCCATCGCGGTGGTGAATCTGCCGATCTTCGCGCGAATCGCCCGTGCGCAGACGCTGGTGGTTCGCCAACTCGATTTCGTCGAGGCGAAACGGGCGTTGGGCTTTGGCTCGGCCAATATCCTGGCGAAGACCATTGCGCCCAACATCATGGCACCGATCATCGTGCAGGGCTCGCTCCTCTTCGCTGCTGCCATTATCACGGAGTCGTATCTTTCGTTCCTCGGTCTCGGCGTTCAACCGCCTACGCCGACCTGGGGCAACATGCTGCGCTCCGCTATCGGCTTTCTCGATATGGCTCCGTGGCTGGCATGGTTTCCGGGGGTTGCGATCTTCGTGACCGTGCTCGGTTTCAACCTCGTTGGTGACGCGCTTCGCGACCTTTTCGATCCCCGGGAAGAATAATTCCGGCTGCTGCAACCCCACTGACAGGAGAAGACGATGCTCAGAAGGACAATACTGAAAGGTCTCGCGGCCGGCGTCGCCGCAGGTGCGCTGATGCGTGCGGACATCGCGTCCGCTCAGGGTGCTAGAACACTGACGGTTGGCATCGTGTCCGATCCAGTGACCCTCGATCCCGCGCTTATGGCGTCGTTCTTTGAATTGTCGGTCCAGTACAACGTTCACGAGCCGCTCATCCACGTCACGCCCGATCTGAAGATCGAGCCTGGCCTCGCGGCAGTGACCTCCCCGGACGACAAAACCTATGTGCTGACTTTGAAGCCGAATCTGACCTTCCACGATGGGACGCCGATCGATGCGGCGGCGGTGAAGGCCAATTTCGACCGCATGCTCGACCCCGCCACCGCCTCGCCCCGGCGAAGCGAGCTGGGGCCAATCGACAGCGTCGAGGTCACGGGCCCGCTCATTGTCATGATCAAGCTGAAGACGCCTTTCGCGCCCTTCCTCCAGGTCCTGTCGAACCGCGCGGGCATGATGGTCTCGCCAACCGCACAAAAGGCCTTGGGCCCTGACTTCGCCACCAAGGCCGTGGGGGCCGGTCCTTACAAAGTCGTCAGCTGGACCAAGAACTCCGAACTCGTGCTTGAGCGCTTCCCCGGCTATTGGCGCGGGCCGGCAGCAGTGGAGCGCATCGTATTCCGTCCGATCTCGGACGAGACGGTGCGGCTCACCAACCTTCGTTCCGGAACGGTACAGTTGATTGACGGGGTGCCGCCGCAAGCGGCCGCTCAGGTCGGCCGCGAGGCGGCCCTCACGTTGAACCAGATGCCGGGCCTCGGGTTCAACGCTTTTTCGTTCAATACGACGCGCGCTCCTTTCAATGACGTCCGCGTGCGCCGCGCTTTTGCCATGGCGGTGAATCCGGAGATCGTGCAGCGGGCGGTCTTCTTCGGAACGGGTGATGTGGCCCATGGTCCGGTGCCTCCTTCCATCGGATGGGCGTACGACAAGTCGTTGCGTGGGCCGAAGGGCGACGCAGCAGCCTCCAAGAAGCTGCTGGCGGATGCCGGTCGGAGTGAGCCGGTCACGGTGACGATCACGGTCACGAACTCGCCCGTCCAAGTTCGCACGGCCGAGATCATGCAGGCGCAGGCGAACCAGGCGGGCTTCAAGGTCGAGGTCAAGCAAATCGACGCGACGAGCCTGATCACGGTTCTTCGGCAGAAGGATTTCGACCTGTGCATGTCGCCGTGGTCCGGGCGGTCAGATCCCGATGGGAATATGTTCAACTATTTCACAAAGACAGGCCCGAACAACTTCGCGGGCTGGCAAAGCGACAAGGTCGACGACCTGCTCCAGAAGGCACGCACGACGACGGACCGTAAAGCTCGCGCCGCGCTGTATCGGGAGGCGGAGAGGGCCATCGCTGAGGAGGCCCCCATGCTGTTCCTCACTTTCCCGGCCATCCTTCAGGCTTCCACAAAGGCTTTGGAATGGCTGCAGTATCCCGATGGGGCGCTCCGCCTCCAGTTTGCAAAACTGTCCTGATCCCGAGTGCAGGGGCGGTCGTCCCGCCCCTGCGCCCCCCGTCCGAGAACAATGAGCCGTCATGCCAAAGAACATCCTCCTCGCCGGCGAAAGCTGGACGTCCACCGCCACCCACATCAAGGGGTGGGATCAATTCGCCTCCGTCACGCATCATCGTGGCGCCGATGATTTCATTCGGATCGTTGGGAATGACGAGTACCGCTTCGACTATTTGACGTGCGACGTTGCGGCGGAGCGCTTTCCGACCGATCCCACCGCTCTCGACGCCTATGACGCCATTGTCCTCAGCGACATCGGTGCGAACACGCTCCTCATGCCCAGCGCCGTCTGGATCCGCTCGGAGCGGGCGCCCAACCGGCTGAAAGCCTTGCGCGATTACGTCACGCGTGGCGGCGGACTGGTCATGGTTGGAGGGTACTACAGCTTTCAGGGCATCAACGGCGGAGCTCGCTATCGCGGTACCGCGGTGGGCGATGCGCTGCCCGTGGACATCCACCCCTATGACGACCGGATCGAGATGCCCGAAGGCATCCACCCCGTGCGGGCTGCCGGAGCCGAACGTCATGCCATTCTGTCGGGTGTAGGCGAACGCCTTCCCTATATCCTCGGTGTCAACGAAGTGGTCGCCAAGGGCGGATCTGAGGTGCTTTTGACGCTTCCAGAAGAGGAGGGTGGCCATCCCCTGCTCGTTGTGGGGGATTACGGCAAGGGCCGCACTGCGGCATGGACGACGGATATCGGCCCGCACTGGCTTCCCAATGAGTTTCTCAATTGGGAGCATTTTCCGACGCTTTGGCGTAATCTCTTCGACTGGGTTTGCGCTGGGCGCTGACGCTTGTTTCCCGGTTTCCGTCAGGTTGACGACGTGTCGATGAACATTGGCAGCACGGTTGGCAGTCTCGCGGCTCGTGCAGGAGCAAGGCAATTGTTGAGGCGGCCTTCGTCGAGAGGTTCTACAACACCGCCCGCCAACACTCGGCACGGCGGCCCGGTTGAGTGCGAGCGGAGGGCGGGATTAGCTCAACTATGCGTACACGAAACCGGCAGAGCTGTCGCCGACGAAATGCCGATTGTACCCGCTCGCAGGCGCACTGCCATGCGATGCGCACCGAATGCTGTTGCCACCCCGTCGCGTCACACAATTCAGCGATCGTGACTCCGCCCTCACGCGAGAGCAGGTCGACAAGGCGGGCGGTCTTCGAGGCCTTTGGATGGGCAGATGGATGGACAGACGCCGGGTTCGTAGCCAATCCGGAACTGGACGTTTTGGCGTCCCCGGCGGCGGGTGCGGTTCTGACTTTTGCTTTGGCTTTGCCTATGCGGGGCATGAGCCTGTCCTTCCAGTTTATACAGCGGAGAGTTCCGCCGCCACCAGGACAGGCCCGGGCTTGGCCGGGCAAGGACACCAATGCTCGCCGTGCAGGCGAAGTCCAGCGCTTCTATCGTTGACGCTTGACATCATCCCACTGACAATACGCTTGTCTGGGAACGGGTGTTGGGATTGAAGAGCCAGGACTTGCAACCCTTACAGATGGTCTTGCGATGATTGATGATCCCCCTCTCATTCGAATCCGTCGCGACGTCCCGCGTCCTTCTGCTGAACAGCTGCAGGCCCTGCAGGGGACGCCAACTGGCTACGTCGTCGACGCCCTCCACGGTCGGGCGGCACTGGCACCAGCCATCAAGCCGGTTGTCGCCGAGCAGGCAGTGTTTTGTGGCGTTGCCCTCCCCTGCCATGTCGGTCCCGCCGATAACCTGGCTGTTTTCGCGGCGCTTCCTGTCGTTCAGAAGGGCGATGTCATTGTCGCCGCAGCCGATGGCTACCGCGAGACGGCGGTTGTGGGTGACCTCGTGCTGGGGATGGCCCGGAACCAAGGCGCGGTCGCCTTCGTGACCGACGGCTGCGTGCGCGACGTTCCCGGCATCCGCGACGTCGGACTTCCCTGCTTTGCCTCCGGTGTTACGCCGAACTCACCGGTTAAGAATGGACCAGGGACCGTCAACCTTCCGGTCGTGCTCGCTGGGCAGACGGTCGCCGCTGGAGACATTGTGATTGGCGACACCGACGGAGTGGTCATTGTCCCATTCGATAAGATCGATGCAGTGATCACCGCCCTCGAGGGGATCCGCGCGGGCGAAGCCGCTCTGCTGGCGCGTGTTGCCGCCGGGCTGGGCGTGCCCGAATGGGTTGAGAAACTCTACCGGGACGGTCGCGTGCAGGACGTCTGAATGCGCATGATTGGGTCGTCGATGCAGCTTTCCGACGGACCTCCACAATGGGCGGTTTGCGGATCAAGTGTTCGGTCCCGAACGATCCTGCGCACGCGTGGGACCCGGGATCGGGCGGGAGGAAGAGATGCGTATCGCGGTTCTCGGAGCAGGCGCCATGGGCTTGATCTTTGGAGGTGCGCTGTCGCGCGCCGGCGCGGAGGTCGTCTTCTTCGACAGTCGCTCCGAGGTTGTCGACGCGATCAACCGCCACGGGCTGAGGGTCTCAGGCGTCATGGGCGATTTTACCCTGCACTGCGCCGCTACTACCGAAGCTTCCGATCTCGGCCAAATCGACATGGCACTGGTTCTCGTCAACGCGGGTGCGACGGCCACTGTTGCCGCCGTGGCCGAACGCTGCCTGCGGCCGAACGGTTACGCACTCACCCTGCAGAACGGAATTGGAAACTGGGAAGTACTGGCCGGGAGACTTGGGGAGGGGCGAGTGCTGGCGGGGTCAACCTTCAACAGCGGGGCTGGGCTCGGACCTGGGAAAAGCCACCACAGCGATCTCGGACCCTCCTGGCTGGGCGAAGTGGATGGAACGGGCTCCGAGCGCGCACAAGCCGTCGCCGCGATGTTCAGGACGGGAGGGCTGCCGTGCGAGGCAGTCGACAACGCCGTCGCAGTGATCTGGAGCAAGTTCGTCCTCAACTGCGCGATCAACCCCGTCGCCGCCGCGACAGGGTTGCGACCGGGCGAGATCGCGCGGGACAGTTATGCCGCAAAGCTCCTCGACGGTATCCTGGACGAGGCGTTGGCCGTGGTCGCGGCGGAAGGCATCACTTTGCCTGAGCCAGACCCCCGAGGGCATATCCGCGACCATTGCTGGGAACGCTTCAACAAGCCCTCCATGCTCCAGCACATCGAAAGCGGGCGGGGAACGGAGATCGACGCGTTGAACGGCGCTCTCGTCGAGCGAGCGCGGCCTCACAGGATCGCGACGCCAATCAACGAGGCGATGGTGCGGGTGATCAAGGGCCGCGAGGCCGCTGCACGGCGTGCTGCCTCCATCCCATCAGAGACCATGGGAGAACCTTCTGTCCCGGACGAGCCACGCAACGGTCGATGGGGCGTTCCTAGCTGAGCAACTCGTTTAAGGCCGCTGCCCGCTACGATCGCGGATCGCGGCCTCGTACGGCGCGGTGACATCCGCGTCTGGCACTGTCACGTTGACGGGATGGAGAGCGTTTCGCGGTATTCCGGTGCGATGAATAACGTTCGACACGCCCGCTAGTCGCCCGTGAAGAATTCGATTTCCGCTCAGACCCGGGCGTATGCTGGCTGTCGGCTGAGATGTGGACCGCCCAGCGCGGCGGTCACCGCAGCCAGAATCCAGGCACAACAAGCCTGAGCCAGGCCAGCACGAGCCGGAGATTGTATCCGGCCGCCTTGGCTGACGTTGATCGCATCAACACTCGCGCCCTTGAGGTGGTCGCGCTCCATGAGGCCTTCGCTCCTGGGGGCCAGATCAGTCACTGATCGTCCCTGTGCAGGTATCCGTGGGCGGAAGGGTCGAGCGGGTTGGCGTCGAAATCACAGGCCGCTTCCATCCACGCTCCCAGAAGGCGTGATGCCAGCTCGTCTGCCGTCAGGCCGAAATGGCGGGCGGCATAGGGAAGCCGGAATGCCATGCGCCCCTTGATCAGGACGGGCATGTGGTCGGCCAGATCCGGAGGATGGCCGCTCTTGGTCCGCTGCGAGCAGTCCTGTGCCCCGTACAGGCCGAGAGCATGGAGCAGCATGAACTGAAGCTGATGGTCGCCCATGCGGGGAAAACGCTCGCGGGCCATGTCGAGCGCCCCGATCTCTTCCAGCCGCAGGAGTGCCGAAACTACTTCAACGCTGCTGGCTATGATCCAACATGATAGGCGGACGCTCTAAAGCAGCGATTTCTTCCAAAAGATATCCTCCTTGACAGGTTTCCAGAATTTTTTATAAAATATAAAAAATAAAGGAACGCTCCGTGAAAATCATTGAACTGCGCGTCTATGTCCTGCACGCCTCTTTCGCCAAGATCTATGGCGGCCTTGACCGCGTGCCGATGAGCCTTCGGCGCCCCGCCGCCCATTTTCAGCGCATCGAGCGCAGCGGCCAGTTCTCCACCATCGTCGAGACCGTCGACGAAAACGGCAATAGTGGCTGGGGCGAAGCGTTCGGCCTTCCGCATCCGCGTATGTCGGCCTCGCTGATCGAGAACGTGATCCGCCCCACGTTGCTGGGCGTCGAATTCGAAACGCCCGCCGAAGCCTATCACGATCTCAAAGCCTATTTCTTCGCGCTCGGCCAAACGCGCGGCCCCGCAATGGAAGCGCTGAGCGCCGTCGACAGCGCATTGTGGGACATGAAGGCGCGCGCGGCGGGTCAGCCTTTGTGCCGTTTGCTTGGTGGTACGCCCGGCAAGGTCACGGCTTATGTCGGGTCCGTGCCGTTTTTCCCGACGACGGGCGAGTCGATCGGACGAGCGCTCGAATTTGCCGAGAAGGGCTTCAGGGGCGTGAAGCTGAAGGTCGGCCGGGGTGCGCCGACCGATGCCGCGCATGTCGCAGCGTTGCGCCAAGCGCTGGGCGGTGACATGCCGATCATGCTCGACGCAAATGCCGCCTATGGCGTCGACGAAGCGATCGAAGTCGCCAAGGCCGTGGCGCCCTATGGCGTGATGTGGCTCGAAGAACCGATCCCGCCAGACGATGCCGCGGCTCTCGCCAAGGTGCGCAGGAACTCGCCAATCCCCATCGGGGCGGGCGAGAACGAATTCGACATCTCGCAATTCACGCGCTTCGCCGAGGCGGGCGCGCTCGACTTCGTGCAACCCAATATCACGCGGGCGGGCGGCGTGTCGGGCATGATGGCGATCGACGCGCTGTGCACCAAGCACGGAATGAAGCTGGCCCCGCACGGCGTGGGCTCGGCGATCGGCGTATCGATCGCGTTGCATGCCTGCCGGGCCGCGAAGAATTTTGTCTGCTACGAGGCGAACCGCCTGCTCAATCCGCTGCGCGACGATCTTGCCCAAGTGCCGCTGCAATACGCAGACGGCGCCTTCGAAGCGCAAGACCGTCCCGGCCATGGCGCGGAGCCCAAGCCCGAAATGCTCACGGCCTTCGCCAGCGACGATCAATCGACCGGAGGCCGCCATGCAGCCTAGTGAACGCGCCGGTTTCTTCGAGGTATCGTCCGAAGGCCCGGGCGAGACGGTCGCCGACGCGATCTATCGCCGCTTGGTCGAAGCGATCCTGTTCGGCGATCTGGCCGCGAGCGAACGTTTGATCCTGCAGGATCTCGCCGATCGCTTCCAAGTGAGCCTGACGCCGATCCGCGAAGCCTTGCAACGCGTCGCCGCCGAAGGCTTCATCGAAGCCAAACCGCGGCGCGGCTATCGCATCCGCGTGCCGTCGCCCCGCCATGTGGCGGAGCTGTGGCAGGTGCGCATCGGCCTGGAACAGAACGCGGGCGAGCTCGCGGTCGCGTCGTTGATGCGCGGCGAGAACGCGCAAGCCGTGCGCCGCTTGGAGGAAATCCAGCGCGAGTTGGACGCGCCGGGCGAACTCACCCATCGCCGCCATATCGAACTCAACGCGCTGTTCCACCAGACGCTGATCGAGGCATCGGGCAACCGCCTGCTCGCCACGATCTATCACGGCATCAAGATGCAATTGCTGAGCGCCTGGGTTCAGCGCGGCAGCGACGGTTGGCGCGCGCGGCTTGCAAGCGAAAGCGCCGAGCACGCCGCCATCATCAACGCGCTGGTGGCGCGCGATGCGCCGGGCCTTGCCACCGCCATCCGCTTGCATCTGGGCCGCTCGCTCGACGGGGCGATGCGCGATATCGCGGCCCAATCCGAAACGACCAAACCATAACCGAACATCAAGGGAGAAGACGCAGATGAAACGCCAATTCACACGGCGCGCCGCTTTGCTCGCCGGACTTGCGATCGCCACACTCGCGGGCGGCATGGCCGAGGCCAGCGCCCAAACGATCCGCATGTGGACCTTCCTCAACCCCGCCGGCAACGCGCCGCGCGAAAAGGCGCTGGCCGAAATCATCGCCAATTTCGAGAAGGCCAATCCCGGCGCCAAGGTTTCGGTCGAGCCGCAGGTCTGGGATCAGATGACGCCGAAATTCCTGGCGGCGGCGCAGCAGGGAACGGCGCCCGACATCGTGTGGGTCATCACCGATCTGTTGGGCGACGCGATCAAGTCGGGCTCGCTCGCCGATCTCAACAAGCTGTTCGCCGACAAATGGTCGACCGAGCGCAAGAAGGACAATGCCGGCGCCTATTGGGATCTCTGCCAAGTCGACGGCAAGCAATATTGCATGTTCCAGTCGCGCAACTATGTCGGCCTCTACTATCGCCCCGACCTGCTGAAGGAAGCGGGCATCGATCCCGACAAGCTGACGACGTGGCCCGCCTTCATCGACGCGGCGAAGAAGCTGACGGCGAAGGAGCCGGCCGGCACCGTCACGCGCTACGGCTTCGGCCAAGCGTGGAGCGAGGCCCAGCCCGATCCGCAGATCGTGATCCCCTACATGCTGGCCAAGCAGGGCGATCTGTTCGACGCGCAAGGCCGCGCGCGCTTCGCGACGGCTGCTGGCATCGAAGGTCTGACGTTGCAGACCGAGATGGTGACCAAGCACGAAGTCACGCCCAAGCTGGTGACGAGCTGGACCGTGGACGACCTTTACGAGCAGTTCAGCGCGGGCCGCGTGGCGATGATCACGGGGGCAAGCGTGCGCGTGTCGACGCTGCAAGCGCGCATGGGCAAGGACAAGGTCGGCTTCATGCTGTACCCGGGCGTCGACGGCAAACCGCATTCGCCGGGCGTGATGGCGGGTTGGGCCGTCGGCGTGTGGTCGAAGGGCAAGAACGTCGACCTCGCCGGCAAGTTCGTCGAATACATGGGCGGCGCCGAGGCCGACAAGATTTGGGTCAATGTCGGCGGCCAGACGCCGGGCCTCGCCTCCACCCCGGCGACGATGCCCGACTTCATCGCCGATCCGGCCAACGCCTATCTCGCGGTCGCGGGCAAGGGTTCGGCCACCGCGGGCTGGCTCGCACCCATCGCGTTCAGCGTCGGCGGCTATCGCCAAGCGCTGAACAAGGCGGCGCAGGAAGTCGTGACCAACGGCCTGTCGCCGAAGGAAGCGTTGGAACGCGCCGAGCGCGACTTCAACCGCCGCAACAACCGCTGACGATCCGGGGCGGGTGCGCCGAACGCGCCCGCCCCTTCTTTCTTACGGGGAAGCATAGTCCCGATGCGCAGCAGCAACGTCAGCGCCTATTCCTATATCGCCCCGGCCTTCGCGCTGCTGGGCCTTGTGCTGTTCGCGCCCGTCTTTTACGGCGGCTGGTACAGCCTGCAGGATATCCGCTACGGCGCGCCGATGGGCTTCGCCGGTTTCAAGAATTTCGCGCGCCTGCTGGACGAGCCCGACATGGGCGCCACGCTGCTGCGCACGTTCATCCATACCGGCTTCTCGGTCGTCATCACCATCGCGATCGCCTTGGGCCTCGCGGTGTGGATTGACCATCTCGCCCCGCGTTTCGCCTTCCTGGTGCAGATCATCGTGATCGTTCCGTGGATCATCTCGACCGTCGTGGCGGCGCTGCTGTTCCGCTGGGTCTTCCTGAACGATATCGGCCTTGCCGCCTGGGCCGCGCGCGCGCTCGGCTTCGGCAGTTTCCAGCCACTGACCTCGCCCGCCGGCGCCATGTCGCTGCTGATCGCGATTTCGGTGTGGAAGCGCGTCGGCTACGCGGTCATCATTCTGCTTGCGGGCCTCAAGAGCATTCCTGACGACTACAACGAAGCCGCGCGCATCGACGGCGCGAATGGCTGGCAGATCTTCCGGCGCATCACATTGCCGTTATTGAAAACGCCGCTGCTGCTGGTCGCGATCGTGCTGACGCTCTCCAACATCAACACGGTCGAAACGCCGCTGGTCACGACCGGCGGCGGCCCCGGCGATGCGACGCGCATTCTGGCGATCGACGTCTACGAGCGCGCCTTCGTCAATTTCGATCTGGGCGGGGCGACCGCGATGGCCCTTCTGATGTTCGCCGGGAACATCATCCTGGTCGTTGCCTATGTCCGCTTCACCAAGTGGAAGGCGTGACGATGGCCGGCACATCCGCCTCCGCCCTTCTCCGCCCGAAGCTCGGGCTCGGCGCCTCCCTCGCGTTGAGCCTGCCCATCGCGGCGCTGATCGTGATCAATCTGCTGCCCTTGTTCTGGGGCATGCTGACTTCGATCAAGCCCGAAAGCGTGATCTTCGCGATGCCGCCGCGCTTCGTCGGGTTCGGGCCGACCAACGTGCATTACGAGCGCGTGTTCGTTTCCGGCTTCGCGCAAAGCTTCATGATCAGCCTGTTCTATTCGGGCGTGGCGGTCGTGATGGCGCTGGCATGCGCCCTGCCCGCCGCCTACGCTTTCGACCGCTTCGACTTTCCCTTCCGGCAAAGCCTGTTCCTGCTGGTCGTCGCGTCGATCCCGCTGTCGCTGGGGGCGGCGGCGCTGCTGATTCCGAACTACGTCTATTTCGTGCATCTCGGGCTCGTGAACACGCCTTACGCGTTGCCGTTGATCTACGCGGCGCACCAATTGCCCATGGCGATTTGGGTGGTGAAGGGCGCGATCGAGGCCATTCCGCGCGAACTGGACGAAGCCGCGATCATCGACGGTGCCACGCGCTTCGGCGTGCTGCGCCATGTGATGCTGCCCTTGTCGCGCCCTGCATTGGGTGCGGCCGGCACGCTGGCCTTCGTCGGGTCGTGGAACGAATTCGTCGCCGGATCGGTGATGATCGATGCACCCTGGCTCAGGCCTATCCAGCCGTTGATCTACAGCTTCATCGGCTTTTTCGGCCGCGAATGGGGGCCGCTGACCGCAGCCGCCACGCTCGCCATCGTGCCCATTTTGATCGTGTTCGCCCTGTTAGGCCGGTTGATCGTCTCCGGCCTGACCAAGGGTTCGGTGAAAGGTTAGTTCATGCCGGAGACTTCGCTGCAAGGCCGCGTCGCCCTGGTGACCGGTGCGGGACGCGGCATCGGCGGCGCGATCGCCGACGCGCTGGCCGCGCGCGGGGCGTCCATCGTCGTCAACGATATCGACGAAGCGCTCGCGTCCGCACGCGCCGCGAAACTCGGCAGAAGCGCGATCGCCGCGCAGGGCGACGCGTCCTCGGCCAACGACGTGCGCCGCACGGTCGAGGCGGGCATCGCCGCCTTCGGCAAAATCGACATTCTGGTGAACAATGCCGGCCAGGACCGCGCCGTGTCGATCCTCGACCTCGCGGAGGACGAATGGGACCGCTTGATGGCGGTCAATCTCAAAAGCGCGTTCCTGTTTTCGAAAGCCGTGCTGCCCGGCATGATCGAACGCAAGCATGGCCGCATCGTCTGCATGTCGTCGATCGTCGCACACCAGGGTGCGATGAACGGCGGCATCCATTACGCGACGACCAAAGCAGGCATGCTCGGTTTCGCGCGCACGCTAGCCCGCCAAATGGCGAAGACCGGCGTCACCGTCAACGCCATTGCGCCCGGCGTGGTCGATACGGATCTGATCCGCACGCATATGAAGCCCGAAATGCGCGAGCGCGTGACCCAGGCGATCCCGCTCGGGCGCCTTGCCGATCCGGCGGAGATCGGCAAGGCGGTCGCGTTCCTCGTTTCCGACGACGCGTCCTACGTGACCGGCGCAACCCTCGACGTCAATGGCGGATTCTGGATCGGCTGACATGAACATCGTGAAGAATATCGGTGCGGACCTCGCGCAAATCGTGATCGCCGCGGCTGCGGCTAAGGCGCGCGAAATTGGCGTGCCGCAGAACATCGTCGTTGTCGATGCGGCGGGCCATCTCGTCGCCTTCCATCGCATGGACGGGGCGAAGTTCATCGCAATCGACATTGCGATCAACAAGGCATTCACGGCGGCGGGATCGCGCAAGCCCACCTCGGCCTTGGCCGCCGCCGCACAGCCTGGCGTGGCCGGGTTCGGCGTCAACACGCAGCATCACGGCCGATTCACCATTCTGGCGGGCGGCTTGCCGTTGACGCTGCCGGGCACCGAGGATGTGGTCGGCGCGATCGGCGTGAGCTCCGGCTCGACCGCACAAGACGCGGAAGTCGCCGAGGCGGGGTTACAGGCATTCCAGGCGAAAGCATGAGCGTCGATTTCGCGATCGTCGGCGGCGGATCGGCCGGCTGCGTGCTGGCGAGCCGTCTGTCCGAAGATCCCGCCACGCAGGTGATGCTGATCGAAGCCGGGCGCGATCTGCCGCCGGGCCGCGAACCGCCCGCGATCCTCGACATGTATCCCGGTTTCGCGGCGTTCGATCCCGGTAACCATTGGGCCGATCTGCCCGCACGATTGGGCCCCATCAGCCACAACGATCCCGGCAGCTGGCCGCAAACGCGGCTTTACGAACAAGCGCGGCTGATGGGCGGCGGGTCCAGCATCAACGGCCAGATCGCCAACCGCGGCACGCCCGACGATTACGACGAATGGGTCCGCATGGGCGCGCAAGGCTGGGGCTGGACCGACGTTCTGCCCTATTTTCGCAAGCTCGAACGCGATCTCGATTTCAACGGCCCCTTGCACGGCAAGAACGGGCCGATCCCGATCCACCGCATCCCGCGCGACAAATGGCCGTTGCTGTCGATCGCGACGGAGGAAGCCTGCCGCGCACTGGGCTTCGCCCAACTCGCCGACCAGAACGGCGAATATGGCGACGGCGTCTTCCCGATGACGCTGTCGAATGATGGCACACATCGCGTTTCAACCGCGCGCGGTTATCTCGACGCCGACGTGCGCAAGCGTCCGAATTTGACGATCGTGTCGGAAACCGAAGTCGCGGGCTTCGTATGGAACGGCAAGGCCGTCACCGGTCTCAAACTTCGCCAGGGCGATACGACGCGCGAAATCGCGGTGCACGAGACGATCGTCTCGGCTGGCGCCCTGCAATCACCCGGCTTGCTGCTGCGGGAAGGGATCGGCGACGCGCTCGCCTTGCATCGCATGGGGCTGACGCCGCGCGCGGACCTACCCGGCGTCGGCCGGAACTTGCAAGAGCATCCCGGCATTTCCGTGTCGGCGCTATTGCGGCCCGAGGCGCGGCTGAAAGGTATCACGCGCCGGCATATTCATCTGGGCTTGCGCTATTCGTCGGGTATCGGCGCCGATCCCAACGACATGTTCCTGATGGCCGCCGCCAAATCCGCCTGGCATCCGCTGGGCGAGCGCATCGCGACCTTCATCGCCTGGATCAACAAGCCCGCCTCGCGCGGCAGCGTCGCCTTGGAACGCCAGGGCGAACGCTTGAAACAGGTCGCCAATTTCCAGTTCCTCGCCGAAGCCTCCGACCGCGCGCGCTTAAAAGGCGCCGTGCGCTTGATGGCGCGACTGGTCTCAACCGATCCGCTCGCACGGCACTTGATCGCCCCTGCCCCGTCGAGCTATGGCGGCTGGGCGAAAAAACTTGGACGCAAGACCTTCCGCAACTACGCGCTGACGGCGACGGCGAGCCTAATGCTCGACGCGCTCCCCGCCTTGCGCAAACGTTTCGCGCGCGAATTCGTCGGCGGCGGCAAGCTGATCGACGAACTGATCGCCGACGATGCCGCCCTCGAAGCGCATCTCGTCGCGAAAAGCTTCGGGCAATGGCACCCGTGTGGCACGTGCAAGATGGGCGCTGCGAACGACCGCGATGCGGTGATCTCGCCCGCCAACGCGCGCGTACACGGAGTCGGCGGCTTGCGCGTGGTCGATGCTTCGGTCATGCCAACCGTACCGCGCGCCAATCTAAACATCCCGACTATCATGGTCGCAGAGAAAATGGCCGACGCGATAAAGGCAGCACGCTGAATATACGCACTGCCCGAACTTTCAGGAGGTCCGGATGGTGGGCGCGGCACTGTCAGAGGAAAATCGGCTTTTGCCGCGAGCTTGAGCCGTTAGCCTTCCGGGCATGAGCCACGCGCGCATCTTCCGCTACTTCAAGACGAGCCCTGAAATCATCCGCCTCGCGGTCATGATGTATGTCCGCTATCCGCTCTCGC